>Ga0214919_10000011_pt1 | contig 311145 bp, 291 predicted proteins | sample LL1503_MetaG_FD_177994 | JGI IMG/M metagenome (GOLD analysis project Ga0214919, IMG submission 177994) | Freshwater microbial communities from Lake Lanier, Atlanta, Georgia, United States - LL-1503 | ecosystem: Environmental > Aquatic > Freshwater > Lake | place: USA: Georgia | collected... | reverse complement strand
TATCCCTATAGAAAACCACGGGTTGAGGATAATTACAAAGAATTTTAAAATGGTTGCGAGCAGCGCAACCACCTCATTAAATAATTAACGGAAATAAAATTCGTAAATCCTTATAAATACTCACATTCAGGTTAATTAAACAGGGCAACTTACCGGTATTTTGGTTGCGTGCCGTAAATACCGATTGCAAAGACTATTAACCTATTGAACTATTGACTAAAGAAATTGTATATAAGTGATATAAACAATATGAAAAAAATCAGATATACTGGACCTACAACAACAATTACTTTAACTCATAAACAAAGGGCACCTGTTGCCAAAACATTATCGGTAACAGAAGAGCATTTTCTTGATTCAATAAAAACCGGTAGGTCACAACATGAAATATTTAATGGGATAGCAGCTAGTATCCTGGCATCTTGTCCGGATCAAATAGACGAAAAAGAATCAAGAAAATTAGCCCGTAACTTGATAGGTTTTTGCCAAAAAATTATTGATCTTCAAATAAAACAGGATTTGCTGGATTAAATAGACAAAATCAGTTATTTGTCCTTTATTAATAACGTTTATATTATAAATTAGTTAGTATCCATCAATTACTTTCTATTTTATAAACTCCTATAATAATGATCTCAATTTTTCTAACTAAAAACTTGACACGTTATTACTTTTACTCATGTATCAGAATTGGGATTAACTCTTAGAACCTATTTTAAAAGTTCTGCAGGCATAAGGTAAAATGCTTAAAATTAATACGTGAAGGCATGTACCCTACGAATATAAGGGATCAAGAAATATATGGATACATAGATCAGAGAGAAAGTTGCTAAAAAGTCAACGCCGACTGTAAGAATTATCGAGATTCAATCTGTTAAGACTAGTCAAAAGGGGATCTATAGTATATGATGCCGGTAAAAAAGTTAAGGGTAGAAATCATCATATAACTACAGATATTCCTGGTTTAGCGTTATCATGCGAAATACAGGTATTTAACGTCCAGGATCGTGATGGTGCCAAAAGAAGTGCTCATAAAAACCAAGGCAAAATATCCTACTTAACTTTAAGTTTACTTGCAATTGCTCGTAAAATTATTGATCAAATATATTTTTAGGTAATTCTTAAACGTTGGATAGTTGAAAGTACTCTTGGTTGGTTTAATAATTTTAAGCAAATGAAGGGACTATGAACATTCGATATGATTGCTATTACGTTGAAGGGCGCTAACTGATCCTTAAAAAACTTTCAAGAGAGGTTCTTAGGACCATTAATTAGTTTCTGATGTGAAAAACCTCGATAAAAATAGCTTTAACATTTACAAATTAGCTTATAACTTGTTATTAAAAATCAATTTGATAAAAACACTATGGCAGAGAAAGCAATAAAAGCCGTTATTTTATCCAGAGTTTCCTCTAAAGATCAACAGGAAGGCTATTCTCTTGAAGTACAGACTGAAAGATTGGAAAAATATTGTGATCGAAAAGGATTGCATATTTTAAAGAAGTTTAAAATAGTTGAATCTTCAACTAAGGGTGATCGAAAGGAATTTATGGAAATTATCAAATTCATAAAACAGCATCGTGAACCTATAGCATTCGTTGCCGATAAGGTAGATCGCATTCAAAGAAGCCAGAAAGAAACTCCCTTACTTGATGAATTAGTTAGAAAAGGTAAACTGGAATTACATTTTAATAGTGAAAGTTATGTTATACATCAGGAATCTACTGCCCATGAATTAATGATGTGGGGTATGGGAGTTGTTATTGCCAAATGTCATACTGATCTCTTAAGTGAAAATGTCAAAAAAAGTTTTAAACAGAAAGTTGAGGTTCACGGAGAATGGTATGGTAGTGCACCACTTGGTTATTTGAATAAAAGAGATGAACGCGGTAGGGGACTAATTATAGTTGATCCCATCAAGGCCCCTTTAATCACAAAAATATTTGAAGAGTACGCAACAGGAGCATATACTTTATCTGAAATGGTATTAAAAGCGAAAAGATGGGGTTTACGTAGTAAAAATGGTCATTACATAAATAAGACAGTTTTACATAGGATGATCCAGAATCCCTTCTACTATGGTGAAATGCGAGTAAAAGGTGAATTATGGCCACATCGTCATGAGGTTATTACTACTAGAGAAGTATTTAAAGCTTGCGAGGCAGTACGTATGGGATGGAATAAAAAACCCTTTCAGTATAGGGGGAAGGAATTTCTGTTTAGGGGTATATTAAAATGTGCTATTACCGGCCGGTTGGTAACTTCTGATACCAAAACCAAGAAATATGCAAACGGTAAAGTGGCCGAGTGGACATACTTACGAACATCGGATCCTGATAATCCGGAAAAGAAGTTATGGGTTAGAGAAGATGAAATAACTAAACAGCTTGAAGATATTTTACAAAACCTTGGAATAAAGAATCCTAATATATTAAAGCAGGTAATTGAATATTTGATGAATGTTAATGAAGGAAAAAAACATAATTTTAATCGTGAAATTAGTGCATTAAAACAGGAACATACATCAATTCAAAATAAACTTGATAATTTAATAGATCTGGTAGCTGATGGAATTTTAACAAGGGAAGAATTTTTACATAAAAAAAATAAATTAAAAGAACGTCAATATGAATTAAGTGATTTACTCAAAAGCTACGACAGAGTAGATGATAAATTTTCAAAAAAGCTTATAGGTCTTATAAACATTAGCTCTCAAGCTTATGAAACTTTCAATAGTTCGACAGTAAATGAAAAAAGGGAATTACTAAATTTTATATTTGCGAACCTGGAACTAAAAGGCCGTAAGCTATGTTATACATTAGCTTTCCCGTTCTCAGAATTTGAAAAAATCAATAATTGTACCACGTGGCGGGAGTGACGGGACTCGAACCCGCGGCCTTCTGCGTGACAGGCAGATGCTCTAACCAACTGAGCTACACCCCCTCCCTAATATAATAGACTTGCCAAATATATATTAATTTAAGCTGCTACGCAAGTATTATATGGGTAAATTTACTCTAAAACTTGAATTAATCATGATACTAGATCAATTACCTTATCTTACCCTAAAGGATGGGGAATGGGTAAATCCCTATTCCGCCAACAGTATAGGATTAAATTTATCTTTACTATCAAGCCCTTACATATCACAATGATCCTGCATCGAGCCATTATCGCCTGACAAGAATTTTTCTAATGGGATCGTATCTGATGAGTCTACACCTACTGGGACTGGATGCCAAGAAAGTTCTGTACCCGCTCTGGTAGCTCTTCCCGGTATTGTTACTATCTCTCCGTCTGACCCAAGTGCAACCTCAGATATAGAGGAAGATGATGTAGAGAAGGAAGAATATGACATACTACCCAAAGAGGAAGATGAGGAAGAAGACGACGATGACGAAATCGAATATGACGGCATACTACTGCTAGATGAGGATGATAATGAAGAACAGGATGAGCTACTGTCCTTGGTAGGATCATACATCTTTTGTAGATAAATAGTCTGTTCTATTTCATCACTCGGTACCTCCTTCTTCGTCTTAAGAAATTCATTGACTACTTGACGGGCGGTTTCAAATGTTCCATCATACTTTTCAAGGTCAATTGAATAAATCACTGTTGCTATATAGGTATTTATTATTGAAGCAATTAGTTTATTTTTTGAACTAATTACCATATCTAATACACTTTGATCTTTATCATTTTTAATTTTTAACCCTAAATGCGGGCACTTGAGCCATTCAGTTGGTGGATAAATATCAGTAAGAACAAATTTATAGAAAGCAACTGTATCCCCTGCTCTGGTAAAAGGTATATGAAGCGGGGTATCACCTTGTTTATTCTGTTCATTTAAACCAAGAAATTCTTTGAAAGAGTTAATGCTTATTCCTAAGTAATCTGACGTTACTGATGATGCTAAATAATGCCCTGGTGTATTATCCATAAAGTCAAAATTTTTAAAACTATCATCCTTCCTATTGATCCGGCCTATCATTTTGGTTAAAATACTAGAGATATCCTCTTTTGCTTCCGCCGGAATGGGTATTGAATAAAAAAAGTCAAACATATCCCTACAAAATAAATGCAATAAGTTCCTTCCGTACGAATCAAAAAGTGATAAGTCTAACTTAGAAACTATTGTTTTGTTAGATAATAACTTTTTATATAAATATGGAGTTTGCTCACCAGATACCATGCTAAAAAGAGTTGTTAAAAACCCGTTGTGAGTAGTATCTTTCAAATTAATATCTGCTCCTTGTTCTATGAGACATAAGCCAACATCTATTAATTTATCTTGTTTTTTAGGATCAATTTTAAACTTCTTATTCTGCGGTATACCATACATTTCTTTATAATTCAATTCTGGTACCCTACCAACTTTTGCAAGTTGTTGAGCTACTAAATTTAGTAAAGTTCTTCCTTTATACTTCTCATTAACGTCTCCTACTGGAAATGATTCAATCATTCCTACATCTACGTAACCTGATTCAATTAGCTGTCCAAGTAAAAAATCACCATCTTTCTTTAATGCTGCTACCTTTTTTAAGTTTTCCTTATTAAGCAGTTTTTCTGGGGTACACTGTGTATGATCAATAAGTCTGGTTAAAAATTCTAATAAATTATATGATTCTAATTTGCTAGAATATGTTTTGCTAGTTTTATAATTAATTAAATAAGTAAAATTATCTAGTACCGATTCTTCCTCAGCAATAATACTTTCAATAAAATTTTTAATTTCTAGGCTAGACTTCTCAGTAAGGTATTTTTCTAGTATTGTAATTTTTGGCTTTAACAGTTTATCGTTTTCATTTAGGGACTTTATATTCGCAAAATTCAAAAATTCAGTTATGTAGATAACTAGATCTATTATTTTTTGAATAAACTCTAAAACACTTTGTGGTCTTGAATATATTTTTAAAAATTTACTAGAATCTAAATCAATTTGAATTAGGTCTAGCGTTTCAAGAGCATATTTTAAATATGGACGCTTTGATTTATCTTTTAAGATAAACTTATCAACAATTTCGAGTTTTTCCTTGATTTCTAAAAAAAGTGACAACTTTTGGTTAAACTCATACTTTTTAAGCTCGCTTAAATAGTTAAATTCATCAATTAATCCAGCATATTCTGATATAATAAAAATAAGATCTTCATCCTTCAAATAATGAGAAATATATGAAAATGGATTATCATAACTTGGCAAGCTGCTCACCTTAGATTTATCAATGCTTATTGCTTCAGTAGGCAGGTTAAATTTACAGAAATTTAACCATGTGATTGCTATATCTGTATATTCTATTTGTTTTTGATAATACTTAACTCCACCAAAAAATGAAGGGATAATACCTAAATATTCCAGTATAATAGAAGTCAAAGAGTGTTCCACGCTGTATACACTTGAAGCTCTGCTTAAGGCCGGTTTCTCCCCCTCACTTCTTTCAGTATCAAAACATGATGTAATAATTATCTTTGACAAATTTTCATGATACTTTTTTCCTATTACAAATGTTGTAGGGCTTTCGCCTCTAAATTCTTGGAAAAATTTATGATGGAAATCAATTTGTTCTTGTAAAGATTTTCTGTATTCTCTTAGTTTTAATATTAAACTTTCTCGAGAGTTTTTAGCAATAATAGAATTATAAAATAAAGAGTAATCTTCTGTTAAAGATTCTACATTTTTTATTAATTCGGCTAATTTGGTCAAATTTTGCCCTTTTAGCAAGCTAAATAACCCACCTCCAGATTTTGCAGTGTTAACCTGTTCAGTAGTTTTAACTTGTAAGCTCTTATTAGTAATAAGTTCAATATACTTAGAGGGATTTTCCCATAACTTAAGTTGACCCCTTAAATCAATTAGAAGATATAATGAACTTGAAAATATATTTGTAAGTTGTGCATATAATTGGTGGTCATAAATAGAAATATAACCCCCATTTTTTCTTTAAAACTATTTATTACATGCAAAATACTATCTTTATCACCTGGTTTTTTAGGCAATTTTGCGAGTAAAGGTAATTTTTCTTTTGTGGTTTCTAGGAAATCTTTTCTTAAATCCACTTTGGATTTAAGTAGCTCGACATTAATTATAGAACTCAGATAATCGACCACACCGCTTATTTCCCCAATAGATTCTTTTTTTATCCAATTACTTGCTTTACCTAATACTTGTTTTAATGAGACTTGGGGATAAGGAAAAATAAGCGAATTAACCATTTCGGAAGGATGCAAAGGTTTATGAGTCAGATTCTCTAGTACTTCCAAATCTTCAAGCTTTTCATTTAGTTCTTTATTTAATTTTACCCTCAGTGCTTCTAGTGGAAATTTTATCTTTTCGAGTTCTTCAGTTAGCTCTTTGTTGAATTCCGCTCTCTTTCCCTGCATTGAGGCTTTTATTTTTTCACTTTGTTCTGGGTTGGATTCGATTATAAGTTGTTCTTCCTTATTTAGTTTTTCCAAGGACTTTCTAATATTCTCCCTCACTCTATTAAGCTGAACTTGTTCTTTATCATTTACCTCCACGATTTTTGTTTGTATATTTCCTATTTCTTGCTTAAGGCGTATTATTTCTTTTTCTTTTTCCTTGGGCACGAGTTCTGTCTTTTCCAGCTTTTTCGTTTGCAAAGCAATTTTGCTTTTTACTATCGTTAACTCTTCTGGCCCAGAAGAAGGCAAAATCTCGGCTAACTTCTCCAAAGCTTTAAGAATATCTTTAGGTGATATAACTATCTCCTTTTCTTTTGATTTATGATCCTTATGCTCTTCAATCCTTTTTTCCGTTTTTTTCATAAAATTCCATCCTTGCCACTAATTAATTTTAGAATATAAAAATTATAGATTTTTAATTTATAGTTGTACAATAATACAGGCATTATTCTAAAAATTCCATTTATGTCAAGTTCAACTTATAGTTAAATTTGGATTTACTAAAAATAACTATTAACATGATACTAGTTCTATTAATTAAAAGGTTAAAATGGCACACTTATTACAACCATAAGTAAATTTAATAGTTGAAAAATGAAAAAAATAATGTATTTTTGGCCTCAAATTATTAAAATAATATTATTATGGGATTTATTAATTATTTATACTGTTGTTTTGAGGCGATATTTGATTGCTTAAGCTGTTGTTTTCGTAATAAAGACAACAGGCCATCATTAACCGACTTAATGAATGCAACCAATACTAATGAAGATTCTCAACAAAAAAAATCTGAAGTGGAGCTAATAATAGTATCTCCTACAATCGACAATGAAAAATCATCTATAAAACCAAAATTTGAACATAAAGAATTCAAACCGAGGTTAGGGCTTGTAATACCAGAAAGCTTTGATCGTTTGGATAAAAGGCTGGAAAAAGCCCCTGAAGATGAAACATTAATTCAGATTTATCAAAAATTATCGCCATTGGCGATATCTCAAAAAATCTCAACTGAGTTGTGCTCTAAAATTATGGATAGAGACCTAGAAAATTTAAAAAACTATTTGGAATTAACAAAAAAACTAAGGATACACAAACTAATTGAACAAGATGAACTTGACGTTATATTAAGCACTTGTTTATCCTTTAGTGCAGAATCCGGATCAATAAAAATCTTAGAAGAGTTGATGTCTTTTATATCACAATTTCGAAAAAGTGATCAAGAATATATTTTAAAAGCCTATCCATTAGCTCTTAAAGTAGCAGTAAAAAATGGTCATACAGATTTTATAAAAGAATTAACCGATTATTTTTCCCAAATTGTATCTGATGATCGTAGCTTTTTTGAACGAGCCAAAACAGAGGCTATAATCAAAGTAAAAAGTCTCTATGACGCTCCAAAAAACCAGGAAGAAATTTTAAAGACTTTAGAGTCGTTAAAATATGAAGTTCCACAAAAAGACGTTATTATTGACTTAACAACAGCACTTACTGCCACCGCACCCGAACCAGTTCTCAGTATAAGAGAAGCACTCCAAACGTCTCCCCCTACTGATCTTTCTAATCCTCAAGAATCAACAGTTGATCAGATCGGAGACTTAGAGGGATCATCCATGTATGTATATTAGTTATGTCCTGGAATTTATTAGTTTTATAGTATCTTCAATACCAAAAAGCTTAATAAATGATCCAAGACGCGGGCCTTGAGTCTGACCAAGTAAAATTTCATACAATTCCTTAAAAAAATCTCGGAGGTTCTCATAGCCAGCATTAGAACCAATAGCATAAATCTGGTTTTGAATTTCTTCAGCAGTTATGTCTAGGGAAGAATTAACTAACATTTCTTTAATCTGCAACAATAATTTTTTATGGTTTTCATTCGGTGCAAGATATTTCTTAGTAGCTTTTACAAAATCATTATAATAGGTAATTGCATAACCGACCATATGATCCAGGTACGGAGCATTTTCCGGATTGGCTTTTGGTGCATATTTACTGATAAATCCCCATAGTACTGATTTATCCTCAGGGTTACAAACTGCTGCTAGATTAAGCAGTAAACTAAAACTAATTCCGTAGGTATCTATCTTCGGAACATTACCTTTATGGATATGAAAAACAGGATTAACCAGTTTTTTGGTTATATCTTCTTCTTCGTGATATTTACTATTAAAAACTAAATATTCATCAACAGTCTTTGGTATTACATCAAAATATAGCCTTTTTGCTTTACCAGGTGATTGATACATAAATAGAGCAATACTCTCTAAAGGCGCATAATGTAGCCACTCATCGACGCTTATGCTGTTGCCTTTGGATTTTGAAATCTTGCTTCCCTCCTCATCCAGGAATAATTCATAAAAAAACTGAATCGGTACTTTACCACCGAGAATTTTACATATGCTACTATAAATTTCACCGTTTGGTAGATGATCCTTACCGTACATTTCATAATCGACGTCAAGAGCGGCCCAGCGCATACCGAAGTCCGGTTTCCACTGCAATTTGCAATTCCCTCCAGTTACCGGAACTTCGACTAATTCATTTCGCTCATTACGATAAAACACCGAACCGTTTTCGAAGCTAACTTTTTCGATTGGCACTTGCAGCACCACGCCTGTCTCAGGACAAATAGGCATAAAAGGTGAATATGTTTTCTGACGTTCCTGACGAAAAGTAGGAAGCATCAAATTCATTATTTCATCATATTTCTCGATTGTTTTAAGCATCATATGATCGAACATACCGGCTTTATAACATTCTGTTGCACTATAAAAACTATACTCAAAACCGAACCTGTCTAAAAACGACCTAAGCTTTGCATTCATATAATGCCCAAAACTTTCTGCCTCCCCAAAAGGATCAGGTATAGATGTAAGAGGTTTTCCCATATGACTCGCAACCATTTCCTGATTAGGAATATTAGATGGAACTTTTCTTAATCCATCCATATCGTCGGAAAAACAGATTAACTTTGTCGGGATATCGCAAATCTGTTTAAACGCTTCCCTAACCATAGTAGTTCTTGTAACCTCGGCAAAAGTACCAATGTGAGGTAATCCAGACGGGCCATAACCTGTTTCAAATAGAATATAACCTTTTGCAGGAGTTACCCCGCCTATAAGGTCATAAATCCTTTTTGCCTCTACAAAAGGCCAAGCAGTTGATTTTAGTAAATCATCAAAGTTAAATGCCATAAAAACCTAAAAATATTCTTGCAAATTACCATAAGAATTATAACCTATATAACTATAAATTTATAGCGCAAAACTAAAAAAACTTATGTTAACAAGAAACCCTTATATTTTACTGCTTTTACTGGCAAGTTTCTGTTTGTTTAGTGCTTATTTTGTTGAATACATAATACAATTAGCCCCCTGCCCTTTATGTATATACCAAAGATTTCCATATCTAATATTTATTTTCGTCTCAATAATTGCAATAGCCGGAAAGGAATATAAAGCATGCAATACTTATTTAGTAATAACAGCACTCGGCACAATAGTTCTAGCAGGTTATCATACAGGAATCGAAAGAGGTGTTTTTGAGCTCTCAAGTCTATGCAAACCACTAATTTCCGTAACAGATAATATTTCAGTGCAAGATTTTACAAAATTGCTATATAATCAGAAAATAGCGATGTGCAACAAACCAGCACTAGTGGTATTTAACCTCTCCATGGCAGAATGGAACTTATTATTGAACATAATACTGCTTGTTTTCTTTATCAAATACAGAAACTTTCAGGAAAAATAATTTAGGGAATAAGTAAAAAATGCCAAAACCATTCTTTAATGATACTCATAGTAAAAGAATTGAGGAAATTATCCGTGTTAATCATGCAGGAGAATTCGGGGCTAAAAAAATATACCAAGGGCAGATAAAATACTGTAAAAACCCTGATGCCCAAAAAGTACTGAAGATCATGCTCGATCAGGAGCAAAAACATCTGGAATATTTTAGTAATAAAATCCAAAAAGGCTTCTCACGACCGACAATATTTATGCCACTATGGAGCATAGGAGGCTATTTAATGGGAGCAATATCAGCTAAAATCAGTCTGAAAGCTGCTATGATCGTGACTGAAAATGTTGAAACAGTAATCGAAGATCATTATGCCACACAAATAAATTACCTTGAAACTCATGATGCAAAAAACCCAATACTAGATAATATCAAAAAATTCCAAGCTGATGAAATAGAACATAAAGATATAGCTATAACCCACATTCAAGATAACAGTAATATATTGGATAACTTCCTTGGAAATTGTATAAAAGCTATTTGCAGGGCAGCAATTTTTTTGAGCAAAAAATTATAATCCTATACTGTTATGAAGCTGTTTTTAATGAGGCATGCCGAAGCAACAACGCTAAATCATCAAGATGACCGTCTTAGAGAACTTACACAAAAAGGAATAAAAGAAGCTGAAGAAGCAGCAGCGTTTCTACAAAAATATAAGATTGATAAAATCCTGGTGTCAAATGCTGTGCGAACAATCCAAACAGGAGAAATTATATACAATAAGATAAACTCTGCTAAGTTTGAAATTTGCCTGGAACTATACGCTAGCACTTCTGAAGATATAATAGAACTAATATCCAGACAACAAGATCAAGATAAAAATATACTAGTTATAGCACATAACCCAGGTATTTTTGAGGCTGCTTTAGAACTAGCACATGGATCACCGGAATACGAATCCATAGTAAAAAACGGCATGCCAACTGCAAGAATTATTAAATTAGAACTTGATAATATAAGTAGCTGGCGAAATATTAATTAGTTTTCTCTTATCGTCTGTGCCTGTGACGTGATTTTCTAAACTTAGATTTCCCCTGTGGCTCACCCTATAAAAACCCTTATTAATCCCTAATTTTTATCATCATCAAGAACAGTAATTATGCCTCTTAAGATTTGCAATTCTCCTTGTGAAAGCTTATCTATTCTAGAAAATAAGTTCCTAATTTTATTAGTCATATGTTCTTTTTTCTCCGGCATCCTGAAAAAATTTTTCTCTTCCAGTTTAGAAAATAGATGGCTATAAAAATAATTTAGTTCAGCACACGTAGCTAACTTATGGGTGTTATTTAAATCTCCTCTTTTTTGCCTTTTTATACCAAACAGTTCATAACACACAATTGATACTGCATGAGCAATATTTAGGGAAGTAAAATTCTTATCGGTATCTATTACTAATATCTTATTAGCATATGTTATTTCTTGATTATTAAGACCACAATTTTCACGGCCAAACATTATTCCTATAGAATAATTACTATCTATATCTTGCTTTAAATTTCGCGATAAAACGTAGTTTTTGTTAATAGCTCTAACTACTCCAGTAGTAGCATAAATAAAAGATAAATCGCTAACAGCCTCTTCTATTGATGAAAAAACTTTAGCCTGATTTATTATATCAATTGCTCCTACCGACATACTTTCTGCTTTTTTATTAGGCCAGCCGTCCCGTGGCGCAACAATACGCAAATCCCTTAAGCCAAAATTTTTCATAGCTCTAGCACTCGCTCCTATATTTTCCCCTAATTGTGGAGCAACTAAAATTATAGCAATATTATTATTTATCATGACAAATCAAAAGCGTTATAAGAAATCAACAGGGTATATCATACTACCTATCGGTAGGTAACCCGCCCAGAAGAAAAACTGCATAATTCTCCATTTACAAGTTCCACACAAATAGCCCCTTCATTATCTATCCCTCTAAATATTCCGGAAACTTTTCTTATCCCATCATCCAAAGTTATATCTTTATTCAAATTATACGAAAATTCAAGCCATCGCTTCTTGATACTATCAAAGCTATCTGGTTTTTGCCATCTAGAATAATGAATTTGAAACCTATCCATAAAAGTGTTTAAAAAACTATCTGGGCTTTTTAAAATAATCCCCTCACTTAATAAACTTGTGACTGATATATTTGGTATATTAGGTATAAAATGAGTATTAACTCCAACACCAATTATAACATAATTTATACCTTGTATATTTGTAGACTCCAGCAAAATACCAGAAACTTTCTTCCCTTCTATTAGAACATCATTAGGCCATTTCAATTTAATATCAGCTTTTGGAGCTTTAAGCGTATCTATAAACTCCAGAATTGCTTCTCGTAGCACAATAGCAGTAAGAAAAGATAATTCTTTTATACGATTTATACTTACCGCTGGCTGAAGCAAAATGCTCATATGCAGATTGCCGATAATAGATTCCCATGGTTTACCCTTCGTTCCTCTGCTATTAGTTTGAGCTTTTGCTACAATTACAAAATTACCCTTTATCCCACTTTTTGCAAGTCGAAGAGCCTCATCGTTAGTGCTATCAATCCGGTCAAAAAGCAGTAAATTATAATCCTTTGGCCACGGTAACATTATTTTGATAACCAATAATCTATATATAGAAAATTAAATCTTTTAGACTTATAAAAGATATGATGAAGCAAAAATAAAGAAAAACAATGTAAATCCTACAGAAATAACCGATACTGATAATAAACCACGATTCGTAGGTATAATTGCCGTTTTTTCAACTGCTTCCATGAAATACATATATTTTACTACCTTTAAATAGTAAAATGCAGCTATTACACTGCTAATGACACCCAATACCGCCAAGGTAACTTCACCCTGTATAATAGCGTTATAAAAAACATAGTACTTGCCAAAAAAACCGGCAAGAGGCGGCAGACCTATCATTGAAAACATTATTATTGCTATTGATGCCGCAATAGTTTTTCTTTCTGCAGACATCCCTTGCAAATCAGCAAAACTAGCTATATCGCTTTTTTCGCCAAACAAAGCAACTAAACAGGCAAAAAAGCCTATAGTACCAATAACATAAATAACCATATAAATAATTGCACAGCGGAAACCTTCCTCCGAATGAAGGGAAATTGCTATTAAAACATACCCTACATTTAATATCGTGCTATATGCCATTAACCTTTTTAGCGAAGACTGCATCATTGCTCCTAAGGCTCCTATAAAAATCGATAAAATAGCGGCTATTTTTATAAGATCTACAGAAACCCTTAAATAGTTTCCTGTCACTAAAGTTACAAAATTTATAAGCACAATTAGAACTCCCACTTTTTGCGCTACAGCAAAGTATGTAACTGCAGAAACAGGGGCTCCTTCGTAAACGTCCGGTGTCCAGATATGAAGAGGGGCGGCAGATAGTTTAAATAATATGGCAGCTAAGACAAATATTGCCCCTACCACCAACCCTATATTAAATTCGCCATCCAATGCAGCTCTTATATCATTAAAATAAATGCTACCAGCAAAGCCATAAAAGAAAGATATTCCAAGTAACATTAAACAGCTAATTAAAGACCCCAGGACAAAATATTTTAAGCCTGCTTCTGATGATTTTACATCTTTATTATTAAAAGCTGCCATTGCATAACCAGAGAGGGCTTGCAATTCTAATCCACAAAAAAGAATTATAAAATCCCTAGCAGAAATAGAAATAAAGACTCCAACGGTTGATAACAGAATTAAGGTAATAAATTCTACCTTAATTACTTTATCAGAAATTTTTATTAAGCTTTTATATATTACAATACTCATGACACTTAAAAACAGCACCAAAGACTTGAGTTTGTAGATACCTGGGGAAACTTCAAAAGAATTAGAAAATATAAAGATGCTTCCTTGCGGAACAAAATTTATAATATAAGTACCAAGAACTAATAAAACAGCTATAGTCAAAAGACTGATAAGCCGTAAGTGATTTTTAAAAAACACTGCTAACAATTGCATACACATAGCAACAGACGTTAAAACAATCTCCGGAAAAATTAAAATAAATTGATTTAGCATGTCCATTTCTAACTTAAATATTTAAACTACTTTGTTTACCAAAACTATTTTTTATCTACTTAAAATAACTTCTTTCCTGATAAACTTTTATAAACCGCCATATAAATCAGCAATTTTCATCACTGGTAGCTGGATAATACGCAAAACTTCATTAGGGAAAATTCCAATATAAATAACCAAAATAATCAATGGTATTAATGCTGCTTTCTCATATAAATATAGATCTTCGAATTTTGCGACATTTTTGTTCGTAACTTGGCCAAATATCACAATCTTATAGAGTTTTAGCATATAAATTGCTCCAAGAACTACCCCGAAAGCACATATTATACCCATAAATGGATTTACTTCATAAATACCAGCTATACTTAAAAACTCTCCAACAAAACCGCTAAGACCCGGCAGACCAACTGAACCAAGCATAGCAATCATAAAGAGAGTAGCTAAAATAGGCATACTAGCTGCCACACCGCCGTACTTACTTATTTCCTTAGTATGATGCCGATCATATAGAATTCCTACCGCCAAAAATAATGCTGCAGAAATAAGACCATGGCTTATCATCTGAAATATTGCACCATTTATTCCTTTCTCTGTAAAACTAAATATACCACCAGTAACATACCCCATATGGGCAACTGAAGAATATGCTATCATCTTCTTCATGTCTGTCTGGACATAAGCTACAAGGGAAGCATAAACTACAGCAAAACTGCTTATCCAAATTACATATTCAGAAAATGCTTCTGAAGCTGATGGGAGCATTGGCAAGGATATTCGCAGAAAAGCATAGCCACCTAGTTTTAGTAATATTCCAGCGAGCATCACTGATCCAGCGGTGGGAGCTTGAACATGCGCATCTGGCAACCAAGTATGAAAAGGAGGCATAGGTACTTTTACTGCAAAAGAAATAAACATGGCGATCCATACTAATTTCTGCGCTTTACCATCTAACCCCGGCAAAAGTGTATTTAATTCATTCATGTCAAATGTACCGGTCTGGGTGTAAATATAAATTAGTGCCAGAAGAAAAAATACCGACCCCCAAAACGTATAGAGAAAAAACTTAACAGCAGCATAAATTCTGTTTTCACCACCCCATACGCCGATAATAATATACATAGGAATAAGTATTACTTCAAAAAATCCGTAAAAAAGAAGCAAATTAAGCGAAGAAAAAGCACCTATGCAAAAAGATTCAAGCAATAAGAAGCAAAGTAAAAATTCTTTGATATATTTCTTGATTGTAAAAAGACTTGCAACCATACATACAAGACTGAGCAGCGCAGTTAAGAAGATAAAAAATAATGATAAACCATCTACCCCGACAAAATATTCTAATCCAATCTTATCAATCCAGCGATATCTTTCTACAAACTGAAAGGAGTCTTGATATTTATCAAAACTGAATAATAAATAAGTTGTAGCAATAAGGGTTAATACCGAGCTTAAGATTGCTACGTAAATAACATAAATTTGTTTTCTCGGAGATCTACTTTGGCTAATAAAAAAGGTAATATACAATGCGCTAAAGAGCGGTAGTAAAATACTAATTGATACGATGGGCAGATCTAACATTTACGCACTCCAAGCTACCGGCAAATATTTAAAGACAAAAATTGTTATACATAACACTAAGGTAAAAATTATGTATAGTACATAATTAACTATATATCCTGTTTGAAACCCGCATATACACCAACTAATTCCCCGAGTTAAATGGGCAAATCCGTTAGGGCCAAATCTATCTATTACTTTAATATCAAAATATCCTGCTAAACAGCTTAAAACTTTAGTAAATTTTATAAAAATTTTATCGTACAGTTCATCGAAGAAATATTTATTCTTTAACACACAATATATAAGACTCAAGTTGTTAGAAATTTTCTGGTATGTATTTCCTCTATAACAATATATACCGATTATAGAACCAGTTACGCCAACCATTAAAGGCAAGAGCTGAATAAACAAGGATACATGATGTTCATGGTGAGCAGTGTGTAAGTTAAAAATACTTCCAGAAAAATATCCGAGCGGACTGTCAATGGACAAAATATAATAACCTAACATTCCAGAAAATAAAGCTCCTGATACTAAAACAAGTAAAGGTGTATTCATAATTTTTGGTGACTCATGAACATGGCTAAAAACATCTTTAGAAAGACTGGTGTTACCATGAAACGTAACCATAATAATTTTTAAAGAATAAATAGCCGTTAAAAGAGCTGCAAAAATTCCTAAGACAAAAGCAAAAACGCCTACTCCAGACGCTATATAAGCCGATTCTAAGATAAGGTCCTTAGAGTAAAACCCAGCTAGAGGAAAAATTCCAATAATTGCTAGCGAACCTACCCAGAAATTAGCATAAGTGATCGGCATTTTTTGCCATATCCCTCCTATTTTAAATATTTCCTGCTCGGAGGTTGAATGGATAACACTTCCTGCTGAAAGAAAAAGTAGAGCCTTAAAGAACCCATGAGTAACTAAGTGAAAAATTCCTGCCTGATAAGCAGAAACGCCGCAGGCAAAAAACATATAACCAAGCTGGCTACAAGTCGAATAAGCAATAATTTTCTTTATATCGGTTTGCGCTATTGCAATAGTTGCAGCAAATAGGCAGGTAATTGCTCCCACTACAGTAATAATGGCTAAGACATTTGGGCTATATTCAAACATAAATGAACAACGGGCTATTAAAAACACTCCGGCCGTAACCATGGTAGCTGCATGTATTAAAGCAGAAACAGGTGTTGGACCTTCCATTGCATCAGGAAGCCATACGTGCATTCCTATTTGAGCAGATTTCCCTGTACATCCAATAAATAACATCAAGCATATAATATCCAGTACTTTAAACTCATATCCCAATATAGTTATAGCCGTGTTAGCTAAATCCTGACTTTGTCTGAAGACTCCACTAAATTCCACGGTACTTGCATAAATCAGCGTAATAACAATACCGATAATAAAGGCAAAGTCACCGATTCGGTTAACTATAAAAGCCTTAACAGCAGCCCTATTTGCCGAATCTTTTTGGTAGTAGTAGCCAATTAGTAAATAGGAACATAAACCCACTCCTTCCCAGCCGAAGAATAACTGAAGAAAATTATCGGCAGACACTAAAGCCAGCATAAAGAAAGTAAATAAAGATAAATATGACAGAAATTTCGGTAAGTTCTTGTCATCTTTCATGTAACCTAGTGAATATAGATGAACTATAGCTGAAACAAAGGTTACCAGTATGAACATTATGGCAGTAAGTTGATCAACATAAATAGCCCAGCTTACAGAGACTAATTCAATATTTATCCATTTTGTGATAATTATATGGATAGTTTCTTTATTAATTCCAGCAGCTACAAAAACATAAGAAGCACAAACTGCAGAAAGAATAATAGGAACAATAGCTGTAAAACTTGCCTGGCTATTGCTTAATTTTTTACAAAAAATACCATTAAACACACCAGAAATTAAAGGCAAAAAGATAATCAATTTGGTAATAAGTAACATAATTTTACCTCTCCTACCCTTTCATCTGGTTAACATCCTCGATCTCAATTGAGCCGCGGTTACGGAAATATAACACTAAAATTGCAAGACCAATTGAAATTTCTGCCGCCGCAATAGATAAAATTATTAGACTAAAGACTTGGCCTACTATGTCCTGCAGATATACCGAAAATGCCACAAAGTTTATATTTACAGCAAGTAACATTAATTCAATTGACATTAAAATCGTGATGACACTTTTGCGATTCATAAATAACCCAGTTACTCCTATTGAAAAAATAAGAGCCGCTAAAATTAAATAATGCTCTAAAGAAATATTGCTAATCGTCATAATTCAAATTTTCTAAACCAGATTTCCCCGTATTTTGTGCAAAAAACAGGCTATTTTCCTTATTTTTTTGCAATTGATTGCCAGGTTTTTGCCTTTTAACTCCGGCTCTTAAACGAAAAGTCAGAGAAATACTTGCAATCATTGCTGTAAATAATATTAGCCCAGCAGTTTGGAACGGTAAAATAAAATCAGTATATAAAACCCTGCCAATCGCATAGGCGTTGCCAATATCAGGATTGAGGATAAATTGCAAGTGATTGACCGGTATAATAACTTTGATTCCAAGCAGAATAACAACTACAAGATCAGCAAATAGAAAGAATGCTAACATCGCAGCAACTCCGATTTCTGTGCCTATTATTCCCTTGAATTCAGCAACTTTTATATCCAGCATCATTACGACAAAAAGGAATAATACTGCCACTGCTCCAACATAAATGATGATTATCATCATTGCTAAAAACTCAGCTCCCATAAGAACCATGATCCCGGAAGCATTACAGAAAGCAAAAATTAGCCATAAAACTGCATATACAGGATTACGACTTGTTATTACCATAACACTACCAAGCACTAATAGAAAGGCAAAGAAATAAAAAAATATCGCCATAAATTATATTACCTGTATGGATAATCATCCTTTAATTTTCTTGCAAGTTCCTGCTCCCAAATTTCTCCGTTACGTAACAACCTTTCTTTGTTATAAAGTAACTCTTCGTGGGTTTCAGTAGCGAACTCAAAATTCGGCCCTTCGACAATTGCATCTACCGGACAGGCTTCCTGGCACATCCCGCAATAAATACATTTTGTCATATCAATATCATACCTGGTCGTACGCCGACTCCCTTCTTCTCTTGGTTCAGACTCAATTAAAATAGCCTGAGCAGGACATATCGCCTCACATAATTTACAGGCAATACAACGCTCCTCGCCATTCTCATAACGTCTTAGGGCATGCTCACCCTTAAACCGAGGACTAATAGGGCTTTTTTCGTACGGATAATCAATTGTAACCTTTGGCTTAAAAAAGTATTTTAAGGTTAAGAACATTCCACACAAGATGTCATATAGCACAAATGATTTAATATATTTTATCATACTCAATTCTAAATAATTACGGCAAATTGCCTGTTATCATAAGCAGAGACGCTACCAGCACTACCCAAAACAAGGTTAGCGGTAAAAATACCTTCCACCCAAGGTGCATAAGTTGATCATATCTATATCGTGGCAAAGTAGCTCTGATCCACAAGAATACAAACAGCAAAAAACAAATTTTTAAAACAAACCAAATAAAACCCGGTATCAAATATAGAAAACTTATACCAAAAGGCGGTAGGTATCCTCCCATGAAGAACGTCACTGTCATGGCACTGACTAATATCATATTCGCATATTCACCGAGAAAAAATAAAGCAAAACTCATAGACGAATACTCAACATTATAACCTGCCACAAGTTCGGATTCAGCTTCTGGTAAATCAAAAGGCAAGCGATTGGTTTCTGCTAAAACAGAAATGAAAAACACCACTGCCATAGGGGCAAGCATCAGATGAATCCAAAATGGCATGTCTCGCTGATGCTCAACTATTTCACTCAAATTTAGGCTTCCTGTTACAAGCAGCACTGTAACAATCACTAGCCCCATAGAAACTTCATAAGATATCATTTGTGCTGAAGACCTAATGGCACCTAAAAATGCATACTTAGAATTACTTGCCCAGCCAGCCATAATAATACCATAAACGCCAAGAGAAGATACAGCCAAAACATATAGTACTCCGACGTTCATATCAGATAATACCCACCCTTCAGAAAAAGGTATTACAGCCCAGCCGACTAGGCTTAAAATAAAAGTAATCATCGGAGCAATCATAAACACTATTTTACTTGCTGGCGTCGGGACGATTGTTTCCTTAAATATAAGTTTTACCGCATCGGCAATTGGCTGCAAGAGACCAAAAGGACCCACTCTATTAGGTCCTCGGCGCATTTGCATAAGCCCTATTACTCGGCGTTCAGCATAAGTTAAATAAGCTACTGATAATAGCAAAGGTAATACGATTAAAATTACCTTAAGAGCAATAAAAATTAATGGGACAACATATTCATAGAATAAATCCATCATTTTATGCTGCTCCCTCAATCGTTTCTTTAAGTTCTTCTGTTGCCTTCATCTCATTTATCGCTTTTGTGCATTTTGCCATCGTAACAGAAGCCCGACTAATTGGATCTGTCATATAATAATTCATAGCTACTTTTTCTAAAGGGTGCTTGCTCAGTTTTATGCTAGACTTAAAGGGTAGAAAATCATTAACCATGATCTCATCAATATGGTTAAATATATCATATTCCTGTGCCATCATCTTGCGAATTAAATGCAATTCATCTGCTTTAATCTCAAGGTCAAGTGCTTCTGCAACCATATGAATAATTTCTATTCCGGTTTTAGCAGAACCTGGGGGGGATACCGCTGCTCGAGCAAACTGAGGTCTACCTTCCATATTAACATAAATTCCATCCTGTTCAGTATAAGCAGCTTCAGGCAAAATAACGTCTGCTCTATTAGCCCCAACATCACCGTGGTGTCCCTGATAAATGACGAAAGTACCTTCCCCTATTTGGCTTATATCAATATCATCTGCACCAAGTAAATAGAGGATTTTGATCTCACCATTTTGGGTCTTTTTTAGGATTTCGTCAGTTCCAGTACCCGAATTACCATAAACAAAACCAAGGTCCAATGCCCCTACCATGGAAGCATGGTTATGTAAAATGTTAAATCCATTCCAATTCTCTCGCACAATTTTGTATTTTTGGATAATTTTATGTAAAAGATCTAATATTGCATGAGCATCTGGGCGCAGTAGCGCTCCATCCCCAACAATAATCATAGGATTAGCTACTTTCTCTAGAAGTTTAGTAAATGCTAATATGGATTTATCCTTATTTTCCTCGTTACCAAGATTAATCGAAACTAAGCTTTCCAGGATATCAATATCCCTACCCAGTTCCATAATTTTATATGTTTGATTATCCGCTTCTCCAATTCTCCCAACAATCAAGTTTCCTGCTCTAACCATTTTACCAATTCGAGCGTTCAATACAGGAGCTACTTGTTTTGGATTAGCTCCTACAAGCAGGCAAACGTCAGCTTTTTCTATACCAGCGATAGTAGTGTTAAACAAGTAATTACCTCTAGCTGATAAATCAAATCTGTAACCGAGTTGATTAGCATCGCCCATAGCAGACCCAAGTTTGGAGAGCAATTTTTTCATTAAAAACATACTCTCACAAGGCGCGGTAAAGCCTGCAATAGCAGCAATAGCTGACTTATCGTGTGTGGAAGTGAATTTGTTAGCAATTGAAGAAAGTGCACTTTCCCAGCTTACTTCTTGAAAGCGACCACTTTTTTTGATATAGGGTCTATCCAGCCGTTGATTTTTTAGACCATCGTAAGAAAATCTTGCTTTATCAGAAAGCCATTCTTCATTTATATCTTCATTAAGTTTCGGCAAAATACGCATTACCTCCAGCCCCCTGGAATCGACACGAATATTCGAACCAACAGCGTCCATAACGTCTATTGACTCAGTACCTTGCAGTTCCCAGCTTCGAGCAGTAAAGGCATAAGGTTTAGAGTTTAAAGCACCTACAGGGCATAAATCTATTACATTACCTGATAACTCAGAGGTAAGGGTTCTTTCCAGATAGCTCACAATTTCCATATGCTCGCCCCTACCGATTGTTCCCATTTCTGGAATACCTGCAACATCAGTACAAAACCTGATACAGCGGGTACAATGTATACAACGCGTCATATGGGTCTCAACTAAAGGACCAAGGTTTTTATCTTTAACTGAGCGTTTGTTTTCAGAATATCTACTTTTGCCCTTACCATATTTAAAAGCTTGATCCTGCAAATCACATTCTCCACCCTGATCACAAATTGGACAATCTAGAGGATGGTTGGCAAGTAAGAACTCCATTACCCCCTCCCGGGCTTTTATTACCCTTGCGCTAGTAGTATTAACTACCATGCCCTCACTTGCCGGCATAGCACAAGACGCAACAGGTTTAGGAGATTTCTCAATATCCACTAGGCACATACGGCAATTACCAGCAATTTTTAGACGCTCATGGAAGCAGAAATGCGGTATCTCCAACCCAGCAATCTCACAAGCTTGCATCACAGTCAAGCCTTCTTCTATTTCTACTTCTTTGCCATCAATAATTAATTTCGGCATTTTACCACCTAATAAAACCTGTTTTCTATAACTTATTACATGATATATTATGGCTATTTAAAACTAAAGTTTTTTTAAATAATCCCGATTTTTATTAATTGCTATTTTCTTGCACTTGACAAAAATAATACTTGCTTTAGCATGAACCAATAAAAAATTTAATTACATCTAACTCAAAAGCTAGGGAAATTCAAACCATAACTGATTTATTTTTATTAATTTTGTATCATTGTAGTAAAAAAATTTATGTCAATAAACTGCAAAAGAGCCCTTTTTAAGGTTTCTGGTGAAGCTCTGATGGGAAACAAAAGTTTTGGACATGATTTTGAAACTCTCCAAACTATAGCAGAAGATATAAAAGAAGTTGTTAACCTTGGCGTGCAGGTATGCGTAGTAGTAGGAGGTGGGAACATTTACCGTGGAATTGATGCAGCTGTGCTAGGAATGGAAAGAGCAGCAGCTGACTACATGGGAATGCTCGCTACGGTTATTAATGCTTTAGCATTACAAAATACTATGGAAAAAACTGGCATATATACTAGAGTTCAGTCCGCAATCCCAATGACTACGATTTGTGAGCCCTTTATTAGACGACGAGCTATAAGACATATGCAAAAAGGAAGGGTTGTAATTTTTGCAGCAGGAATTGGAAACCCCTTTTTTACAACTGATAGTGCAGCTGTGCTTAGGGCTATAGAAATGAATTGTGATATTCTATTTAAAGGTACAAATGTTGACGGGGTTTACGATTCTGACCCTAAAAAGAACAAGGATGCCAAAAAATTTGCAGAACTAAACTATACGGAAGCTTTAAGAGATAATTTAAAAGTAATGGATATGGCTGCGATTGCCGTAGCACGAGAAAACAATTTACCTATAAAAGTATTTTCTATAAAGAAACCAGGTAATTTTGCGCAGGTACTACAAGATAAAGGGGAATTTACTATTATAAAGGGCAATTAAGTTTTAAGAATTTTACTAAGGAGGCATCATGGATCAAGCACTTAAAAATGATTTAACTGACAAAATGAATAAGGCAATTATTATTCTTGAGAAAGAATTATCCGGTCTTAGAACAGGAAGATCTTCAGCTAATTTACTTGATCCGGTCGTTGTCGAGGTCTATGGAAGTAAAATGCCTATATCTCAGGTTGGCACAGTTTCAACTCCGGATGCTAAGACCATATCCGTGCAAGTATGGGATAAATCTATGGTCAAAACCGTTGAAAAAGCTATTGCTGATGCAAATCTTGGTCTTAATCCGAGTTCTGACGGCCAAATAATCCGAATGAGTTTACCTATCTTGAGCCAGGAAAGAAGACACGAACTGGTAAAAATTGCTCATAAATACGGTGAAAATACTAAGGTTGCTTTAAGAAACATCAGACGAGACGGCATGGAACATCTGAAAAAAATGGAAAAAGACAGTGCTATATCAAAGGATGATCACCATAATATTGGAGAAGAAATTCAAAAACTAACCGACGATTTTACAAGTAAAGTTGATCAGCATATAAAAACTAAAGAGGAAGAGATTTTAAAGGTATAGGTAACAACTCTATTAATTTAGTCTTACCGCAAGAAAAACCACAGTTTTAAAAATACCCCCAATGCGTTTTTATAGATAGTTTAAGCTTCCAGGCGGTCTAATTCATAAAACAAAACATATATGAACCAACAAATAAGTACTAAATCAATTGCACGAATAGCAGCTATTCAAACTTTGTATCAATTTGCCAGTTCCCAAGATACGCTCGATATAAATTCGGTATTGCTGAGAATAAAAGAATTTTACAAAGATGTAGATTTTAAAAGCGACCACGATATTGATCAAAAGAGTAAGCTCAAACTTAAACCAAGCTATAGCTATTTGGATGAGCTAGTAAAATATACTCATAGTAATTTATTAGAGATTGACAAAGAAATATCTCGATTTCTTACTAAGTCCTGGACTATTACTAATTTACCTATGCTTCTTCATGCCGTGTTAAGAGTCGGTATTTGCGAGCTTGCTTATTTTCCGGAAACTCCTAAAAAAGTAATAATTAACGAGTATACTGATATAGCAAATGATATGCTAGATGAAAATGAAATTGGATTTGTAAATTCTATTTTACATAATTATGCACAGTCAGGACAAAAATAACCTATTTATGTCTGTATCTAGTGGTTATCGGGGTAAATTTACTAAAGTTAAAACTGCAAAAGGGAGAAAAAAATCTTCAACTCTTTGGCTTATGCGTCAGCTTAATGATCCTTATGTTGCCAAATCAAAATTAGACGGTTACAGATCACGGGCAGCTTATAAGCTACTTGAAATAAATGAAAAATTCAGGGTACTAAGCCCAGGAATGAATGTTGTAGATCTTGGCGCAGCGCCTGGAGGATGGAGTCAAGTAGCAGCTAAAATCATTCAATCAAATAACAAAAATGCCACAAATAAGCTAATTGCTATCGACCTGCTACCTATAGACCCAATAGCTGGAGTAGTTAACTTACAGAAAGATTTCTTTGCTGAGGATGCAAAAACTTTAATAATCAATAATTTGGACAATCAACTTGCCGATGTAGTATTAAGTGATATGGCAGCTAATACTACCGGACATAGTGCTACAGATCATTTACGAATAATTGATCTTTGCGAAAATGCTTTTCAGTTTGCCATAACTATCCTTAAACCGGGAGGACATTTTATTGCTAAAATTTTCAGAGGCGGAGCAGAAAATGATCTGCTGAATAACATAAAACAAAATTTTACAACGGTTAAGCATTTTAAGCCTGATTCAAGCCGCAAAACATCCAGTGAATTTTATTTAATAGCACTAAAAAAAAAATAGTTTACTCTTACTTTCTATAGATATATTCTAGCTCTACATAAATATCAAATATTTCAAAAATTAAACCAAATTATAATTATTAAGTGCATTTAGACCGTCAAAAGATACTAGAAAAATACAAATCTTATAATATAACAGTAGACGAAGCAAAGATAAAAAAAGCTGTTGAATTTGCTATAAAATACCATGGTATACAACAAAGGGCATCAGGCGTTCCTTATTATTCTCACCCTCTTGAAGTAGCTGAAATAATTGCAGAAATGCGTTTGGATACAGATTCCATCATTACTGCTATACTACACGACACTATTGAAGATACAGACTTAACACTTGAGGAAATCGAAGAGACTTTTGGCAAAGATGTCGCAAAATTAGTTGATGGTGTTACTAAACTTACAAAAATAAAATTTCACGAAGATAATGTTCGTCAAGCTGAGAATTTTCGAAAATTGCTAATAGCACTAAGTGATGATATCAGAGTTTTACTTATTAAACTTGCTGATCGTCTTCACAATATGCGTACCATAGATTTTATTAGTAATCCGGAAAAAAAGAAAAAAATAGCCTTAGAAACCCTTGAACTATATGCACCGCTAGCTGAAAGAATAGGAATGCAACAAATAAAAACGGAATTGCAGGATATTTGTTTTGGAATATTAAACCCAGATATTAGAGAATCAATAGTTCAGAGATTTAAATCCATTGAACTTGAATCCGGACAAAATAAGCTTATCCCACAAATTATTAATGAGCTGCAAAAAACTCTTGAAGTACAAGGCTTAAAAGCAGAAGTTTCTGGAAGAAAAAAAACTCCTTATTCCACGTGGATGAAAATGAAGCAAAAAAATATTAGCATAGAACAATTATCAGATATAATAGCTTTCAGAATAGTAGTAGATAATGTTGAGAATTGTTATAGAGCCCTTGGTATAATCCATACAAGCTATAAAATGATTCCTGATAATTTTCAAGATTTTATCAGCACTCCTAAAAATAATGGATACCAGTCTCTCCACACAGTGATTATCGGACCATTACTCCAAAAAGTTGAAATCCAAATTAGAACCCACAAAATGCATGATATAGCAGAGCTTGGAGTAGCCGCTCATTGGCGTTATAAACAATGCCATGATAATAGTCTCGACACTACGCAATACGTATGGATTAGAGAATTGCTTTCAATTTTAGAACAAAATAATGATCCAGAAACATTTCTCCAAAATACTAAATTGGCAATGTATTATGATCAAGTATTCTGCTTTACACCCAAAGGTAAACTTATAGCGTTACCTAAAGGCGCTACTACCGTTGATTTTGCTTATATGGTACATTCTGATATAGGAAATAAATGCGTAGGTGCAAAAGTAAATGGCAAAATAGTACCTCTTAAAACTTACCTTGTTAATGGTGATCAAGTAGAAATAATCACTTCTAAACACCAAACAGTTTCACTTTCATGGGAAAAATTTGTTGTTACAGGTAAAGCAAGAGGAGAAATTCAAAAAGTTATTCACCAACAATTAAGGGGGCAGCACATAAAGCTTGGGAAAACAATTATCTATAAAGCCCTAAAAGCTAATAAAATAGAAGACGAAACTAAAGCTATAGAAGCAGCGTGCAAGTTCTTTAGCAAAACCTCTGATGAATTATTTTTTGCAGTGGGAGAAGGTACAATTACCAGGGAGGAAGTAGTAAAGCTCGCAACTGTTAAAAAAAGTAGATTAAGCTCAACTTTATCTTTACTAAAATTTACAAAAAAAGCTTCTTCCACAACGGAAGATGAAAATGTAATACCTATTAAAGGCCTTATACCAGGTATGGCTATGCATTATGCGAAATGCTGTCACCCTCTTCCAGGGGACAAAATAGTAGGTATAGTACACACAGGAAGTGGAATTACAATCCATACATCTGATTGCGAAATGCTAAACAATTTTGCTAGTATGCCAGAAAGAATCCTTGACCTTACCTGGGATAACAATAAATCAAATATTCCTTTTATTTCTAGGATAAAAGTTTTGTTATTAAATGAACCAGAAAGCCTTGCTATTTTAGCCGGAGAAATTGCTAAAAATGGGGGGAATATAACTAATTTTAAAATTTTAAGCCGTAACAGTAACTATTTCGAATTGATATTTGACGTAGAAGTTAAATCGTTAGCGCATATAGAAGTGATAATAAATGCTCTGAGAATCAAAGAAGCTATTCAATACGCAGATAGGGATAGAAATTAGGAAGCTGCTAAATATATGCAGTTCGAATTTTTGTTGGAGTCAGATAGCTAAAATTACACCATAAGCTATTAAAAAATTTTATTGTACCAAAGCAATTTTGTTTATACCCATATAATACATGATCTTAATTTAACACGGCCTTATTGGTAAAGGTAAAGCAGAATAGCAGGAAAATAAAACTATCTTAATGATTTCTTTAGCCCGCTGTTCAGCTCTCCATGCATCTATACCTTAATTTAATTCATTATACTGCCAATAATTTTTCTCCGCGTTTGTAACTACCTTGTTTAACCCATAAGCAATAATAGATTTTCTTAGATGAGGCATCGATCTTGCTCTTGTAAAAAATTTTTACAAGAAAAAATAGCAACTATACATTAATTATCAGTTAATTTTTATGAAATTTATTTATTCAGGGTTGTTTTTTTATTCCCTCAAACAATAAAGTTATTAGCTGCTGCAGTTCATCTATTTCTTCACGAAGCAGCTCAATAGAGGTTTTAGTGGACTTTAAATGCGCAGCTACTAATTCGTTAAAATCGATGCTACGGTTTTTCTTTATATAGTTTTCGATCTCTTGCTCCTGTTTTCTTACCTGCTTTTCCATATTCTCCAATTTATCCAAAATAAAAACTAGAGAGTCCTTGAGTTTATCTACTTTCTGTTCCATTAGAATATCCTCTTATATTTCCTTCAGCGATTGTATCTTTTAACAATAATCTGATAAGCTGATTAATAGCATTCTGATGCTCCAAATTATTAAGCCGCATAAAGTTACGGACCACTTGCCTGCACATTTGCTCTTGGTCTATCGGCAGCTGATATGTGACTTCAGTTTCTAGCCCCTCATAAAAGTAAGATACTCTCTCACCGAGTGCCTTAGAGAGTAAAATTAGCCTTCCTATTGAAACTCTATTTTTTCCTTTTTCGTACTTGGAAAGCTGCTGACCGGTTATACCGACAGCTTCTGAAAGTTGCTTACGTGAAAGACCTCTTGCTAATCTTAATGAAACTATTTTATTACCGATAAATTTATCTATTTCTGTTATATAATCGTTTCTTCGTGCCATTATTGTCCTTTTGGTAAAATATTTACCTTTTTATAGTTATAACTTTAAAACTTTAAGGTATAGCCTGTTTTATCCCTACCGAATCCCGTACTAAAGGGCTAATTACTACAGTATTTATTACGGTTAAATTATAATTGAATTTCTATATATAATAATAATCCTAGAATTATCAAAAAACATTTGGTATAAAAAAATTTGGTACAAAAATAGAAAATCAATTAGGAGGTAAATAGGTTATTATGCAATTCCACGTACAAAATTTATTAGGAAAATACTATATATTAACTACTAGATGGACAAAAGGTTTTATTGGCAAACCATGGTTTTTGATTGCTGTAATCACTTGCCTTATATTTGCTTCAACTACCCCCTTATTAGCCGTAGAACATAATATTAAAGAATATGGGATTGTTATATTACCGGAAGAAAAGTGTACAAAAGTAGCAGAGAAATTGAACCAAGACATTACAAAAATACTAAGCCACTTCAAAAATGCTAAAAACCATTGGCATGTTACTTTATACCATGGGGCATATGACACCAAGTATATAAAGGAAATATATAATAAAATTAAAGCTATAGAACTCAAACCATTTACTTTAAATTTTTCTAAGATTTCATCTACTTCAGATAGATGGATAGATTTAGGCACAGAAAAAACTGAATATCTTCAGGAATTACATAAGGCTATTGTTCAGCTAGCTAGCCCTTACCATAAACGCCCGTTAGATCGCTCTAAGGATGTTTATAAAGATATGACAAGTGTCCAGCAGAAACAAGTAGACAATTATGGTGTGAGCGGTCTTTTAGAGCTATATAATCCCCATATGACATTGTTTTATCAATACCCACCAAGCTCCGAGTTACAACAAGCTGCAAAAGAAATAGCAGTTAACTTTAAGGAAAATATGGTATGTAAAGCCTCCAAGATAGTTCTAGGTGAATTAGGATATAATGGCAATATTCAAAAAATAATTTACAGCATAGATATACCTAATTAATTATTTTACATAAAATATATGCCTAATACTTTACAAGAGACAAAATCTACAAAAAATAGATTGATAATCAGTTCTAAACAGAATGATCTGAAATCTGAATTTTCGTCCATAACAAATATACCTGGATTCGTTATTGCTAAAGACGTTCATTCAAGATATTCTGTTATTAGCAAAGATTACGCCTTGTTACTCGGCTGGAAGAGCCCAGATCAATGTATTGATTTAACAGATTTTGATATACCTTGTGAAGCGGTAAAGGCAGCAGAGCAATTTAGGACTCTTGACCAAAAAGTGGTGGATACTGCAAAAGCCGTACTAAGCGTATACATTTGCAATTATTCATCCGGTTGGAAAACCTTAATTAGCAATAAGACCCCTATACAGCAGGAAAACGGGAATGTTGCCGGAATATATGGCCAGGTGATGGATGTATCGAATACCAATATGTTTAATTGGTATTTGACCTTAAATCAAAAGGATCAGAAATTCATAAATACCAAAAATAAACCAGCAATTTATATTTTAAATCAGGAACATTCCCCTCTACCGTTAAGCAAACAACAACAAGCATGCGTGTTTTTATTGCTGCGAGGCAAATCCATGAAAGAAATTGCTAAAATTTTAAATTTGTCGGTACGGACTGTAGAATCCTATTTTATGATAATCAAGTTAAAACTAGGATGTAATAATAAATCTCAAATCATAGAAAAAGCAATTAATAGCGGATTTCTATATTATATTCCAGAAGATATAATTTCTATGGAAATGCATTAGGTATTATGAGAAAAATTATTATCACCTGTATGGTAGGTAACGCATTAGAGTGGTACGATTTTATCTTATACGCTCAATTTGCTTACATACTTAAAGAAAAATTTTTTCCAGATAGTTATATTAATGAAATACTGACTTTTGCAATATTTGCCGCTGGATTTATTGTTAGACCGATCGGAGGAATTATTTTTGGAGATATCGGAGACCGATTCGGTAGGCGTATTTCTTTAGCTATTGGTATATTAACAATGGTAGTACCTACTACCATAATCGGGTTATTACCAAGTTACGATTCAATTGGTCTAGCTGCTCCTATAATTTTAACCATAGCACGATTGGCACAAGGATTTTCATTAGGTGGAGAATTCAGCGGTTGTGTAATTTACCTTACAGAACATTCCCCAGCAAATAAAAGAGGGTTAGCCGGTAGTATTGTGTATATTAGCCAATGTCTAGGTATGTTGTTTGGGTTAATAATTGCATATTTACTTAGTGTCCTTCTATCAAAAGAAGATTTATGGTCATTTGGCTGGCGATTGCCTTTTATTAGTAGTTTTTTTATCGGTATGATAGGGTTGTACATAAGAAATAGTTTATCGGAAACTCCATTATACACTAAAATAAGGGATCGGGGATTAACTACAGCATCTCCTTTAAAAGAAATACTGCTAAATCATAAAAAGAAGATTTTTCTAGCAATTGGTCTTTATATTAATGTTACAGCTCCTTTTTATGCTGCAACAATCTTTATTCAAAATTATATGATAAACCTTGGTTACAGCCAGAGCGAAAGTTCGATTTCAGGCGCACTGACTCTAATAATCATGATGGTCAGCTTTCCAGTGGCAGCATTGATCTCAGATAAAATTGGACGCAAACCTGTAATTTTTTATAGCTGTCTGGCACTTGTAATCCTTACATATCCGATTTTTCTCATGATAAATGCTAAATCTTATTACCTTGCAATAACAGCGCAGGTCTTATTTGCTGTTATAGTGGCATTTCATATGGGAGCAATTCCAACAATTCTAGTAGAGCTTTTTCCAACTAGAATTCGTTTTACGGGAGTAGCGTTATCATGTAACCTAAGCGCTGCTATATTTGGAGGTACAGTGCCAATGATTGGTACATGGTTATATCAAATCACGGGAGAGAAGCTAGTAATGTCTTATTATTTAACTTTTCTAGCTGTTCTAGCTATGTTCATAATGTATTTTTATAAGGAGACATATGATAATATATTATAACTATTATATTTTTATTTAATTTTATACTCCAAAATCAGCCCTTATCTTTTGCCTCAAGCGGGTGAAACTCTTTTAATGTCTTTTTTAAATGAGAAGCTTGTACGTGCATGTATATCTGGGTAGTGCTAATATCACTATGCCCGAGTAATTCTTGAATAACTCTTAAATCTGCGCCATTCTCAAGTAAGTGGGTAGCAAAACTATGGCGAAGAATATGAGGAGAAATACTATCATGATCAAGACCTGAGTTCAAACTTGCTTTTGTTAATAACAATGCAAAATTCTGCCTTGTCATATGGCCCTGATTCGAATAGCTGAGGAAAAAATAGCTATTTGATTTCGAATTTTTACTAACACAAAAACTATTGCGAATTTTCAAATATTTTTCTAAAGCACTCTGTGCTTGATCATTAATAATTATAACTCTTTCCTTCGAACCTTTCCCTTTAATTAAAAAGTTTTTTCTAATTATAGAGCAATTACTTCCACTAGTAATATCGCTCATTTTTAAACTGACAAGTTCACTAACACGCATGCCGCTAGCATATAATAAATGGATCATTGCGTTTAATCTGATCCCGTCAGGAGTACTGTCCTGCTTACAATATTCAAGTAATGTCTTTATATCATCAATCGATAAAAATTTAGGTAATTTAGAATTATAACGGGGTAAATCCACCACCAAAACAGGGTTGTAATCTGTGTGATTCTCACTTACTAAAAATATAAAATAGCTTTTTAAAGTTGAAATTTTACGATTTATCGACCTAGGAGATATTCCGGATTTAGCCAGTTCTAAAATGAATTTGCTAATATCAGAGTCTTTTACTTCCAGTTCCGTTAATCGGTTTTTAGTTAGAAACTCCTGGAAGTCCTTTAAATCACGTTTGTAACTAAGCATCGAATTTTTGGCAATCCCCCTCTCCGCAAGCATCATCTCTAAAAACTGCTCGATAAAGTTCATATGTTAGAATTTTTTGGAGGCCAAGGCCGGAATCGAACCGGCGAATAGAGGATTTGCAGTCCACGGCATTACCACTTTGCTACTTGGCCATTTTTTAAAGATATGTTAGAGCTGCTTCCAAGTTCTAGCTAATTTCGGCATAAAAAGCAATAATATTTTCAAGGATAGGGTTAGCTAATCTTGTTTACGCGTTGTGCATGCCGTCCGCTTTCAAATTCCGTAGTTAAAAATTTGCTTATAATACGAAAAACAACTGGTTCTTCCGTGATTTTACTAGCAAGAACTAGCACATTTGCATTATTGTGTAATCGTGACCTCTCTGCCATAAATTCATTTAAGCATAAAGCTGCTCTTACTGAAGAACTACGATTGGCTGCAATTGACATACCAATTCCCGTGCCACAAATCAATATTCCTTGCTTTATATTACCCTCAATAATTTCCTCAACAACTTTTTTTGCGTAATCGGGATAATCCACCCTATCCGTATTATAAGATCCCAGATCAATAATACTTTTTTTCTTATTCTGATAAGTCATTAAATGGCGGTTTGCTGGATTATTTGAATATATCTCATAACCAATATGAGTTAAGAATTCAAGAATTTTTAACTTTAAATCAAATCCCGCATGATCATTTGCAATTGCTAAATCATAATTTCGCATAAAAATATCCTTTTTATAGAAAATAATTAGTATTTATTATATAATACGGACGAGTTAATAAATAATAAATTTTAAACCGTAGGCACAAGTTAAATGAAAAATTATAGTTTTTGTATATTACTATATTTAGCTGTTACCACTTTATCAGGTTGTGCGGTAACAAAGCAACAAGCTCCCATAGAATACCACCATGGTAACTCAAACCTAGGAGATTCGAGGAGTTTAAATGAAAACACAGTAACTGTCATTAGCAATGATGGAGAAATAATATCGAGCAAGCCGGAAATTGAAGAGCTGCCAGAAGTTATCAAACCTAATCTTGATAACGAAAACTATATAGTACCAGAAAGCAAACCTACCGCCATTAATTATAAAATAGTTGAGCATTACGTAGTAGAAAATGAAACAATCCACGAAATAGCTGCCAATTATAAGCAAAATGTAAATGCAATTGCAGAAATCAACGATTTAACCCCTCCTTATCATTTAGAAGAATCTCAGATCCTAAAAATAAAAGTACCAAAAGATTTTATTCAAAAACCTATAGTAACCACTAAGGCAAAGGAAACCACGGTGAAACCACTAGAGGAAGTTACGGATTACATCTCTCCTGTTGTAGGTACTGTTATAGCAAAATTTGGACAAAAAACAGAATATGGAACAAATAAGGGTATCAATATTTCTGCCGATGAAGGAACAAAAGTTGTAGCCTCTGCATCCGGTAAGGTAATTTACGCAGACTACGATGCTACTTTCGGTAATTTAGTTATCATAAAACTAGATAATAAAAATATAGTACTTTCTTATGCTCATCTCGCAAATTTAATAGTAGCTAAAGGGGCTAGCCTCAACCAAGGTGATATAGTAGGTTATGTGGGCCATACCGGCAAAGTAAAACAACCACAACTGCATTTTGCGATAAGGGAAGGAAAGAACGCAGTTGATCCATTAAAATTTGTGAGTTATTAGTGCAAAATAAGACTTGTGTATCAAGTAGCAGCCGTGAAACTTTTAACATAAAGCCACTCTGAAAAGTAATTTAGCATTAGCTATCTTAAAGTAATTTCTTTTAGCTGCAGATGTGCTGTATAACAGTAAAAACTGTATTTCCTTTACCTAGGGAAAAATAACATGATTAAATTCTTAGCAAGTAGATTATCTCAACATAATAACTCAGCCATAATAAAATTTCCTATTAGAACATTCAGCTCAGAATCTGAAAATGAATTAAGTATTGTTGCAAGACAAGACCAAATTATTAATAAAGGAGAATATGTTTATCGTCCTTCTGGCAATTGGACTAAAGATGTACATAAATTCCTAGCTTATCTACATAATAAAGGTTTTGATGCTACGCCAAAACCTTTAGGATTTGATAAAACAGGCAGAGAAATAGTAAGTTTTATAAAAGGAGAAGTAAGTAACTACCCGCTCACTAAAAATGCCTCATCTATTGGAGTCCTTACCTCGGCTGCTATTTTACTACGTAAGTATCATGATATCTCCATGGGGTTTTTAGAAGATAATAATGTTGAAGAGAAACCATGGCAGTTATCATGCCGTTATCCAATAGAAGTTATATGTCATGGAGATTATGCACCTTATAATGTTGTTTTAAATGGAAAACAAGCAGTTGGAATAGTAGATTTTGATACTGCTCATCCTGGGACCTCGTACATGGGATATTGCATATGCCTTATATAGATGGGCTCCTCTAACAAATCCTAACAACCATGATGGATTTGGCCTCTTAAAAAGCCAAGTTGCAAGAGCTGCTTTATTCTGTGATTCATATGGCTTACCTATAGAAAAAAGAATTAATATGGCAGCTTTGATTATTGAAAGATTACAATCATTAGTAAATTTCATATATAAAGAAGCAGAAGAAGGCAATGAAACCATGAAAACTAACATAGCAGACGGACACCATCTACTGTATATTGAAGATATAGAATATATTAAAACTCACTCGCCTTATATCAATGACAAATTATGCGGTTATGAACCTAATTAAAACAGCAAATTATATGCATGTAGTAAATTTACTTAGAACATAGAGCACACACCTATTATCTAAATGTTAGATTTCATATAATAAATTATTAGGCAAGATAATTACCTAGGTTGTAGAATATAAAATACAATTTAAATTAAAAATTACCTAAATAATGTCAAATTTACTTAATGTGGTTCTTTTAATTGCGGCTGGTATCGTTTTAGTCTTAATGTATATAAAACTAAAAAAAGAAAAAGAACCAACACTTAAAAAAGTGGTCGTGATAGATCCTGAAGCTCAACAGCTATACGCCACTCAAAAACACAAAACCGATGAAGAAAAAACTCTTACTATGCAAGAAAAAATTGAGTTATCATGGCAATTTGTGGTAAATATTAAAAATCAGGTGCTAGAAAAATTTTCAAAAACAGATCAAGAAAAAGTAGTAAGAGCCGGCACTATACTTCTTGAACATGGCATGAAATATCAACATGATGTTGAGTTAGAGGTAAGAATTAGCCAAGAATCAAAAGCTAAATCTGTGACCAAATCTAAAGAACAGGAACAATCAATGGCCAGATAATCGGGCTAAGGTAAATTAGTTAAAAATTTTAAGCTACGAAACCTAAAATTATCTGGTTATTACTTAGGCTAGAGATTATAGCTTTGATTTTTTTTGAAGACAGCTTTAGAAAACTAAACCACACCATACTATAGTCAATTCAGTGGTATTTGCTGCTAGAAATGATAGCCCATTACCTGTCAAACAAGTAAAAGACAAACAACGACTCTCCTTAAGTACCAATTTAATTAAGTTTAATACAGCCAAGGTAAAAACCCAGGGATATCCATATTATATGATAAAGAGCTAACTCTGGCTAGCTTTAAACATTTTTTTCCTTGTTTTATCCCAGCTATACTGAGTATTAACAGTTTTAACTTCTGTAGTTAGAATATCTCCATTTGGTAATTGCGCTACATCTAGGCCATTCTTAAGGGATTCAACAATAAGAGGTGTTGTTTTACAAATATAGTTAATATCAGAAAAGATATCGTCTTTGTTCTCATTTTCTACATATAAATCATTTTTTTCCAAATTATTAGACATATATAAATTAATAATTAAGTTAAGTAAAACTAATGGTTTAACTATAACATTTTTTAGAGCAAGCATCAAGAATCCTTTTTAAAGAAACTTATAGAGAAATTGTCCTACCTGAACAATAAAAAACAGAGTATAATCAAAACGTTATAAAACAAGCAATTAATCGCTAGAAAATCAAATTTTTTATGGATAATAATATAAATTCAGTAGTTCCGCTAAGGGAAGTATTTAAAAAAATTTGTTATTTCCTCTTTAGCAAGCACAAATGGAAGGTGGCTTCTTTAATAACAATAATCTTCGTTTCAGGAATAACTACCTCTATTGACAGTATTTTACTCCAAAAACTCACCGATCAAATAGAACAATATTCAAACCATCATATCCATGAATCTAATTTAGCAGTAATACTACTCAAGTGGATAATAATATACGCCTTATGGTGGGAAGCATTAAATATTACTTGGCTTATCTACAACTACATATATCTAAAAACGTTACCTAAAGTCAAAGCCCAGGTTATTAACGAATTATACGATCATGTCCAATACCATAGTTATAGTTTTTTCCAAGGTAAATTAGCTGGAGAAATTACAAATCGAATTACTGAAGGTTCAAGATCATTAGAAATGATTTTTACTCATTTAAATGAAGATATTTTAAGAAAATTCTCAGTCATTATCTTTGCGCTAATAACCATGTATATAGTACATTATGTTATAGCACTTATATTTTTAACTTGGCTCATAATATTTGTTAGTACCAGCTTATATTTTGCCAAAGATATACATCACTATTCAGCCATATACAGCAATAATAAGTCTTTAATCTCGGGGAAAATAGTTGATGCTATAGCTAATATTTCAGTAATAAGAATGTTTACCTCCCACAAATTTGAAAAAAAATATCTTTTTACGCAAACAGAAAAAGCAGCACTTAGCGATCAAAACATGTTATGGTTCATGCTTAAACTTAGATATGGCCTTGGTATATCATGTACAATTATGATCGCTGCCATTGTTTATTATATTGTTTCTCTAAGAGGACAAAATATTATAACAATCGGCCAGTGTGTTCTGGTTATTACTTTATGTATTGCAATTACTGAGGATATATGGGACTTAACAAAGGAATTTGGGGATGTTTTTGAACAGATAGGGGTTTTTAGTCAAACCATAAGTTTAATTCAAAAATATACAATTACCGATGTAGAAAACGCACAAACATTAATCATAAAACAGCCTTCTATTGAGTTTCAAAACGTCACCTTCTACTACCAAAACCAAGATAATATTTTCAAAAACAAATCTGTAAAAATTGACGCTTATCAAAAAGTTGGTTTAGCCGGTTTTTCTGGTTCTGGCAAAACTACTTTTACTAACCTGATAACAAGGCTTTTTGATATTGAAGAAGGAAGAATATTAATTGATGGACAGGATATTAAGTTGATAACACAAGATAGTTTGCGCCGAAATATTTCGATTATCCCACAAGAGCCTATTCTATTCCACAGATCCATTATTGAAAATATAAAATATGGTACTGAAAGCGCAACATTTGAAGAAGTTGTTGCTGCCGCAAAATCAGCTTATATACATGATTTTATAAACAAATTACCAGATGGTTATAACACCCTTTGTGGCGAAAGAGGTAACAACTTATCAGGAGGGCAAAGACAACGTATTATAATTGCTCGAGCTATACTTAAAAATGCTCCTATCCTAATATTAGACGAAGCAACAAGTGCCTTAGATAATCTTACTGAAAATCTAATTCAGAGGTCACTTAAAACTCTTATGAAAGGTAAAACAGTTCTCGTTATTGCTCACAGATTATCTACTTTACTGAATATGGATCGGATTCTGGTGTTTGATAATGGTCATATAGTTGAAGACGGAATTCATAATGAATTGAAAACTAACGGTAAACTATACCAGCAATTATGGAATGCGCAAAAAGGCGGATCAATAGCAGAATTATATTAGGTACACTATTTAATGATAATTAATATTATTTCTGTAGGCAAATTATCTCCAGGGTACAGAGGGCTAGCAGATCATTATTGCAAAATGATTAAATGGAAGGTAAAAGAAACAGAATTAAATTATAATAAAAAATTATCGGAAAACCAGGCTAAGACTTACGAAGCTAAATTAATTAACAACCACATAAATATTAATTCATATAAAATTGTTTTGGATGTACAAGGACAACAGCTAAACAGTCAGGAATTTAGCTTGTTATTTAAAAACCAGATGATGATAGGACAAAATATAGATATTATAGTCGGCGGGGCTTTTGGTCTAGACGATTCAATTACTAAAAGTGCTCACATCAGATTAAGTCTCTCGAAGATGACCTTACCCCATCAGCTAGCTAAACTTGTTTTACTTGAACAAATATATAGATCCCAAACTATATTAGCGGCGCACCCTTATCATAAATAATTAGTTTATAGCTAACTGCAGACCTTCGGTGCTATAAATAATGAAGTAAAGCACCTAATAGGGGCAAGCAATGAATTACAACATCCCCCTCGTGTTACTCAATCTGCAATAATTGCATCAAAAGCAAACAAATTGAATATACCAAAAAAGTTTACTCTAACTTGTGCCTTATCAATATAAGGTACAAGTTAGAGGAGGAATTGATTAAGCGCTTTTCTGGCTAGTGGCACTTATATTTAATTAAACCTTTTCTCTTTTACTGAAGAAAAGCACTTTTAGGACATATAAAATAAATATAACTACAAACCAGTAGATAATAATTTCTCCTGTTAAAAGCAACGAGCCATCTTTACCAATTATTTGCTTGAATAATAGCCATATCGAGGCAATAAGGGCTGTTGGCGCTATTATAAATACTGCTGGGCACTTAAATGGCCTTTCCACATTTGGCAAACGAAGCCTAAATATCATAACTATGATAGCTACTACCACATAATCAAGCAAAGCTGCCATACTAGAGAGTTGCGCCAGTATAGAATAAGGGCAAAATGCCGCCATAACGGCAAATATACTTGTAAACATTATAATCGTTATGTGAGGGCTATCATATTTATGATGTAACTTTGCCATAAACTTGGGTAATAACCCATCCCTTGCAATTACATAAAAAATACGTGATTGACCGTAAATATTCATCATTATAACAGTAGTCATACCGGCTATACCGCCTGTAGCAACAAGAGCAGAACCAATATTACTGTTATTAAATTTTAAAGCATGAGCTAGAGGCTGGGCATTATTTAATTCCGCATAAGGAATTATTCCAGTAGCTAGCCCCCCTACAATCATATAAACAACAGTAGCTAAAACTAGTGAACCAATAATACCGATCATAAGATCACGTTTTGGGTTTTTACATTCTTCCGCTGCGCTTGCAAGTACCCCAAATCCGGTAAAAGCAAAAAACAAAATTGACGAACCGATTAATACATCATCAAAACCATTGGGCATAAAATTTTCCCAGTTTGTTGCATCAAAATGAGGAGCGGCAAAAAGCATGAAAGCAAATATTGCTATCATTTTTATAAATACCAAAATGTTATTTAACCTCTTGCTATCTTTAGTACCAAAATATAACATAAATCCAGCAAAAATTATTATAGTAAAGGCCGGAATATTAAATACTCCTCCTTCAAAAGGAGATTTTCCCAGCTGTTCAGGAAGATGATACCCAGCAGAATCTAGAATTCCCTGTACGTAAGCTGACCAGCTACCTGCCACTGCAGAAGAGGCAAAACCAAGTTCTATAATTATTAAACTACCAATTAACCAGGCAAATACTTCTCCAAATGCTACGTAAGAATAAGTATAAATACTACCAGAAGTCGGAAGCATTGTAGCAAGTTCAGTATAAGCTAGGGCTACAAAAATACACGTACATCCGGCAATTAAATAAGAAAGAGTTACAGCGGGGCCGGAGTACTGCGCAGCAACCAATCCTGTTAAAGTAAATACGCCAGTACCTACTATCGCTCCAAGGCCTAGGAGTACTAGATCAAAAGCTGATAATGTTTTATCTAGCCCACTTGAACTTCCTGCTTCTCTTACAGATTCAAAGCTTTTTTTCTTCAAAAAATTCATTTTTCCCCGTTTTTAGTTTTTTATAATTATTGAATATCCCTAGTAATCCATCCACCACCCAAAACCCTTGTATTATCATATAATACACATGCCTGCCCTGGGGTAATTGCTCTTTCAGTCCCAAGAATATTAACTTCAATTTTATCATTAGTAATAAAATTGATTTTAGCCTGGATTCCAGGAGTAGTAGACCTAACCTTAGCGACAATATCAATTCCTTCAGTATTTACATCACCAGCAAGCCAATTTACTTCTTTTATAATGAATTTAGTTTTAAATAACGCCGATTCTGGGCCAATATATACTGTATTTGTTTCAGGGTCAATTTTTATAACATAAATCGGTTCTCCGTATGAAATACCAAGCCCTCGTCTTTGACCTACTGTATAATTTATAATTCCTTTATGCTCCCCAAGTTCAAAACCGCCAATATGAACGAACTTACCTGGCTTCTGCGTTGACGGACGCATTCTAGTTACGATCTCACGATAGTTGCCACCTGGCACAAAACAAATATCTTGGCTATCGGGTTTATCTGCTACTTCGAGTCCATATTTTAATGCTAATTTTCTTGTTTCTTCTTTAGTATATTTACCGAGAGGAAAGTCAAGGAAATTCAGCTGTTCATTAGTTGTAGAAAACAAAAAGTAACTCTGGTCTTTATAGGGATCTAAACCTCTATGAAGCTCCGAAGTGTTATGGTTGATAATTTTTTGCACATAGTGGCCAGTAGCAAGCGCATCTCCGCCAAGTTCTTTTGCAAATTTTAATAAATCTTTAAATTTGACAGACTGATTACAGCGTACGCAAGGTAAAGGGGTTTCACCTCTGGCATAACTATCAACAAAATCATCAATAACTTTTTGGCGGAATAGGTTTTCATAGTTTAGAACATAGTGAGGAATGCCAATCCTATCTGCAACCATTTTGGCATCATAAATATCTTGTCCGGCGCAACATGCACCTTTTTTTTGTAGAACAGCCCCATGGTCATATAATTGCAAAGTAATACCTATAACTCTATGGCCCTGCTCGTGCATCATTGCTGCTACTACCGAGCTATCTACTCCTCCAGACATTGCTACCACAATAGTTTTAGACATAATAAACCGTTTTTCCTCAAGGGACGAATTATATTAAATTTAAGTAAGAATTGCAAGGATCAAACTTAATCTACTATACCACACAATAGGATTGTATGGTCCTAATCTCGCCCTTATCTCCATTTGCACGCTGGATAAAATTACCGCAAGCCGTACTCGATCTGCAAATAGCGATGCAGGTTACTTCCATTTTCTTTTAACCACAATTTAGCAGTTTTATATTCAGGACAGAGCTTGGCCACCAAATCCCAAAAAGACTTACTGTGATTCATCTCTACCAGATGGCACATTTCATGTATTATTACATAATTTAGCACTTCCTGCGGCGCAAAAACAAGTCGCCAATTAAAGCGCAGGATTAAGTTACTCGAACAACTTCCCCATCTGGTTTTGGCATTTGTAATCTTAATTCTAGAAAACTTTAACTGATACTGCTTACTTAAGCGATTAACAATATCTGTTATTTCTACAAGTAACTTATTCTGTAAAAATTTAACCAAGGTTTTGTTGTGATAAGTCGGTAATGAATCTACATGAATTACATTTTCCTTAATTTGCACCTTGTTGCGAATAGAATCAACATTTAATAGTAAATACTCCTTTCCAAATAAAGGAATATTTTTAGTATTCACATAATCTTCTTTTTCTGAAACTTGTAGTTTTCTTCTAATCCAATACTCTTTCTCTAGCAGAAATTTATAGCCGGCGCTAATATTCTTATTAGGTAAAACTAATTCAACATTTTGGCTCTGTATTTTAATAATAATACGTTTAGCTTTGGAACTCTGCCTTACTTGAACATCAATAGGATCACCTAGCCTACCTAACCTAACAAAACTGGGTTCTAGTTTCTTTTTAGATTTCATTTTTAAAGTAAAATTGTTTTTAAGCTGAATCTCAAACACTTTACGATTCTGCAATAAAATAACATTATAGTTAAAAATTTTCTATTGAGAACTATAAGTATATTCTGAAGTATGGAAGAACTAAATTCTCTGTTTACTTATCTTAAGTAGATTGGAATTTGACAATTATTTATAGAACCAGTAAGATAAATACCTTTTTACTAGCCACAGTAAATAAACATTTAATTTACTAACACAAGATAGTCAGTTTATGAAGCTTTTATCCAAAGAGCAGGTAGGATCGTTATATGCTATTAGCTCTGGTTTATGTTATGGATTTTTAGGGTATTTCGGTGTTCAACTTTTGAAGTCTAATTTATCTATTGCAAACATGCTATTTTGGAGATTTTTAGTAGCGGCTTTTTTCACATTTATTATATTAATGTTTAAAGGGAAAAATATTTTTCAGCCGTTAACAGAAAACCTTAAAATAATATTTTATGGTATAGCCTTTTATGGCACCTCTTCAATAACATATTTTATCGGTAGTAATTATATCGGCACTGGTCTTACCATGGTTGTATTCTTTATTTATCCAGCAATTGTCATGTTATTTAACTGGATATTATATAATGAAGGCATAAGTAAAACATACTATTTAGCTTTTTCTATGATAATAGTTGGCATACTCCTCTTAGCAGACTTACATGAATTAAAACTTGATTTTTTAGGAATAGGCTTTGGAATTTTATCTGCAATTTGCTATGCATGTTACGTAGTAGCCAGCAAAAAAAGTAATGTTTCCCCTCTAATTTCTACTTCAATGGTATTAATTGGCTGTAGCATTGCATGCTTGATTGTCGCATGTTTTGAAGGTAATTTTGTTATTCCAGATAGAAATAACTGGTTAAATATAACTTTTATGGCAATTATTTGTACGGCCTTACCAATATTGTTATTATTAAAAGGGTTAAAATATATAAGTTCTGAAAAAGCTGCTATAGTATCGGTTCTAGAACCGGTATTCGTTTTACTGTCTGGTATTATACTTCTGGGCGAAACGGTAAGTGTTATGCAAATATTTGGCACAATTATCATTTTATCAGGAGCGGTGATAACCTTATTTAGCAAAAATTCAACTAATCAAAAATAGCAAATAATAACGCATCGCTCTTTCTTGAATTAACAAATTGAACTGTAACATCAGAATTTAAAAGAGCGTACTTTGAGGCTTTCACTAAAGGATCAGTCACAGCCACTTCAATAGTACTGTTTAATAAGTCATTTAATTCAGTAACAGATGAAAGAGTAGCAACATTATTTATTAGAAAGTCGTTTTCGCACATTATAATTAATTTATTTGCATTGACGGCAGTTGCAGCCATCGCTGAAGTAATATCAGTATCTAAAATTGCTGTCTTCCCCTTGTCAGTACAAGCTACCGGTGAAATTATTGGAACGATTTTAGTATCTTCGATTGCTAATAGAATTTCGGGATTAACTAATAACGGTTCACTCGCATAAAGCCAACTATCGTTAATTGCAATATGGTTAGACTTTTTAGCTACTAACAGATTCCCGTCTTTACCAGACAAACCAATGGCCATAACCCCAAGAGAACATAACTTTGATACTATACGTTTATTGATATGACCGGAAATAACCATTTCAAACAATCCAGATAATTTATCATCTCCAAAATGTGGGCTGTATTTTTTATCATCTATACCAAGGAGTTTAAGCTGTTTTGTTAATAAATTACCGTATTCATGGATAACAATTAAATTCAGGCCGTTATCTACTAAAATTTCTAAATTCTCAGCAAAGTTAGAAAGCAGGATTTTATTTTCAATGATTACCGACGATAAGCGTATCACTACACTCATGTGTTTTATTAAATTACTACGTTCAATAATTTTTTTTATAAGCTGAGCTTTACCTGCTCTAATATTTTGAACAAGGAGATTTTTCTGATTATTTGACGTATTGCGCCAAGCTAAGTTGAAGTTCTTTTGCACCTACACCATTCTTGCTACTGGACAAAACAACATTACATAATAAGTATCCTAAACTTGCAAGATAATTCTTGATTTCCACTTCAAAGCCTTCTTTGAATTTTACCTTATCTGCTTTTGTAAATACTAATTGTATTTGTTTATCATATGAATGTAACAACTGAATTACTTTAAAATCATTTTCTTTAATACCTCTTCTAGCATCAATAAGCAAATTGACCAATTTAAGTGTAGGGCTGTTTTGTAAATAATGAAGTATCAGTTTTTCCCAATTTTGCTTTTCTTCTACCGGAACTTTAGCAAAACCATAACCAGGAAGGTCTGCTATAACTAATTTTTCTGCGATTAGAAAAAAATTTATCTGCCTGGTTCTTCCCGGTGTATGTGAAACCCTTGCCAAATTTTTTCTCCGGCAGATAGTATTAATCAAACTAGATTTGCCTACATTTGATTTTCCAACAAAAGCAACTTGGGGCAAGAACATTTTCGGTAATTGGCTTGGTTTTGCAGCTCCAGCAATAAATCTTGCTTCCTGCCTAAATATCTTTGTTCCTAGTTCATTGGCCATTCTTATCCAACTTATTTATGTAAAATTGCTGAATTATTGAGAGAATGTTATTCCACGACCAATAGATCAAAAGCCCTGCCGGAAAACTGCTAAACATAAACAGGAACATAAGCGGCATAAATTTCATAACCATAGCTTGTACTGGGTCAGCTGGCTGCGGGCTCATTTTTTGTTGCAAATACATGGTTAGTGCCATAATTATTGGCCAAGCACCTATCATCAGAAAAACCGGAGGTGTAAACGGTAACAAACCAAATAAATTGAATATGGTGGTTGGATCTGGTGCGGACAGGTCATGAATCCAGCCAAAAAATGGTGCATGGCGCATTTCAATAGTTACATACAGCACTTTATAAATAGAAAAGAAAACAGGTATTTGAACCAATAATGGTAAACAACCGCTAACAGGATTGACCTTTTCTTTTTTATAAAGGCTCATAATTTCTTGATTAAGGCGCGTCTTATCATCTGCATACAGTTCTTTCAAACGCTCCATTTGTGGCTGAAGGTTTTTCATTTTTTTCATTGATCGATAAGATTTATTAGCTAACGTGAACATTGCTAACTTAATAATAATTGTAACGATCATTATACTAATACCGAAATTACCTACATATAGGTAGAAAAAATTCATGGCATTAAATATAGGTTTAGTAAGAATATAGAACCAGCCAAAATCAATTGCTCTATCAAACAATTTGATATTGTATTGATTCTCATATTTATCTAGCAAATCAACTTTTTTAGCACCGGCAAATAGCTTATGTGTTACTTCAAAACTCCCTCCGGATTCAATAATCTGAGCGGTTGAAACAAAATCAGCTTGATATTTATCCATACCTGATTTAATTCCATAAATAAAATTTGATGAATACTGATAAGAAGGATCAGGGATAAAGGCTGCAAGCCAATATTTATCTGTAATACCTAGCCAATCTACTTTATTTTTTGTAAAACTTTGTTTTTTCTTATCTTTTATATCATCGTAATTATATTCTTTAAGTTCACCATTAACAGCTCCTATCATTCCTTGGTGGAGAATGTTTACCATCCTTTCTGATTCATGGCTATAGGTGCGATTTATCAAGGCATAATATTGGGTCTGCATAGGATGGGAAGAATGGTTAATGGTTATCTGCTTGATAGTAAACATATAATTATCGTCAAGCTCTACCTTAACCACAAATTTTATCTTTTCGGGATTAGTCCAAGTAAATGTTATAGGTTTATCCGGTGAAATAATATCACCATCTGCCTCCCAAATAGTTGAAGAATCAGGAAACTTTACATTTTTATTATTTCCAAGCCACCCTATCTCAGCAAAATAAGCCTCTTGTGCCGCTGAAGGAGAAAAAAGCACTACCGGAGGACTATTTTCATCTAAGCTTGTATGATATTTTAACAGCGTTAAATCGTCAAAACGCAAGCCCTGTAGTGATATAGAACCGGAAAGTACAGTAGATTTGATAGGAATCCTTTTTGATAAATTTAATGCTTCGTGGCGATTAACTACTTTATCAACGTTAGTTGATTGCGTTTCTTTTTTTACACTTTCTAGAGTTTTAGTATAATGTTTTTGTTCTTCGGCAAGCCGCTGTAATTTTGGTTTTTCGTAAAAATGCTGCCAGCCAAATATTATTAGTACCGACACCACTATAGCAGTTACCAAATTTAGAAAACTATAATTCATATTGTTTTGAGAATTTATTTATACAGTCCTTGGATTTTTATAAGATTTATAGCAAATAATCAAGCTCTTTGAATTAAAAAGCCTTAAACTATCTCAAGGTTACTAAATAAAACCGATGCCAGATTAGTAACTTTTCTATAGGTTGATGCACTTAATACTTGCACGCAGCCTTTAAAAATATTATCTTGGAATCCGGCTAGTGTCGGGCGTTTAATTTGTTTAGTTGGTCAGGTTCGAAAGAAAGCAGCCAGAGCAAAACCTTAAGCGGGTCGGTACTAGCTTTAAATACAAATCACTTAAAAACCTATGGCTAATAATTCGGCACGTTACGTCCCATTTGCCAGAAAATACAGACCAAAAAATTTTAAAGAGCTATTGGGCCAGGAAGTACTTACTAAAACTCTGAGCTATTGCATAAATAATAAAAAGCTTACAGGCGCACTGCTACTTACCGGTATTAGGGGGGTTGGCAAAACATCTTCAGCCAGAATAATAGCTAAAACCGTTAATTGTACTTCTTTATTAAACGATGATTTAAATAATGCCTTCCCGTGTGAATCATGCAAAAACTGCGAAAGTTTTAATAATAATAATCATCCTGACATTATTGAAATAGATGCAGCCAGTAGAACAGGTGTAGATGACGTTAGAGAAATAATAGAAAGTAGTGAATATCGCCCGTTACTCGGCGAATATAAAATTTTTGTAATTGACGAAGTTCACATGCTTTCCAAGAACGCATTTAATGCTTTGCTCAAATTAATAGAGGAACCTCCTCCCCATGTAATATTTATTTTTGCCACAACTGAAGTACAAAAAATTCCAATAACAGTTTTATCCAGATGTCAAAGATATGATTTAAGGAGACTGTCAATCGAGGAAATTTTGGTTCTCCTTAAAAATATTGCCCAAAATGAAAATTTAAAATTAGAGGAAGAAGCGCTAAAAATAATTGCTCTAAAATCTGAAGGCTCTGCAAGGGATGCAACGGGAATACTTGATCAGGCATCCAGTTATATTCACAACGTAAGCCAGCAGAATGATATAATAACTGCTGAATCCGTCAATAAGATGCTTGGCCTTGTCCAGATCAGTACAATTCTAGAATTGATAAGGTTAATTATTGAGGGTAATACTAAAGAGGCGTTAAAATTACTTGAAGAAATATATATGAACTCTAGCAACCTAGAGCATTTTGTCGAGCAAATTGCAGATTTGATTGCTAGTTTGACCAAAGAAAAGGTAATAGCGGGTTTCCACGAACCCATGTATAAAAATTATGGGAAAGAAATTACTGATATTTTATTGAAAATAAGTTTATCCAGACTTAGCATCCTATGGCAAATATTTAGCAATGGCACTAATCAAATAAAATCTTCACATAATGAGTTAATAACTGCAGAAATGCTTATTATAAAAGCAATATATTCCTGTAATATACCTGATATTGAGAATCTTTTAGATAAATCCAGCCAAATTGCAGAATTTAATGTAGAGCAGACAGCACCTTCAACAAATCCAAAAACAGAGATAAACAGAAATATTTTTGATTTTTTGAAATTTTGCCATGGCCAAAATGAAATGGAATTATACTATGTATTGCTTAATGAAGTAGAAGTCAAAAATTTCACCGAGCCATTAATAGAAATAGCCGCTAATAGCAAAATTTCTCAAGAAAAAAACCTTAAATCAATGTTACACAAATGGTCTGGGATCGAGTGGAATATTGTAATATGCAAACAGGATAAAATAAATAGCTTAAAACAGGAATTACTTAAAAAAGCAAAGGCAAGCGAAGATTTCACCGTTATAAAAAATAATTTTCCTAATGCTGATGTTTCCGATATAATTCTCAAGTCATAATTTGTCCAATTTATAAAAAATAAAGGTATTTAAAAATGAATATTAACCAATTGATGAAACAAGCACAAGTAATGCAAAAAAAGATGAAAGAACTGCAGGAAGAAATTGCCAAAAAGGAATTTGAAGGCAAATCCGGCGGAGGGCTTATTTTAGTAACCATGAGCGGTAATGGTGAAATGCAAAAAATTTCTATTGACCCCTCTCTCCTAAAACCAGAAGATAGAGAAATTTTAGAAGATTTAATAATTGCAGCCTATAATGATGCAAAAGCAAAAGCTGATCAGGAATCAAAAAGTAGCATGACGGGCGCATTTGGTAATTTTGGTGGGTTACCAGGCATGAATTTACCATTTTAGCAACATATTGGTTTAATCAATCTATTAGCAGCTAAAATGGTAATGACCAAAGAAACATCAGGGCCAGATCAACTGATTTATTTATTTTCTAAACTTCCAGGACTTGGAACGCGATCAGCAAGAAGGATAGTTCTCCATTTGTTACAGGATAAAGATTTAAGGCTCAAAGGACTCATCGAAGGCTTACAAGACGCTGCTGCTAAAATTAATTGCTGCACTATTTGCAATAATATAGATTATAGCTCGCAGTGTAGAATATGTCTTGATCAGCAGCGAAGCGATAATATTATTGCTATAGTTGAAACAGTTGCAGAATTATGGGCTCTCGAGCGTACGGGCCGTTTTAAAGGACGATATCACGTTCTTGGTGGTACTCTTTCCATTAGTGCCAATCGCAGTCCGGCAGATTTAAAATTGCCCAACCTGTTATCTAGATGTAATAACCACCAAACTAAAGAGTTAATTATTGCAACCAATTCAACCCTTGATGGACAAACTACGGCTTATTTTATTACTGAATATTTCAAGAATTATCCAATCAAAACTTCAAGACTGGCAAGTGGTATTCCAATAGGAGGAGAACTTGATTATTTGGATGAAGGAACACTATGGGCGGCTTTTGAAAGTAGGAAACCTTTTGAGTAATTTATATAAATAATACCTTAAATCAGTAATTTCCTTTTCAAATATTGATTTAATTGATTACATATTTTTATAAATTGACATTACTTTCCCTAGCATTACTTCAAGAGAAAAGTTTTCTATAGTGGATTTTCGTGCTGCTGCTCCTATTTCTTTAGCTTTACCCGTACCTAACATTGATAAACAATACTCAATTTTATCAGCAAGTTGCTGACTATCTGCCGGCTCAACATGAAACCCTGTTTTCTCGTTTTCGATAGTTTCGGCAGCTCCGCCAATATTTGTAGCTATTACCAATTTTTCCATCGATTGCGCCTCAATGATTGTCCTACCAAAAGCTTCTGGCTCTATTGAAGCAGAAACAACAATATCAGCAATACCGTATAAATTTACTATATTAGGTTCACTTCCAAATATTTGGATTTTATGCTGCATCTTATTTTTATTGATAAGGCTTGCAACTCGCTGCACATATAACGGGTGTTTAGCTAAATCACCGGTCATAATACAGTAAAAATTGAGGTGTTTGATTTTGCTTAAAGCTTCTACTAAAACGAGCTGGCCTTTCCACTCAGTCATTCTAGCAGGTAATAGGATTACAGGTGCATTAGCAGGAACATTATATTTAGTTCTGTATTTTAGCAATACGTCTTCATTTACTTTATCTTTAGTAAATTCTCTGTAATCAACTCCTCGGTGGATTAAAACAATTTTCTTGGGATCAACTTTGTAATTCTTTATAATATGCTCTTTTACAAACTGAGATACCGCAATAACTACAGCCCCTTCCGTCATTATACTATTGTAGAATTTTTTAATTTTAGTATGAAAATTATAAACTCCATGAAAGGTGGTAACTAATTTAATACCAGTTGCTTTTGCTGCCATAAAACAACTCCATGCCGGTGCTCTTGATCTAGCATGGATTATATCTATTTTTTCTTCGTCTATTATTTTGGCAATTTTTTGGGAATTTAACCAAATAGTTATTGGGTTCTTACTAGCTACATTTAATTTTATATGTTTTGATCCTGAGGCTTGCAAAATTTTAACAAGCGGGCCACCGGCGGATATAACAATTGATTTATACCCAGACTCAACCACTTTTTTAGCAATTTCCAACGTTCCTCTTTCAACTCCTCCAGAAACAAGCGCAGGAACAACTTGCAGGATAGTTTTTTTGTGATATTCTTCAGTAGACATAAAAATAATTACTGCCAAAAACAGATAAAATGAAAAAGCTTTATACTAGCGACAAAAAAAGATTCCTTGCATATCATAAACAAATTGGTTCAAAAAATAAAGCCCCTTATATTATTTTTCTTCACGGGCTAATGTCTAATATGAACGGCCATAAGGCTATAGCAACCGAAAAATATTGCCAGGAACAGGGATATAATTTTATTAGATTTGATAATTTTGGTAATGGTAGCTCTTCTGGTGAATTTATTGACCAGACCATCAGCGATTGGTTATCAGGAGTAAATTTAGTCATACAAGAGCTAACTGAAGGTCCAGTTTTATTAGTAGGTTCAAGTATGGGAGCATGGCTTGCCCTAATTGCTGCAAAATTAACCCCCCAAAAAGTAATTGGTGTAATAACCCTAGCTGCGGCGGCGGATTTTACTAAAGAGTTAATATGGGATAAATTTACAAATGAAGAAAAAGACATTATTAAAAAACAAGGTATATATGATGTATGCAGTAATAACCCGGAATGTAACGAATCTTATCCTATTAGTTATAATTTAATAGAAGATAGTAAAAAATATCTTATGCTTAGCAAGCTATCTGAAAAAAACATAGATATTTACTGCCCACTACATCTTATCCACGGAGTACAAGATATTGACGTCCCTTATACCATTTCTCTGAGAATAGCCGAAAAAGTAGAATCACAAAAAGTAGTGGTTAAGTTAATAAAAGACGCCAACCATAGACTTTCGAGAGAAGAAGATTTACTAATATTATACAATTCAATAGAAGAAGTGCTTAAATCTATAGAATAAGGTCGTTTACCTAATTATTTATTGGCAATAAAATAAAAAACTTTTTTGGAAAAAATTTAACTAAGCACTTTTACACCATTTTCATAGGCTAATTTATTGGATCGGGCTAATTGACAATATCCCTTTAGGAAGTTATAACCTAGATATTTAAGAGTAAGATTAGTTGCTTGAGGACAAGAAAAATATAAATTAATGTCAGAGAATTCTCAAAAAAAAGGATTAGCCATAATCCTTTCTGCTCCTTCTGGTGGAGGAAAGTCCAGTATAGCTAGAGCCTTATTAGCGAAAGATACAACTTTAGTTAGGTCTATTTCTGCTACTACTAGAAAACCACGACCCGGAGATATTGATGGAAAAGATTATTTTTTTAAGTCAAAAAATGATTTTTTGAAAATGATAAATGAAGGTAAATTACTTGAATATTCGGAGGTATATGGCAATTTGTACGGCATACCTAAAGATTTTGTTGAAACTCAGTTACAACAAGGACATGACATAATATTTGATATTGATATCCAGGGAGCACAAAAACTAAAAACTATCTTACAAAATGCAGTTGTTAGTATATTTATTTCCCCCCCATCTATTCAAGAACTCCGCAAAAGATTAGAAGCACGAAAGCAGGATTCTCCGGAAGAAATTGATTTAAGGGTAAATTTAGCTACAAAAGAAATTGAGCACGCAAAAAATTACGACCATGTAATAGTTAATAACGATTTTTTAACTAGTGTAAACGCTATATATGACTTCATTAAATCTGAAAGGAAAAAAAGAGAAGTATAAGTGAGAAAAGAAAAAAAGAAAATAATCGGCGCATTTTTAGGTACTGTAGTTGAATATTATGATTATAGCCTATATGGTTTTTCTGCTAGCATAATAGCCCTTAAATTTTTTCCCGAATTAGAGAAAATTCAAAGCCTTATGTATGTATTTGGAATTTATGCAATTTCCTATATTTCGAAACCTTTAGGATCGCTAATATTTAGTTTCATAGGAGATTTTTATGGAAGGCTAATATCTCTTAGGATTACAATAATCGGTATTGCCATTCCAACTTTTACCATAGGAATTCTCCCTGATTTTAACAGCATAGGGGTAACTGCTGCTTATATCCTAATTATCTGTAGGTTCATGCAAGGTTTTTTCGTAGGAGGAGAATATGATGGAGCTGCTATTTATGTTATCGAGCATCTCGGCAAGAAATATCATTATACTGCTTCGGCAATTACTAGAGCTTCCGGAGTAATTGGATTATTATTAGGTATTGCAGTTACCAATCTCTTTAACTCATCGCTATTTCCTAATTGGGCTTGGCGTGTACCATTTATTTTATCGCTTCCGCTTGCATTTCTTACTATTTACTGTAGAAAATTTTTAACCGAAACCCCTGATTTTAGCAATTCAATACAACAAAAAATTGAAATTAATAGATTAGCTTCATTTATTAAACACAATAGCTTAACGTTGCTCCTGGCCATATTACTTGCTGGAGGATTTGGCGTTACTTATCAGTTATCTATTATTTTTATGAGACAATATCTACCGATAGTTATGCCAGCTACTAGCACCATTATAACCAGTTTTTCTATTTTTATAGTTTTTATATTTGGAGTTTCAATGCCAATTGCAGGTTTTTTGGCCGATAAAATCGGGGAAATGATCGTTGTAAAGATAAGTCTATTGCTTACGTTAACTGCAAGTGGATTATTAGGAATAGCCATTTATTATCAACTAATGAACTTAGCATTAATTTCTACAATTATTCTAGCTATATCGGTTGCGCCGTTTAACGCTTTAGCACATGGAATAATTATCAAAGCGTTCTCAGTAAACGAACGTTACAGAGGTATTAGTCTTGGTCATACTATAGGCTCAATGCTAATGTCTGGTACAGCTGCATATATCTCTTTATATTTTATGAAAGAGTATAAAATTATGCTGTTCCCTATAATATATATAGCACTTTCTGCGATAATTGCTTTTTTTGTAATCTATAAATTTTCAGAAAAACATAGAAGCCATTAATTGAATCGTTATTATCAGCACATACTAGGAGTAACTATCTCGTAAACAATATAAAACACTTACAAAAATGGCCACATTTGATCAACTTTCTTTATAATTTCGTCATTCATTTTAATTTTTTCTCCCCACTGCCTTGAAGTTTCTGGTGTGATCTTATTTGTAGCATCGATACCTAATTTACTTCCCAGGCCAGACATAGGAGAAGCAAAGTCCAGATAATCGATAGGGGAGTTTTCAATAAAAGTAAAATCACGCTTTGCATCGGTCCTGGTAGCCACTGCCCACATAACTTCCGACCAATTGCGAACATCTATGTCATCATCTACAATAATAATATATTTTGTATACATAAATTGCTGCAAGAAAGACCATATACCCATCATAATTCGTTTTGCTTGCCCGGGATAAGTTTTTCTTATAGAAATAACTCCTATTCTATAAGAACAACCTTCAGGAGGAAGCCAAAAATCCAAGATTTCTGGAAATTGATTCTGAATTAAAGGTATAAATATTTCATTTAATGCTTCTCCCAGGACGGAGGGCTCATCAGGCGGTTTACCGGTATAGGTGCTTAAGTAAACAGGGTTTTTCCGCATTGTTATGGCTTTAATTTTGAATACTGGAAACAATTCAACGTCATTATAATAACCTGTATGATCCCCAAATGGCCCTTCCGGCAAGTATTCATCTAAACTTACATAGCCTTCTAAAATAATTTCAGCATTAGCCGGTACTTTTAAATCAATAGTTTTGCACTGTACTAGTTCAATAGAACTACTTTGCAACAAACCGGCAAAATTATATTCAGACATAGTATTTGGAATTGGCATAACAGCGGCGAGAGTTAAAGTTGGATTTGCTCCAATTACAGCAGCAGCCGGCATGGGTTCTTTTAGGTTTTGCCATTTAGTATGATGTGCAGCTCCCCCTCTCATTTTAAGCCAACGCATGATAAGTTTATCTTTGCCTACCACTTGCAACCGATATACGCCGAGATTATAACTATCTGTTTTATCACTGCCAGTACCTTTTGTAATAATTAAAGGCCAAGTAATTAAAGGACTTACGTCAAGTGGCCAACATTTTTGAATCGGCAAAATGTTTAAATCCGGTTCTAGAATAACAACTTCCTGGCATACTGCTTTTTTTACATTTTTAGGGGACATCGATAATATTCTTTTTGCAATCGGTAACATAGAGAATGTTTCTTTAATAGAAGATGGCGGTTCAGGGTTTTTTAAAAAGGCTAGTAATTTCCCGAATTGGCGAAGCTCTGATTGCGACTTTAAACCCAGAGCCCAGCTTATTCTCTGGGGATGAGCATATAAATTAGTAACAATTGGGAATTTAGATTTTTTACCATCTTCCTTAATAACATTTTCAAAGAACAATGCAGGACCATTATTATGTAGAAACCGCTTACTGATTTCTGTTACCTCAAGCTGTGTTGATACTACTTCTTTAATTCTTTTTAAATGGTTATTTTTCTCTAAATATTCTAAGAAAGCAGGCAAATCTTTAAAGTTCATATAGTCGATTTGTTAATTTTCCAAATACTGAAAACTATACAAAGGAATATGTTTAGGTAACAGGCAAAAATATATGTACCTTCTTTATAAGCAGCTTTTTGTAAAGTAAAGTGAAAGTAAGCAACTATTACCAGAGGTAAAAAAGTATAAATCATTTGTTTAATGTTAGATTTCCTACTATCCTTATTCGTGGTGAGAAACATACTTAGTGCTAAAAACACTAGAGCATAATTAAATGAAGGCCAAATTAACCTCTGATGACCGTCTACAATTAACCTCCTCTTGCTTTCCTCAGGTAAATTATTAATAGGTTGTAACATCTCTGGTACATAAAGCTCTAAACTTGTTTTACTACGATCATTTTTATCAGGATCATCATTTTTAATCGCTATTAACAACTGATCAAAATATAATTTTGTTATGTTCTGATTATTATCAAAAGATTGTCTAAAACCTTGCCTTAATTCGAACAATGGTATACTATCGTGTATTATTATTTTGCCAGTTTTAGCAAACAAAACCGTACGATCTTTCGGAATTCTATTATCAAATAAAATTACCCCTTCCAAAGTACCGTCTACATTTTTCTTATCAAGGTAAATTGTAAAATCTTGAGATATTTGGTTAAACACTTTTGCCTCAATGATATTTGTTGATACATAATTTTGGCGAAAATTATTAAGATCATCTTTTAATTTACTATAAGACAAAGGCATTAAATATAAAGATATATAGTAAGAAACCATAGTTATGCAAATAACAATAAGAAGTGCCGGCTTTGCCAGGGAAAAATTACTAAGGCCAGCTATTCTAAGTATGATTAGTTGTCTATTTTCTTGTAGCTTGCTATAAATATATATTATTGCTAGCACAGAAATAAAAGGCGAAATCATAAAAAATATCGAAGGTATTATAAGAATAATTAGGCTTAGAAAATCAATTAATTTTACTCCTTTCTCTAATAGATATAATAACTTCAATATCTGCGTAATCCACACTAGGCTAGTTAGCACAAAACTTAACGCTATAAAAGGGTATAGGATAGTTTTCGCAATGTATTTTTTATAAATTAACATTAAAAAAATTATTTAATTTGTTTCACCTAGAGGGAAGTTAAGGTGGCCATGGGATATTGATTCTATAGTTACAAAATCCAGATTGTTTAGATTTGCGCTTAATTTTACAAAAACTCCATCGTTATTAATTTGGTAAACTTTCCCTACCAAAATGCCATAAGGGTAGATTTTACCATCCCCAGAAGTATATACTAATTCACCCACTTCTGCTTTATGTTCTTCTGGAAGATAAATTAATAACATGTTATTTCTCTGATTTGCTAAAATACCTCTTTCTCTAGAAGATGAAGTAATAACTGGTACCCTCGAGTTAGGATCACTCAGTAGCATTACGGAAGAATAATTATTACTTACATTTATAATTCTTCCAACAAGTCCCTCTTGATTTGTTACTAAATCATTTACTTTAACCTTGTTATTCTCCCCCGCTTCAATCACAGCAGAACTAGATAAAGGCGTAATATTTGCCCCTACTAACCTGGAAGTTATATAGTTACTTTCCGCCCTATCTGTTACTTTTAGTAACTTCCGGAGTTCATTATTTTCAGATAAAACATTTATTGCAGTTTTTTCTAAATCAGTCATCCTGGCTAATTGCAGTTTTAATTTTATATTTTCTGCCTCCAGATTACGAAAATAAGATAATCTATTGTATAATAATTCAACATTTTCTATTAGATTATCAACTATTAAAGACCCCGTAGATAGTAAAGTACCGTATACTTCAAGTGATGACTTAGATATAGTTTTTATAGGAAAATATATCAAATAGGAAGAGCCGCAAATTAGGAATATAATACAAAACTTTTTAAAGAGAAATAAGGTAAATCTGGCTAATTCAATAAAATGATTTTTAGTTCTTATTCTATTCTCAACTAGAGCCATATCTAATCTTGTTTAAATAATACATGTTTTAATTTTGAAAAATCTTCTAAAACCCTGCCAGTACCAAGTGCTACACAAGCTAAAGCTTGATCAGCTACAAATACTGGTAATTTCGTAGCTTCTCTTAATACATGGTCTAAATTTTTCAGAAGAGCCCCACCTCCTGTTAGAACTATCCCTTTATCTACAATATCAGATGATAATTCAGGCGGAGTGCATTCAAGGGCAATTTTTACTGCTTCCACTATCTGACTAATAGGTTCAATTAAACTTTCAGAAACTTGTTGCTCATTTAATAACATTTCTTTAGGTATTCCATTAATTAAATCTCGCCCTTTAATTTCAACCTCTCGAAATAGGCTATTTGGGGCAACATAAGCTGTACCGATCTGTTTTTTTATTTTTTCAGCCGTAGATTCACCAACCAATAAATTATAATTTCTTCTAATATAGGAAATAATTGCTTCATCCATTTTGTCTCCACCAACTCTAACCGACTTTGCGTAAACTATTCCACCTAGGGATAAAACAGCAACTTCTGTAGTACCACCACCTATATCTACAATCATGGAACCGGTAGGTTCTGTAACCGGCAGCCCAGCGCCTATGGCAGCTGCCATAGGTTCTTCAATCAGAAAAACATCGCGTGCTCCAGCGCTCTCTGCAGCTTCTTGGATTGCACGTCTCTCTACAGGAGTTGACCCAGACGGTACACATACTATAATCCTTGGACCGGTCAATGTTCTCCTATCACTTACTGAGCGGATGAAATACTTAATCATTTCCTCTGCTCCTTTAAAATCAGCTATCACTCCGTCCCTGAGCGGTCTTTTTGCTTCGATATCCGCCGGAGTCCTCCCTAGCATCATTTTAGCCTCATGGCCGAAAGCGTAAGGCTTTTTAGTACCGTTTTGTTCTATTAAAGCTACCACTGAAGGTTCATTTAGTACTATACCTTTACCTTTTACATAAACAAGGGTATTTGCAGTTCCCAGATCTATAGCAATATCTGCTGAAAAGCTATTAATAAATTCCAAAAATTTCCTGATCATTCTCCGTTATACCCTTAATTATCTAATATCTCGTTTTCTCAACAATTTGTTAAAAAATAGAGTATATCAAGATTCATGAAAATGTAAAATGACAAAATTACCGATTAGAATTATTAATGAAACTGGCAATAAAACTGCAAACATTGGAGCAAGTCCGCTATATGCCAGAATACGAAGGCTGATTTCTAATGTAAAATAAGTGACAATTCCAACAATAACAATAAACGCCTTATCTTTAACACCGGAATTACTTCTATTGTCAAATTTCAGAAACCAGCAAGCTAAAAGTGCCATAGCAAGGGTCGCAAGTGGTTTAAATAGTTGTTTAAAAAAATAGATTTGATAATTCAAAATTGGAAGCCCGGAACTGACCAATTTGTTGATTAGTTCCGGTAAATCCCAAATAGAGACCATTTCTTGTGCAGTGAATCTTTGGAGCAAGCTATCGATTGATAAATTGGTTTGTAAAGATAGTTCATTTAGCCTGAAGCTTTTATTAAGAGTAGTAACTAAAGGATTGTAGACCTTAAATTGATTATTATCCAGTTCTGCGTAAGAAGCATCAATTCTTTGTATTAATTCATTTTTTGAATCCACAGTAATTATAGTAATATCGGAAATTGATTTTTTTGTTAGATCAATTGATTTTACCTTAATTATCCGGTTCATATCTTGGTATTTTTCACTAACAAAAATATCTGTTTTAGAAATAATAAGATTATTATGTAAAGGGCTATTATCTAATTTGGCTTCTATCCTTTCATATTCTCTCATGGTATACGCCGCTAGAGGATTTATTATTGCTATTATAATAAGGCCAAAAATAAAGCTCATGCTAATTGGAACAGCAAAAATCCGCCACACTGGAGTTCCATTACTGACGATCACTATTAACTCATTATGTATAGATAAAGAGCTTAAGAACAATATAGTACTAATAAAACCAATTATAGAACTGATTTCGTTAAATAGATAAGGTATCTTCAGTAATATTAAAAGCCAGAAATCTTCAGACTGAATATGCACAGATTTAAATTTCTGTAATATACCAAAAGCACCTGAAATAACCAGAATCGCAAATAGCACAATAGAGGTTAAGAACAAATACCACGAAAATCGGCGCATTAAATATTTAGTGAGGATTGGAGAGGTTAGCATGAAATTAAATTTGTTGATTTTATGCGAAGCTGGAAGTCGATAAACGAAACTTTATCTTAACTCTCTAAAAATATCAGGTGGTGGGCCCGGCAGGACTTGAACCTGCGACCACTCCGTTATGAGCGGAGCGCTCTAACCAACTGAGCTACAAGCCCTAAAAATTCTCTATCTGCAATTATTACTTATACTAACGCTTTTTTTAGTTTCTTATATACTCGCCTTGAGATAAAGTCCAGAAATTTTTATCAGGTTTTTATGTTTTATTATTATTAAACACGGTTACCCCAAGCGTTCTTATCCAATTTTTAAGCAATAAACAATCATGTGGCGCGGTATATACAACGTAACGCACCATAAGTTTATAATAGCAAAATTTACACTTTTTAGTAACAGATAACTAGTGAAAAGTGAGTTTATTAAGTAGGTTTTAACGTTCTTCTACCAATCAAACTGAAGTAGCAACCATCTGATACCAAGAAAATATTATTTTACGCTAACCCCAGGCTTTTTGGTTTACTATATTTAAGCCACAGGTCTATCATCAGTTTTGTGATGATTAATGCGCCGTACATTGAAGAAATAATTCCAATGGTTAAAGTCACTGCAAAACCTTTAGTTGCTCCAACTCCAAATGTATATAATAAAAAAGCAGCAATTAATGTAGTAATATTTGAATCCATAATTGTTGCAAACGCTGATTCAAAACCAACTTTTACAGCATATAAATTAGAACAGCCCTTAGCCACTTCTTCCCTAATTCTCTCGTAAATCAGCACATTTGCATCAACTGCCATGCCTATTGTTAAAATAATCCCGGCAATACCAGGTAGAGTTAGTGTTGCCTGTAACATTGAAAGTAATGCAAGGATAAAAAATAAATCTATTACAAGGGTAATATTAGCAAAAATTCCAAGAATGCCATAAGAAAGAGCCATAAAACCCACCACCAATAGAAATCCAGCTAAAGCAGCTACTTTTCCTGATTCAATAGAATCTGCACCTAAATTCGGGCCTATTGTTCTCTCTTCTACTACTTTTAATTGAGTGGGAAGTGCTCCTGCTCTAAGTAGGAGCGCAAGTTCAGAAGCAGAATCAATCGTAAAATTACCAGAAATAATACCGTCTCCTCCTAAAATTGGTTCATTAATTATCGGAGTACTAAGAATTTTTCCATCCAAAACAATAGCTAATCTCTTGCCCCGATTTTTACTGGTTACTTCAGCAAACTTCTTTGCACCAATATGGTTAAATGAAAAGCTTACAGCAGGCATTGAGTCCTTATTAAAAGAAACAAAAGCATTATTTAACTCATCTCCACTAACAATAACTTTCTTTTTGATTATAATTAGCTCCTGCTTACCGCTCTCATCAGACTTAACCACCATTGATCCGCTCGGAATATGACCATGTATGGCTTTTTCAATATTTGCCGTTTCATCGACTAGGTGAAAAGTAAGTTTGGCAGTCTTCCCTAATAAATTTTTCAGTTTTGCGGGGTCATCTTCTCCAGGAACTTGCAGTAAAATATTTCTAACACCTTGTCTCTGAATTATCGGTTCTTTGGTTCCAGTGCTATCAACACGCATTCTAACAATTTCAATAGACTGGTCAATAACCTTGTCTTGCAATTGATTTAGTTGATATTCGTCATAACCAATTATTACTATATTACCGTTAATACCCACATCAAGATTTGGATCGATCTTCTTAACAATTTTTTTTACCTCTGTAAAATCATCTACTGATTTTATCTCAAAATTTATATTGGCTTTATCAATTACTAGGGTCCTGTACCCAACTTTTTCCTGACGTAAATATTTCTTTAAACTATCGGCAATTGATTGACCTACACCATCTAAATAACTTTCAAAGTCAACATCAAGCAACAAATGAGATCCTCCACGTAAGTCTAGGCCTAAATTTACCTTATCCCCGGGTAACCAATTATATTTTTTTTCAGTAAAATTCGGTATTACATAGAAAGTGGCAATAATGATAAGTAAGAAGGTTAATGCTATTTTCCAAGTAGATATGCTTTTCATTTCATCCCTTTAAATTATTTGATGCAGAACAACCCTTATACATTCTCCAATGAACTACAAAGAAAAATAAACCGGTAATAAGCCAAGTAATACAATTAATTACGGCGCTAATAGCATCGCCTTTAATTCTATTTATATAACTTTCTCTCTCCGCAAGTCTTTTTTCTACTAGTGAATTGGGATCAATTATTTGCCAACTTTCCTTATTACTAGGGTCACTCCGCTTTTGAGAATCAATATATTTCTCATTGCTAGTAAATTTATCTAACTGATTCATGTATTTGTACTCCGGTAACAGAATATCCGTCGCATTACCAAGCATAATACCAATAGTTATCATCATTACTATAGATGCTATTAAACACACAACTAAGCTATATAGCTGCACTAGGTTTTTGAACATTATAAAATTATGACCTTTGCATTATTATTCAGCCTTATAACAAATCATTTATTGCTTGATTTATCTGCATCTTTTTTCTTGGCCAAAGATTTATTATCTTTTGCCTCTTCTTTTTTTGGCCGGCTTAATATATCAGAAATAGAGGTTTTCAACATTTTGATCTCAACATCTTTAGCAATTGATATATGTACCGTATTGTCACTATCATTAATCTTACTAACAATACCAATAATGCCAGAATTTGTTAATACTTCTTCTCCCTTTTTGACACCAGACACTAGATCTTGTTGGGCGCGGCGGCGTTTTTCTTGTGGACGAATCAATAAAAAGTAAAACACAGCAAAAATCAAAACCATCGGCACGAGGCTAGTCCAGCTATTCCCCAGCGATTCAGGAGCTTTTGGTAGAGCATCACTATCCTGCAAAGTAACAGTATCTGAGGAAGTAGCCTTTGTTAAACTTTCTTGTGCATAAACGTCATTAATAAACATACTATTCTCCTTAAGATTTAAATTTATTTTCAGTAATTATACAGTTTTAGCCTTTTCTTTCAATTGCTTATTATGCAATTTGTAATACTCGCTTTTTAAGTTAATCAGTTCTTCATGTGTACCTTGTTCTTCTATTTCACCATTTTTCATGACGATAATTTTGTCTACATCCCTAATACTTGCAAGTCTATGAGTAATAATCAAAGTAGTTTTTCCTTTGCGTAGATTAGTAAAGGAATGTACTATCGATTGTTCAGACTCTGGATCAAGAGCACTTGTTGCTTCATCAAATAGCATAATTGGTGAATTTTTTAAAAATGCCCTGGCTATGGCAAGTCGTTGTTTTTGTCCACCAGATAAAGTACATCCACCTATACCTATTACAGTATCATAGCCGTCAACTAGCTTACTGATAAATTCATCTGCATCTGCATGCTTAGCAGCATCGATGATTTCTTGACGAGTGGCCGCTAAATTGCCATAGGCTATATTTTCTGCAATACTAGCATCAACTAATATAGTATCTTGCGAAACCATGGCTATTTGATTTCGCAAATGGGTAACTGAAATATCTTTTATATCATTTGAATTTATTAAAACTCTACCTTCCGTTGGGTCATAAAAACGTACCAATAAATTGGCCAGGGAAGTTTTACCACTACCAGATTTGCCAACAATCGCATAAGTTTTTGCTTTTTCTATTTTAAGATTGACAAGTTTTATAGCTTCTTTTTCTTCAAAATTTAATGTAATCTTTTCAAAAAAAATCTCCGGACACCCAAAATCAGGTTTTAAGGCATTGGCATTATCTTGAATTAATGGTTTGGTATCAAGAATATTAAATATTCTATTTGCCGCAGCAAGTCCTTCCTGTAAATTTACATTAAGTGATACTAAACTTTTAAACGGTCTATAAGCAGAGACAAAAGCAGCAATAAAAGTAAATAATTCACCAATTGTCATATCACCAGATATCACCTGAAAACCGCCATACCAAAGCACAAACGCAATAGCTAAACCACATAAAAACTCCATAACCGGAGAAGTTAAAGAATCAAGCATTGCAGACTTTTTATAAAAAGATAAAATTTTTGTAGTTATCTCTTTAGCTCTAACAGATTCTATTTTCTCTGCGCAAAAAGATTTGATTATTTTTATGGATTGAAATGTTTCATCCAATCTGGCAGTATAATTACTTAATTCTTCCTGAGCATCTCCTGTTACCCGGCGCATTTTCCTTCCAAGTTTTTGAACAGGATAAATTGCAATTGGGAAAGCTAGAAAAACAAACATAGATAAAAATGGTTCTAAATTAAACATTATAATAATCAGAAACACGACTGAAAGAAAGTATTTAGCACAACCGATAAGCATATTCGAAACAGCACCACGCATTAATATTATATCATTAGTAAAACGCGAAATAAGCCGACCGGAAGATTGAGATTGAACATAGGCAAGATCAGCATATAATAGATGTTCATACATTTGTATTTGCATGTCAGTCAATATCTTCTGACCGACATATTTTATTAGATAACCCTGATAATACTCAGCTATGCCCTTTATTACATATACTCCAAGCATTAAAAGCGGGATGATAACAAGCATGCGCATATTGCGAGCAACTAATATTTTATCAATTGCCGGTTTAGTTAACCAAACCACTGCCGCAGAGCACGTAGCTACTACAACCATGAAAAAAATAGCGATAAATATTTCAGATTTATAAGGTTTAACATGGTTAACCAAAAGTCTTTTTATTACCGCTGATGATTTAAGATTTTGCTGCAACATTATTAAATATGTTTGATGGATAAAGAGCGTTTTATTAATTATAACTATTTCTTCAATAAGGCAATAAATAAAATATTAAGCATCCTCATATTTTATACTTTTATACCTTAATAGTTTTACGCTTATAAGGCTATCAAGTCTATTCCAGACAATAACCAGCTGCTCTTATAGTTCTAATTACTTGATTACCATCATTTAGATTCATCATTTTTCTAATACGGTTAATATGCACATCAACAGTTCTAAAAGATATCTCTTTATCTACGCCCCATACATAATCAATTATTTGTCTACGGGAATAAATATTATCTGGATTCGTTATAAACAGCTGCAACATCTTAAACTCAGTAGGTCCAAAATGGACCTGTTTTTGACCGTGAAAAACTTTATAAGTAGCTAAATCCATGGTAATATTTTTATTTTTAACAAATTTATTTTGAAATACAGGATTAGATTTTCTAAGGAGAGATTTAACAGTAATCATAAGCTCATTGGGGGTGAAGGGCCTAAATAAAATTTTATGAGAATTATCACCATTGATATTATAATGCTGGACCGATTCTCCTTGATTAACCAAAAAAATTATTGGCAGGCTTTGCAAACCTTCTATTTTTTTTAACTGACCAGCCATTTCAATTGCTGAAACATCCTGTAGTCTAGAACTAATTATAACGGCATTTGGCATATTTACATATGCCAATCTTAGAGCTGCTTCTGAATTTCTGGCTCTTGTTACATCAAACCAATACCTCTCTATAGTATTACATAAAATAGCGTTCATTTGATCGTCATGTTCTACAACTAGAATTTTAGGTGGTAATTTATCTGACACTTTAAACTCTCCTTAAAAATACATTCGCTTAATTAAATAAAATGTACAAAACATTACAAATACCTTACAAATTTATAAACAATAGTAACATTCCTTTAAACAAAGCACTTTATACACTGATTTAATAAAAATGACAGACATTTTTGCATTACGTAATAAGATTATGCTTGAATAAATCAGTTTAAATTGTTATAAATACGCTTAATTATTTAATTCAGTAGATTTTGGGAGATTCTTTAATATGGCTTTTTATGAATCAATTATCGTCATTCGTCAGGACGTTTCGTCTTCAGATGTTGATAAAATAGCCGACGATTTCATTAAGATTATCAAAGACCATAACGGTAATGTTCTTAAAACCGAATATTGGGGTTTAAGAACCCTTGCTTATGAAATTAAAAATAATAAAAAGGGTCATTATTATTTCATGGGGATAGAAGCTGATAATATTCTGGTAAAAGAACTTGGAAGAAAAATTAAATTAAGCGAAAGTGTCATCAGATCTTCTCTCGTTAAAGCAAAAGAAATAAGTAAAGAACCTTCACCAATTTTAAGAACAAAATCACTGGAACTTGAGGAAACAGTTGATGTTACTATAACTCAACAATAAGAATAAATATTAAATAGATTACTTTGATGTCTTACGAAAATAATACGGGTAACTTGGATTACGATTCAAGATCAGGTACAGATAAGAATAATTCGAAAATGTTTTTCAGAAAACGTAAAGGGTGTCCTTTATGCTCAGATGGATCACCAGAAATAGATTATAAAGACCCTGAACTTCTTGGAAAATTTATTTCAGAAGGAGGAAGAATGTTACCGAGTAGAATTACAAATGTGTGTTCTAAACATCAACGTAACATAAAAAAATCCATAAGACATAGCCGTATTATTGCTTTATTACCTTTTGTATTCCAAGGCAAATAATAAATTCCCTTTTGATTTTATGTCAAAAGTTATTTACACTTTATTTTAATTAATGTTAGTTTTAAGTCCATGCAAGTCATTTTAATAAAACCAGTTAGAAAACTAGGAAAAGTCGGTGAAATAGTTAATGTAAAAAACGGTTATGGCCGGAATTTTTTAGTTCCTCAAGGCATGGCAATAAGGGCAACAAAAGAAAATTTAGGTAAATTTGCTGCTCTTCAACGGAAACTTGAAGAAAAAAACACTGAAGAAAAATTAAAAATGGAAACCGCCGCAAAAGCGTTAGATGGTAAACATTTAACTTTTGTCACCCAATCCGGAGCAGACGGTAGACTGTTTGGGTCTATTTCTTTAAAATTAATAGCTTCTGCCCTTTCTGAGCTTAGTGAATATAAACTTAATTATTCAAACATAATCCTTGATGAACCTATAAAGGTTAATGGTGTCTTTAAGGTTCAGGTGATGTTACACCCTGAAATTTTTGCATCCGTGTTAGTAGTTGTAGCAAAATCAGAATCAGAAGCCCAAGATGCCCTAAGTGAATACAAAGAAGGCGGGAAGAAAAAATCTGATGATGAAAAAGAACAAGAATTAGATCTAATTGAAAAAAATTAGCTAAAAAATAAACCTTACAAGTCAATTGAATTACTCGTAAATTTGGTTCAACACTCTTATCTCATTGTTTATTGGCCGGACTCAGGCTCAGTAATATAAGCAATTTTTTTAAATTACTTATTATATGTCTCTGTGAGGTAATATTATTTTCCTAGTAACTTGTATCCATATTATTTTTATGGATTTGTACTATTATATGTTGTATTATGCCATTAATTTTCTAGCAGTAATTATTTTAATACCTTAAAATGCAGTTATTTCCATTAAAAATCTTTCCAAGTAATACTAATTTTGATTTTATGCGAGTCAAAAACCTTAATTATGCTTTATCTGTTTTTTTATTTATTCTTAGCTTAGTGTGGATTGGTATTTATAAATTTAATTTTGGTATTGATTTTGCTGGAGGAATCAGTATGGAACTGCGCATTAACCAAACTCCTGACCTAGCTAAAATGCGTATGATACTTAACGAGCTTAATATTGGTGAAATAGTGCTGCAGAATTTCGGCAGCGATAAAGACATTTCAATTCGTGCAGGAATTAGCAGCGAAGAAAATTTAATGCACAATATTGAGCTTATCAAGTCTGCTCTAAAACAAAACTTTCCATATGAAATTGAATATAGAAAGGTAGATTTTGTTGGACCACAAGTTGGTAATCAGATGATACAATCAGGAATTATGGCAATGCTATTATCATTTTTATCTATTATGGTCTATATTTGGATAAGATTTGAATGGCAATTCGGCATAGGTGTTTTAGCTGCATTAATACATGACGCAGTTTTAAGCCTCGGGTTTTTAAGTGCTACCAAGCTTGATTTTAATTTAAGTACAATTGCTGCTATTTTAACTATAATAGGGTATTCGGTAAATGATACAGTAGTTATTTATGATCGAATTCGGGAAAATTTACGCAAATATAATAAAAAAACTATTGGTACTATAATTAATATGAGTGTAAACGAAACACTATCTAGAACAACAATAACTGTATTTACTACACTACTTGCAAACCTTGCTTTAATATTATATGGTGGTGAGGCAATAAAAAGTTTCAGTGTTTTAGTATTTTTTGGAATATTAATTGGTACTTATTCGTCTATTTTTATTTCTGCTCCAATAATTACATTATTTAATTTTAAAAACTTAAAATAATAATATTTTATGAGAATTTCAGCAAATGATATAAAATCTGGTAATATATTAGATTACGAAGGTGAATTATGGGTTGTTTCCAAAACCCCTGAACATACAAAACCTGGAAAGGGCGGAGCTTATGTACAGGTAGAGATGAAAAACTTGCGCACCGGTAATAAATTAAATCAACGTTTTAGCTCCAGTGAAAGCGTTGAAAAGGCTTTCCTTGAAAGGAAAGAAATGCAATATCTATATAAAGAAGAAAATCTTCTGGTGTTTATGGATCCAGATTCCTTTGAACAAATAATGATCGATCAAGAATTAATGAAAGATAAATTACCATTTTTGGCTGATGGAATGAATGTGGAAGTGGAATTTTACCAGGATAAACCGCTGGGTATTATACTTGCGCAAACTGTTATACTAGAAATACAGGAAACTGACCCTGTAATTAAAGGGGCTACTGCAACCTCCTCTTACAAACCAGCTATAATGAACAACGGGTTAAGGGTAATGGTCCCCCCTTATTTAGTAAGTGGAGAAAAAATAATAGTTAAAACTGAAGACGCTACTTTTGTCAAAAGAGCAGAGTAATGCAGAATCAAGTTGTTTTAATTAACGATGCCATAAGAGAAGCCTCTAAATTTCTGCACCGAGATTATTTTGAACTGGAAAATTTGCAAAGTTCTGCCAGAAGCCTAAGAGTTTTCGTTGATAAAGCAAAAACCCGAGTTACAGAGAATTTACAAAAATCGCTTAGTAAATATTATAAAACTATTATTTTCGACTCTCCAGAACTGGACTTATCGGCTCTAGATTTTACAGGGTCTGTAGCTCTTGTTGATGCTTTAGATGGAAGTTGTAATTTTGAAAGAGCCATTCCTTTTTTTGCCTTAGTAGTAACAATTTTAACAACAAAACAAGGAAAAATCTCTGCTGAGAAAGTAGCAGTTAACTTTCCTATTTTAGGTGACACCTATTATGCAGAACAAGGCAAAGGAACTTGGCTTGAAAGGCATTCTTTTAATTTTGGCGGTGGAACTATTAGATTAAGGGTATCAGTTAATTCTAAATTAGAACAGAGTTTAGTTAGCTGTAACTATCAACAGCTAGAGCTGGCACAAAAAATATCCACAAATATAAGGATTTTCGAGTCATATGCTTATCAAATTGCTCTCTTAATTAGCGGTAAGTCCGACATCGCCATATTAACAAATAAACCAATGAATCATGGGCTTGATTTATTAGTTCGTGAAGCTGGAGGCGTAAGCTACAGCAAAAATAACTTTTTTATTGCTTCTAATCACCAAATTCAAGAAAATCTAAAAAAAGCCTTATTTTAGGAAACTAACTAAACTTAGGTGCTCTTTCCCCGTTACTTTATCATTCGGATAAGGACATTATCTTTACGTACAAAGTGATGGTATAATCCAGCACTTATATGTAGCACTATTAAAGCCGCAAACACAAAGGCACTAACTCCGTGTAAATTATTAAAAAAGCTGGCTAAAACAGGGCTTTTTTCCAGTGGCGGTATTAAAAATAGATTAAAAATATTTATTTCGTGTCCGCCAAAACGTGACATTAAAATCCCACTAACCGGCATCAAAAACATAAATATATACAGCAGAAAATGAGTAAACTTAGAAGCTAATTTCTGCCATAATGGTAAATCAGCTGGTAATTCTAACTTTACATTAATCAAACGCCATAAAACCCTTAACGATACCAAAAACAAAACAAGCACACCCGTTGCTTTATGCATACTATATAGCTGCCACTTATCGGCTGATGGCAGCATCGATACCATAATAAAGCCAATTACTAACAAACCTACTATGGCAATACCAATAAACCAATGGAATAATTTAGTAATCAACCCGTATGATGATAAGGTATTTTTTAGCATCCCTCCTCCAAATTAGAAAAATAATTATCATTAATCAGAGCTTATTTTTCTAATATATGCAATAGGTTTCAGTTTATTGCATATATTTTCAAATATAGGTCGTGGTAAAATGCCTTTAGTAACAATTTCTAGGTAATTATTCTTAATAGTGATGTTAAATGACGGTTCGGTAAAATTAAAACCATCAATATCTTTGGCAATCCTTATAAAATAACCAAGAATTTGGCTATTTTTAAAGTCCTGTTTGCACAGAAGTTTTTTAGAAATTTTGATTAGTTCTATATCGGGTTTAAAATTTGAAGAATATGATAGTATAAGTGCTATCATCAACCTGTGGCGATGAGTAAAAGGAATTTCTGAATTTAAAATGAATTCGGAAATTGCCTTTGGCGAAAGCGTTTGATCAAAATATTTGTTGAGCGACTGTAAAATAATTGCTAACTTCAAGACCTGATTTAGATCTTTTGATTCTTCAATCAAAGGTTCTATTATTTTGTAATATTTGTCAAAATTTGTTGTCCCCAATTGGTACTTACAACAATAAATTACTTTCTGTAGTACTATATCCTGATTTTTTTCAATTTCAGGCAGCATTTCGTATCTTACTCCCTCCTTCAACCCGAATATGGAAACAATTATATTTTTAGGTTGAAAAACCTCTAACATTGCCTGCGCTACAATTAGTGCATTTGGATTCAGAGTCCTACTATTTAGCTTAAACTTATTACGTTGAAATTCTTTAATATTCTTTAAGTACAAACTAAAATCCTCTTTTGAAATGCTGAGATTGTGCAAATTTTTTAGGGGGTATTTATTGAATTCGATAAAAAAGCGACAAATAAACCTTAGAGCTCCGCCAATTAAATATAAATTTTCATATTGATAATTACCGTATTCAACTCTAATAATTCTAGTTATATCTTCTAAATTTTGTAATTTCCTGGTAGTAATTATTTTAGTACCAAGAGCAAGAGAACTTAATTTACCGATTACACGGTTATTAATTTCTATCAGTTCTAAACTCCCCCCACCTAAATCAGCAGCTACGCCGTTTACATCTGAAATACCGGATATCAAACCGACTGCTGTTAAATAGGCTTCCTTTTCACCTGAAATAACTTCAATGGTAAGGTTAAATTTCTCTTTTATAAATTCTATGAAAACCTTAGATCTCGGGTGATCCCGAAGTACGGCAGTAGCAACACATTTAATTTCCGTAACTTGAAGGCTGCTAAATATGTGTAATATATAATTTATTGATAAATAAGCCTGATGTTTTATATCTAGCTCTTCTTGCATAAGAAGGGTTAAAATATCATTTTTAAACTTATTATTAAATATTTCTGGAGAACCAATAGTGTTACTTTCGTGTACTACGGCTCTAATGGCATTATAGCCAATATCAATTATTCCAAGGCGCATTTTTTATTTATTAAATACTATTATTTGTTACGTTATACTTGAAATCTCTAAATTTTCATTTTAGTCTTACTACCCAAAGAAGTAGTAGACCAAAAGCCATTTAACAAACAAATAATAGCTCATACCTTTATTCAATAAAGTTCCGGGTATGTCAAATCTATAAAATTTCTAGTGTAATTCTTAGGCTTAACACCCTTCGTAGAGGAGATTACTACTCTACTGACTCAGCTTCCTCTTTTTTGACATTATTATTCCCTTTTGGGTCATAAGGCTCTTGAGTTGGTATAAATGTAGGCGGTAAAAGCCTACTTGTAAAGAACTTATCTTCGAAATATTTAATTTTCTTTGACTTGATTGGAGGAAAAGATTCAATAAGTATAATTTGTTCGTCCCTTGGAAGTTGTATAACCTCTTGCGGTAGTAGTAATGCTCTTTGTACTTTTGAAACACTTTGCGTTCTAGTTGAAATATTTAAATCAAAAAATAAAGGTTTATTAAATGAAGTTTGTTCAACTGTTTTATTTCCGCATAATTGAGATATTAAGTTTGCTGTTTCATAATTGTTAGCAGCAAAAGTAATACGGAAAGTAGAATTCGACAAGAAAGAATTCATTCCTGCATCTTCATAAGTTCCCTTTAATTGCTGGGTATCTTGAATAATTAAGAATAAGCGTACCCTATATCCCCTAAAATAGGCAATACCAGCCTTGAACTGATCCATTTTTCCGAGCGTCGGGAACTCATCCATTAAGAACATTACACCGTAAGGTTCTTCTTTTGTATTGGGCATTTTTCTGCTCAAAAATTCTGTAGCCTGCTGGTAAAAAATCTGCATTAACCTTTGCAGCCGTTGTATATTATCTGGAGTTAAACCTACATAAACAGTAGTTTTAACTTTTTTAAATTCCATAATGTTAAAATCAGAGGAAGCAGTTGCTGAATCAATTAACGGATTTGCCCAAAGCTCCAGGGAAGAGTTCATGGTAGATATAACCCCGGAACGCTCTTTATCAGCTTTTTGTAAAAAGGCGGCAATATTCATATAAGCAACCGGATGTATTGCATCACCCAGCGTATCAAGTACTACGGCAAGGTTATAGACCACATCATCACTACGCATCGTTCTTACAACTTGACCAAAAGATTTTGTTTTTGTTGGATCTGCAAGCAGGTATAAAACCACCCCTAAAAATAAACTCCTGGCTTCGTTATTCCAGAAATCTTTTTCAGGCATTATTAAATTGGAAATTTTCTGGACGTCATCAACCATTTGACCAGGTTTACTGCTAACCCAATCTATTGGGTTATAACAATGTGTTATCCCATCAGGATTAGAAGGTTCCCAAACATATACTTTTTGACCAGCTTTTGCTCGCCATCCACTGGTAAGCAAGTGATTTTCTAACTTGATATCATGAACCACTACGGAATCTTCCCAGAATAACAGGTTTGGTATTACAAATCCCACACCTTTACCTGAACCAGTTGGAGCAAATAATAATGAATGTTGAAATCCATCAGCTACAAAATATCCCACATCATCCTGGCCAAGCAGCATGCCGTGTTTTGCTCTTAAATTCGCTCTCTCAATATCAGCTTGAGAAGCCCAATCAGCTGAACCGTATACAGATTCTTTTGGAAGGAAAAACTGGAGAGCTTTTATTCTTTTAAAGTTCTTAATATAATATAATCCCACCATTATTTCTGGAACAATTATAGCTAGAACAAGCTTGATTTTTAAGTAGTTATATGCCTCAAAACTAAGCTGTGACCACGAGTTTATCAGCCAATAGGTCCATTTGTAAGCTATAAAGATAGCAGTAGAATCAAGACCTATTAACCCAATTTCATTAGTGGCAAAAGCAACTAATACACCATTTAGCCATAACGTACAGAATAATACAAAAGGGTGAATGACCAAATGCCCAAAGATGGTACGTGCTTTTCGTATTATTGCGTTAAATTCCATCTTTTATTCCTCCATATTCTTAAAATAAATTTCAGAAACATATCTCTTACCGCCGCTACCACGCTTTAATTGTACAACAATATCAACAACGGCAAGGATATATTTCTTTATCTCGTCCGGAGGCATTCCAAGGCCAGCTTGCATTACCATTAATTTGAGCTGTTCCAAAGCCATTGACGGCGCATCAGCATGCAAAGTAGAAATAGACCCGGGATGCCCCGTATTTATGGCTCTTAAAAAGCTAAAAGCTTCTGCTCCCCTAAGCTCTCCCACAATAATTCTATCAGGCCTGAGCCTAAGGCAGGCTTCAATTAGGTCTTGAGTTGTAACTTTAGCTCGTCCCTGCCCGCCCTTGGAGGCAAGTAAATGAACCCGGTTAGGATGCTTATGAAGAATTACTTCTCTTGCATCTTCTACAGTAATCAGTCTTTCATGAGTAGGTATTTCTCCTAGAGCAGCATTAGTGAAAGTCGTTTTACCAGTTGAAGTACCCCCGCTTATAATAATATTTTTTTTAGAAATAACGGCATGCTTCATGAACTCTTTGCTTTTTCCTTCTTTCAAATAGTTTCTCAAAATAGCATCATTCTCATCTACTATTTCTTTAGTGCTAGTGTTATCAAATGCTCCTCTTTCCGCATATTGGTCTAGGGATAAGTGCATAGTACTACCCTTCCTTATGGCAAAAGCAGCAATATTAGGCTCAACAGCTGGAGGAAAAACGATTTGAACACGATAGCCATTTGGCAGGGTAGCAGATAATAGTGGCTTTTCTTCTGAGATTACCTGATCAGTAGATTGGGCTATTAATCTGCCAAGACCTAATAAATGGTCTATATCTATCTCAGGTAATGATTCCATTCTAAGATCTCCGGCTTTTTCAACCCAAACTTCTCCTGGTTTATTGATCATAAGCTCGTTTACCCCTTCCTCGGCAAATATATTTTTAAAGGGTAATAGATAGGTTTCTAGTGCTGCAAAACTCATTTCATTACATTCTTAATTGCTGCTTTAGGAAATTTATAATCTTTGTTTACATAAATCTTGATTAAAGTTCCCTGGTCTATAGTAATTGTTGGATCAAATTTCTGTTTTTCCAATAACTCTTTCGCAACATCAGTAATGTCCTTAAATGCCTGAGTAGATGCTGTTTGCGTCTGAGATGGAGTAGTACTGGCAGTACTTGCCTGTGAAGCCGTAGTACAGGCAGTAGTGATAGCACTAACAAGAGCAGCAAGTTTCTGAGCAGGAGTAGCACTAGCCTGCTGGACTGGTATAGTAGTACAAGCTGTATTTATAGAAGTATAAAGAGTTGAAGTTTTATCTGCTATAGCAGTAGGTACAGTTGTACAAATTTGCGTAAATTTCTGATTATCATCAGGCCCTGTTTGAGTAGAAATACTCGTAGTGGTGGTCAAAGCTGTTGAGGCTGCTGCTGATTGAGTCGAAGCAGACTGAGAACTTTCCACAGGTTTTACTATGGAATCCAGAGTACTTGCAAGGGCAATATTAAATGCTGATCTTAACACAGCATTGCTGAAACGTTCTTTAAACTTGTTGTCTACTCTTCCTTGCTGACCTTTTCTACCAAGACTATCCATCCCTGTACCACCAAAATTTATGGTATACCCCGTTGTTGGCAAATCTATTCTTGTCCATTCAATTGCAATGCGGCCGTAAGCTCCATTAGTCCCAGTATTATATGTGCCAAACACTCTTGAGCCTTTTGGTATAAGTATATTACGTCCCCATTCGGAATAAACATCTCTACTTATAATAGCCCGAATTTCTCCCCCAAAATCTGTGTTGACTGCAGACTCAATAATTGCGTCCAACATTTTCCCCCTACCAAGAATAAGGTGCATATCACCCCTTTGCTTAAAATCGGTCTCTTGTTCTACCTGTTCTGGTGTTTTAGGTTTTGGAGCTCCAGCAATCAAAACTATTGCTGATTTTCTTTTTGCTTCTAGCTTTTTCTTTGCTTCATCACTTTGAGATCTTATATCAAGCGGAAGGGTTGGATTAGCAGGTGACAAATTAACATCCTTAGAGCTCTCCGGCATCGGCAAAGGTGTTTTATCTTGAGATAAGGGCGAAGGAGGCATCACATCTTGAGTAGCGGGTACTGGAGGAGGAGGAGGTAATGCTGGGTCTTCTAGTTTTGGAGGAGTAGGAAGAGCTGGTATAGCCGGAATAGCAGTATCAACAGGAATCTGAACTGGTTTTACAACATTATCAGGGATCGGATTGGAAGTCTGTTTTGGAGTATCTCCAGAACCGACAAATAAGTTAAAGAATAAATAGAGAAAAACCCCAGCAACCACAACCAAAATTATTATGCTCTGTTTTGGATTCGTTGCTACTTTAGATAATTCTTGCTCAACTTCAGGAAGATCGGTTTGAACTTTTTCTGGTTCTGCAATGTTATTCTCTTTAGCCATAATTACCTAGCTTTTTTTGGGTATTGGAATCTAACAACATATACCAAATCTTTATCATTTTCGTCTTCCAATTCCTTGGAAACAATGTCAAATTGATAAGTTCTTTTGTTAGTGATAATCGTCATATTAGTACGAATATTTTTTTCCATCGGTTTAATAAATAATTTATTGCCAAGGGGGGTTAATTTCCAAGCAAACGATTCCCCTAGCGTTATTGTTTCTATAGTCTCGTTTTTAGCAAATTCAATATGAGATTGAAAACCATAATGAAGCACTAGCAGATAGACTTCATTAGGGTTATATATATAAGTTTTAATCCTACTATCTGTTGTAAGTGACAACTCGTCACTATCGTCATACATACTTGCATTAGCTACCGAAGTAAAAAGCATTATTATTACAAATAAAATTCTAACTATTATCATCATCTACCCTATAACCTGTTACTTGAAAACCTATTGGATTAGTATCTCTATCACTATCTGTTAGTTCCATTGGCAAGTAATCAAACTCAACAATAGCAATTTTGTTAAACACTTTTCGTGCTCCTGCAGTTTCATTTATAGAAAATCTTAACATAAATTTTTTATCAGCAAGTTTTGACCATGACTTAACCAGTAGAAAAGTGGTATTTTTTTGGCCATATTTGATAGTTGGATTAATTTCGTTATTTTTTAGAGAATTACGATATGACCAATAGACCGAACTAGAAGATAACAACCTGACAGTTTTCATTGCTTCAGTATCAAAATCCACCGGATTATAGGTTTCTCTAGCAGAGACATATCTTTTGATAAAATATTGAGCCAATGAATCATTACCCATAAGAACAGAAGAATTTAAAGGATTAACAATCTTGGCCATTCCAGTTGTATCATCGATTTGTATGACAAACGGATCAAAACGTTTAATATTTACTACGTAACCAACTGCAGCAACAGAAATGATACATAAGCATAAAAGGATGAGAAGCAGTACAAATAACAAATTTCTTTGAACTGCTACATTTTGGAATCTTTCCTCATACCAATTCCTGATTTGTTTAATAGATCCCTGACCTTCTTCTTGGGTTGCTTGAATTTTGCTTTCTTGAATAAAACCAGATTTTCTTTTAAACTTTTCTAATAGCTCGCTTAACTTGAACATAATACAATTGCCAATTTTGTGATATCTTTAGACAAATTTCACAGACTATAGCCTAAAAACATTTAGATGCTCAGCTATTTGCATCCGTAGATTCATCATAAGACCCTTTGGTTATTGATTATGTATCAGCTAGCAGAATAAAATAAACAAAAAGATTAAAGGAATCTGATTTACTGAGATTTTTTTTATTAGCAGTTGCTTTTAGATTATAGTTTTTCCTATATATAGAGAATTCCTTGCTTTAATTCCTTAATTCTAAACTCTTAGCATTTTAATAGCTTAAGCTCTGAAGGTTTAGAAAATTATTCGGTTTATTTCATCTTGATTAGTTTGTGACCCTAAGTATATTAAATAATTTAATCTGCCATAGAGAAATATAAAATCATAATGAATAAATTTAAATTCCAGTTAAAAGCAATTAATAACAAAGCACGAACAGGATTTATTGAAACAGCCCATGGCACTATCCAAACCCCCGCATTTATGCCTGTTGGCACACGGGCGGCAGTAAAGGCAATGTTCCCAGAATCGGTAAAGTCTACCGGAAGTGATATCATTCTTGGCAATACTTACCATTTAATGTTAAAACCAGGAGCAGAAAGAATTGCTAAACTTGGCGGCCTCCATAAGTTTATGAACTGGGCCGGACCGATTCTTACAGATTCCGGAGGATTTCAGGTAATGTCATTATCTGATTTACGAAAAATTACAGAAGAGGGAGTAGAATTCAGGTCTCACATTGATGGAAGTAAACATATGCTTACTCCGGAAAGATCAACAGAAATTCAGTATTTACTCGGTAGCACCATCAGTATGGTTTTTGACGAATGCACACCGTACCCAGCAACTTTTAAGCAAGCTAAATCTTCAATGGAATTAACTTCCAGATGGGCAGAAAGGTCACGAAACTCTTTTGTTCAAAGGCCAGGATATGCTCAATTCGGTATTATGCAAGGCGGAATATACCAGGAATTAAGAGAAAAATCAGCTTCTGACCTTATTGAACTTGATTTTGAAGGGTATGCTATAGGAGGATTAGCCGTGGGGGAAGGCCAAGATATAATGTTTTCCATTCTAGATTATGCTCCTGCTTTTTTACCGGAAGACAAACCTCGTTACCTTATGGGAGTAGGTAAACCATCTGATATTATCGGAGCAGTAAAAAGAGGTGTGGATATGTTTGATTGCGTAATTCCAACACGATCTGGTAGAAACGGCCAAGCATTTACAAAATATGGAACCGTAAATATCCGTAATAGTAAATATGCAGATGATAATACACCTCTTGAACAGGATTGTCCTTGCCCAGCGTGTGCTAATTATAGCAAAGCATACTTGCATCATACTGTTAGGGTCGGGGAGATAATTGGCTCAATGTTAATGACATGGCATAATATTCAATATTTTCAAGGATTAATGTCCAGAATTAGAGCATATATTGAAGAAGGTAGGGATTTTGATTTTGATTGTTAGTTATATAAGCCTTTTCTTATTTGGAGTATTAATCGGTAACTTCACTACTACTTTATTTTACCGTTTACCTAGAAATATCATGATTAGCGGATTTAACCAAAAATTGACCAGGCCTCCATTTTGCTCAAATTGTAATCATGTTTTAGTCTTTTACGAATACCTCCCGATTTTAAGTTGGTTTAGCACCCGTGGAAAATGTAATTACTGCCATGCCCCGATTAATAAATCATATATAATGCTTGAAATTTTAATAGGAATAATAGCAATAGTTTTATACTACCTTACTGGTAAGGATTTAGACTATTTTTTCCTTTATTTTTGTTTTGCAGCACTCGCTATCTTAAATATTTTCATATATTTAGACCATGATTTTATTCCAACAAGGATTACTTTAGGTATTATTATAACAGGTATAATTTACCGCACGTTAACCGATCAAGAGATTTTCGCATGGCTGGCAAGTTTATCTTTAGGTTGTATATTAAGCTTATGGATACTTCGCGAAGGGATAGAGGATAAAAGTCCATATAACTATGGTAAACTTTTAGTACACCTGATTTTACCAGCAAGTCTATGGTGTCGGAATGAGGGCGTATTATTTTTTGTAACTAGCATTACTCTTGCCTACCTATTTTCTAAGCTTATAAAGCAGAGAGTATTTTACCCTATCAGCCTGGTAAATTTATTTTTCATTAGTTTATACAACTTTATGGCAAGCAATTAATTAATGAATCCTCTATATACCTAATCCTCCGCCACCCTTCTGGAAAGTCTTACTAACCCGTTCTATCCGTCTAACTTCTGCTTCCCCATAAGATTTTAAATCTGATTCTTTGCCTCCCTCATACTTACTGGCTCGCTTTTCTCCGCCTATCATCATGTTATGAGCATAATTATCTTTTTGAGTTTCCCCAGCTATTCTTCTTGGATTCATTACTTTATAAACCTCATATATAGCAAATTCCTTGATGGTTTTCTTTATGTTAGCTTTTGCCTTGGCATCTAAAGGATATTTATCATTTATACTGTTATTTGCGTCAATATCACGATCCGCCCCTTCGTATTTTTTAATAAGGTTGTGAGTAAATTTACTGATGTCCTGTTCTACCTCCTCATCATTAAATTTGATTTTTTTACCAGTTAATTTATCAATTTTTAACTCACTTTTAGCTAAGTGTTGTTTTATCAATAAAATTAGTTTGCTTTGCATTTCACCAAGCTCATCTGCTTCTTCGATAATGCGATCAATAGCTTTACCAACATTGGCATCTTTCTTTAATTCTTCTAGTATCTCAGCCATTTCTGACTCGTACTTTTCGGAAAGAGAATCATTAAAACTAGCTTCCGATTGGTCTTCCAAAGGCATAAATTATTCCAATTAATTTTTAAGTAAAATGGTAGCTGAAATATTCAATGTTATATCAATTTTTCCAGGGGCAGAAATCGGAGCAGTTATGCTACTTACCACATTTGCTGCAGCTGTACGCATTAATTTAGGATAAGGAACAGGTGGATAACGATTATCGCCTTCAATGTTAATGTTTTTTATCTTAACTTCTTTTAAACCAATAATACCAGCTACTCTTTTAGCATGGGATAATAGTTTGTTGATAGCGTTTTCGACCATGGAGGTACGGGTTTCTTCAATTTTTGCAATGGAAACTTCATAATGTAGGTCGCTCATTACTAATCCTATTTCCTGCAATTGTCCGGATAAAGCAAGTATATCCTCCGTAGATTTACTCTTTATAACAATAGACTGAGACCCTTTCCATAATTCTTTTTCAGTTGCTCCTTGTTTAACTGGTTTGGAAAATTTATACACTGAATACTGTTCGGTAGAAACTTCTATATTTTCCTTCTTCTCCGCTACAGATAACGCTTTTTTCATCATCTGGTTAATTTTATTCTGTACTTCTTTTGCAGATTCAGATTCACTTTCATAGCGCAAATTAGCAATAAGTATATCCGGTTCTACCTGTTTTGTTTCAGTAACGCTTAAATTTAGATATGTACCGTCTTCTTTGTTAACCTCATCACCGTAAGCTTTCAGCCCTATAAATGCAGAAAATATTAATAAAACTTGCAAGAATTTAATATTTATAATTTTGCCCATTTGATCCATCTTTAAAATTTAACTCAAACTTAATATTAAGCTAGTTAAAGCCTACCTCATTCAAATTGTAGCGAGAAAATTAAGTTAATCTAAAATATTAATATTTTTTTTAAGAAAAAACTACTCAGCCAGTTGCAAAATAGACATTTTATGTTAATTCATTAGCAGTGATAAATGTTTGCAAATTCAAAATAAAAAAGCTTACCCCACTCAAGGTAAGTGGTATAATTTATTGAAAGTTAAAATATTCTGATTTTTAAAATAGAACATTTATATGAGTATTCTACAACTGAAAGCTTCAGATCCTACCTTATCAACCTGGGTATCAGCATCAGCTGGTACTGGTAAAACAAAAATCTTAACGGATCGTGTACTCCGCCTTCTCTTGCAAAACGTGCCATTTAACAAAATCCTGTGCTTAACTTTCACTAATGCTGCCGCTAATGAGATGCAGGAAAGGATAATTGCCCAGTTTCAAAAATGGTCACACTCTTCACAAGAGGACTTACTGGATAGTTTGCAAAACACACTGGGTAGAAAACCGACTAAAGATGAGTTAATTAAGGCATCATCACTCTTTGAATTATATCTAAAAACTCAAGATCAAATAAATATTTACACTATTCACTCTTTTTGCCAGAAAATTTTAAAGAAATTCCCGCTAGAAGCAGGAATTTCTCCTCATTTCAAAATTATTGACGAATTCAAGGTTAATAAGATAATAAGAGATATAAAAAGGCAAATATTCAACCTCCCTGAAATTCAGCATGTTATTAATTTTCTTATAGAAAACTTTCATGAATTAACCATCGATGATATTTTTAATGAAATAATTTCTGTAAAAACAAAGATATTAACAAAAAAGCTCACCTCTTTATCTGCCGAAAGCAATCCCGAGCTTAGCGGATTAGAATGCATTAACAATTTAGCAAAACATGATCCAAATATTTCGATAGAAGTTATATCTAATTCTGATATCAAGAATTTAATCCTAGATTCACTTGGAGCTGATCTTGCAAGCATAGATATTAAGCCTTTCTTTTTAACATTATCCGGAGAAAAGAAAAAAAGAATCGTAACTAAAAAAATAGCTTCTCCTGGCTCTGACCTATACGAAGAACTGGAAAAAATTCAAGACCAAATCTACCAACTCGATCAAGTTAAAAAAACAGAAAATTTACTTTTAAACTCAAAATTATTTGAGATATTAGCAGAAAAATTGATTCTAGAATTCGAGTCATACAAAACCAAAAACGCTTTTCTTGATTATGATGATCTAATACTTCATGCTCAAAGTTTACTGACAAATTCCACGGCAAAGGAATGGGTACTATATAAATTAGACGGCGGTATAGAACATTTACTAGTGGACGAGGCTCAAGATACAAGTAATAGCCAATGGCGTATAATAGAAGCTTTAGCCCAAGAATTTTATTCTGGAGAATCCGGTAATAACAAAAGCAGAACGATCTTTGTAGTAGGAGACGAAAAACAATCGATTTTTAGTTTCCAAGGGGCTGATATTTCTGCCTTTTCCTATATGAACAAATTTCTAAACGATAAACTAAAAGAAGGGAAAAAAGCTTTCGAAACAATTGATCTTAATGTCTCGTACCGTTCCACTAAAGAAATTCTTACCTGTGTAAAAGATGTATTTAACAAAATAGCAAAAAACAGCCCTGAAGACTTTAAAGCTAATTTACCAGAAATGATACCTTATCGTAATGCACATAATGGGCTAGTTCAGTTATGGCCTTTATGCAGTAATGAAGGCGGTGATGCAGCTGATGAATTTTGGCCCATCTGCCCAGAAAACACACAAAATAATAGCAAGGTTATTTTGGCAAAAAAAATTGCTAATTATGTCAAGGAACAAATAAGCAGCGGCAGGATTTTACCTTCTACAAATAACAAGATATCGCCTCAAGATTTCATGATTCTTTTCCGGAGCAGGGATGATTTCACGGATGAGGTCATCAAAGCTTTGAAAGAGGCTAAAATCGACATAACAGGACTTGATAGAATATCTCTAGCTGACGATCTAGCGGTCGCAGACCTGATTGCTATTGCTAAATTTGTACTAAATCCTGAAAATGATTTAAATTTAGCTACATTAATTAAGTCTCCGATTTTAGACTTATCGGAACAAGAACTTTATAAACTGGTTATTGCTGCTCGGGCAAATAAATTATCCTTATGGGAATATATAAAATTATCGGAGCAATATTCTTTAATAAAAGATAAACTAGAAGAGTTTTTAGCCCTATATCGCTCTTTTCCTTTAAGCAATTTCTTTCCATATATCACTGATGTAATGGATTATAGGAACATCATGAATAAAAATGACGAAGCAATCGATGAATTCCTTAAACTTAGTAATGACTATTTTCTTGAATATGGAAATTCTTTACAAAACTTTATTTATTGGTTTGTAAAAACCCCAATAACTGTAAAAAGAGATACAGAATCATTAAATAAGCTCCGTATCATGACTGTTCACGGCTCAAAAGGTCTGCAAGCTCCGATTGTGATATTATGTGATACTACCAAACTTCCAACCATGAGCGATAGATTCATCTGGGATGAAAATAATCAGTTACTATCGGCAAAATCCTCCTCTTATATTCCAGAATTTTATGAAGGAATTAAAGCAAAAGAGCAGCATAAAGCTTATCAAGAATATTTAAGGTTGTTATATGTCGGAATGACCCGAGCAGAGGATCATTTAATCATTTGTGGTTATCAAGGTAACAGCAAAATTCCCGAAAATTGCTGGTATGAATTAATAAAAAAATCCCTACAGGAAATTGGCTCTTTAGACACACACGGTATCGTAACTTATGGTGATAACAGTTTAGTTTCCAGTAGCCAAAAACCATCACTTTGCTTGGCAGAAAATAAAAAAGCTGACCAGGGGATAATAAACCCACCAACACCGTGGAAACTAAATAAAACCGTACGTTTATCTTATACAAATATTGAAACTGATACTTCTTATAAAAATACAGATTTACTCGAGTATGGCCTAGTGTTCCATAAAATCCTTGAAGAAGCCATGAGAAATAGAAATCTATCTAGTATTTTCAATCATCCATTAATTACTACATTAGAAAGCTCTTTACAAAAAAGAATAAAAACCAGCCTAGAAAAAATAGCAATTAATGAGGAATTCAACGAATTATCGAAATATGACTTAAAAACGGAATTATCTTTTGGTTATAAAACAGATTCAGAAATAAAAATTGGGAGAGTAGACCTTTTAGTAATTCAGAAAGAGCGAATTATCATTATCGATTATAAATCCGGTAAATCTAGTAAAGGATTAATACCGGATACCTACATCAAGCAATTAAGGTTTTATAAACAAGCTTTTAGAGAAATATATCCGGATAAAATTATAGATTGCAAGATTATTTGGCTTGATAGCGGAACTATAGTAAATGTAGCTGCATAATGCTAATAAAAAAAGGCCTAAGCAACCAAAACCCTACTTAAGCCTCTTTATCTTAAATTAATTATTCTAATTTTAGATTATTTTCAAAAAACTAAGACTCTAATCTTCTTCTTCTATTGTTTTTCCGGATACGTCTTTCTGTTTCCTGTTTTTTGCGAACCTTTTTTACTGACGGTGGTTCATAAAAACGCGACATCTTCATCAAACGGAAAACGAGCTCTCTCTGCATCTTTCTTTTCAGATCTCGGATAGCTTTTTCACCGTTTCCACCATGAACATTAACCTGCACAGACACTAAAATTTACCCCCTTAAAGGACACTATGATTGAAATAAATGCTTATTATCTATATAGTTAAATTAATTGTCAACTAAAAAGCTAATATTAAGATGACTGATATAGCTAAAAAACACAAAGAAGCACGAAATAATTTCTTTAGTCAATTAAGTTTTCTAGTATCGACCGCCCGATGGAACAAGAATTTATATAAAGAAATTGAAAAAAAATGTAATTTTCCACAAAATTATCATTATATTTTATTTCCAGGAGGAGGAAGTCAGATAATAGAGGAATTTGAGTCGTGGCAAGACCAAAAAATGCTTGAATTACTTCTTACCGAAGAACAAAACCTAAAAATTAGGGAAAAAATTGCTAAAGCTTTGGAAATTCGAATAATAGGTATAGTCCCAAAAGCTGCTATTCTGCAGCAGAATGCCTTATTTTTATTACCTAGCAATATTTTATCGGGGGCAAAATGCTACAGCAACACTTGTGATCTAATTTGGCGCTATGCCGGTGATAAGTCCGAGGATTTTAATTATTATAGCAAACGAGCTCTTTTGCTTGGCGTTTATACATCTTCTCGGTTATTTTACTTATCAGATAATTCAAAAGATTTTACCAAAACCAAAGAATTTATTGCAACTTCCCTAGAAAGGATTATAAATATAGCCCAAACCAAGAGTAAAATAAAACTTCCTTCTCTTGAAGATATACCAATATTAAGACTAATGTCGTAATGAGAAAAAGCACGTTATTTATAATAAATATTTTTCTAATTTCTGGCCTTTTCGGTTGTAGCAGCAAAGAAGCACATAGCACACCATCTGCAAAATCTGAGTCGCAAGTTAACACCCAGAAGCAAGAACCAGAATCTGTAGTAATAACGAAAACTGATCCTTTAATATCAAAAAACCAAAAATTATTCGATTATGACTTAAGTTGCCAGGAGATGAACAGAATTGAAAAATCCAACTTGCATTTACAACAACAAAATTACGCTCTTGCAAATAAAAGAACTCAAGAGTTAAATTTGTCTCAAAATAAGAATTTAACTAATAAAGAGAAAATTAAAATTGAAAAAGAAAATAGGCGTAATACGTTATTAAAAACTATTCCTCCTACAAAAAGGGCAGTGTACAAAGGGAATGATTTTAGCACTTCTTTCCCACAAAACTAGTAAGACAGTAAACCATGAACAAAAATAAATTTTACCCGGATGTTAAATCAACCGTTTCATTTCCTGCAATAGAAGAAGAAGTTCTAAAATATTGGCAAGAACATAATATTTTTAACAAATCAGTTGAAACTCGCAAAGCCAAAATTGGCAATCAAAATAATGAATTTATTTTTTACGATGGTCCACCTTTTGCTAATGGTTTACCTCATTATGGACATTTATTAACTGGTTTTATTAAAGATGTATTTGCCCGTTATCAAACTACCAAAGGTAAAAAGGTAGAAAGGAGATTCGGGTGGGATTGTCATGGTCTTCCGGCAGAAATGGGGGCAGAAAAGGAACTGGGATTTTCAGGCAGAATAGCAATTTCAGAATATGGTATTGATAAATTCAACAATCATTGCCGCTTATCTGTCATGAAATATTCTAGTGACTGGGAAAAATATGTAAACCGCCAGGCCAGGTGGGTTGACTTCAATAATTCTTACAAAACCATGGATAAGAATTATATGGAATCTGTCCTTTGGGCTTTTAAGGAGCTTTTTAATAAAGGGTTGATTTATGAGTCAATGAGAGTAATGCCATATTCCTGGGCTTGTGAAACTCCTTTGTCTAATTTTGAAACGAGATTGGATAATTCTTACCGCCAGAGAACAGATAAAGCGGTTACTGTTAGCTTTGTACTAAGTGATAAGCCCCAAAATGCACCGGAAGGATTTAGAGAATATAGAATACTTGCCTGGACTACTACTCCTTGGACATTACCTTCAAATCTAGCCCTAGCAGTAAATAGCGATTTTAACTACGCATTTGTACCAAATGGAGATATCTGTTACATAATTGCTTCTTTTGCCGTTAATCACTATGCAAAAGAATTAAATATAGAAAAAGACAAAACAGACTTTAAAACTGTTAAAGGAAAGGAATTAGCAGGGTTAAAATATAAGCCTATCTTTGATTATTTTAAGAATCACCCAAATAGCTTTAGAATCTTAACCGGAGATTTTGTAGTAGAGGGAGATGGCACAGGAGTCGTGCATATGGCCCCAGGTTTTGGTGAAGACGATCAAATTTTATGCCAACAAGAGGGAATAGAGCTGGTTTGTCCGGTAGATAATGCCGGAAAATTTACTGCTGAAATTTCAGATTTTGCCGATATGCAAGTGTTTGAAGCAACCGACCCTATTATTATAAAATTAAAGAACCAAGGTAATTGGCTTAAAACCGAGCAATATATTCATAATTATCCCCATTGCTGGCGGACAGATACCCCTTTGATTTATAAAGCCGTACCTTCTTGGTATGTCAAAGTTACAGAATTTAAAGATAGAATGGTTGAATTAAATCAACAAATTAATTGGATACCAGGCAACGTTAAGGATGGCTTGTTTGGTAAGTGGCTAGAAAATGCTAGGGACTGGTCTATAAGCAGAAATCGTTTTTGGGGAACACCTATTCCGGTATGGCGGTCTAATGATCCCAAATACCCTCGAATTGACGTTTATGGCTCTTGCGCAGATCTTGAAAAAGATTTTGGAGTAAAAATTGAAGACTTGCACAAACCCTTCATTGATGGATTAACAAGACCAAATCCGGATGACCCAACAGGCAAATCCATGATGGTAAGGGTAGAGGACGTATTTGATTGTTGGTTTGAAAGCGGTTCGATGCCTTACGGGCAAGCTCACTATCCTTTTGAAAACAAAGAATGGTTCGAAAGCCATTTCCCTGCCGATTTTATTGTGGAATATTCTGCGCAGACACGCGGTTGGTTTTATACATTAATGGTTCTCTCTACTGCACTTTTTGACCGCCCGCCATTCCTAAACTGCATCTGCCACGGGGTAATACTGGACTCTACCGGCCAGAAACTTTCTAAACGTCTCAATAATTATGCTGATCCACTTGAATTGTTTGATAAATACGGCGCCGATGCTTTAAGAGTCACTATGCTTTCGTCTAATGTCGTCAAAGGGCAGGAATTACTTATTGATAAAGATGGAAAAATGGTTTTTGATGCCTTGCGGTTATTTATCAAGCCAATATGGAATGCTTATCATTTTTTCTGTTTATACGCAAATCTCGACGGCATTAAGGCAAGATACGATATTTCAAGCAGCAATATCCTAGATCAATACATTTTATCCAAGCTTAAAATTACCGTAAGAAGAATAGACAATAGTATGAATCAGTTTGATACTGTAGAGGCATATGCAGCGATAACTGATTTCTTTGAAGTGCTAAATAACTGGTATATTAGACGAAGTAGAAGCAGGTTCTGGAAAACTGAGCAGGATGCGGATAAATTATCAGCTTACAATACTCTCTACACATGCCTTGAAGTTATGATGAAAGCAATGAGCTCGTTACTGCCTTTAATTTCAGAAAATATATATCGTAGCTTAACTTCCGGCACATCTGTTCATTTAGAAATTTTCCCGAATGTAGAGGATATAAAAATTGAGGAAAACCTAGTTAAAGTAATGGATCAGATCCTAGATATCTGTAATGCTGCTTTATTTATCCGCAGTGAAGAAAATACCCGCATCCGTCAACCATTAAGCAAATTATTAGTCCATCTTGAGGGAATAGATGAGGGTACTTACGATAACTATATTAAACAATTTGAAGATCTAATTAAAGATGAAGTTAATGTCAAATCCATAATTTATCAGGAAGATGTTAAAGAATATGCAGACTTAAAGCTTTCTATTAATTTCCCATTACTGGGCAAAAGGTTACCAGAGAAAATGAAAGAAATAATAGCAGCTGCCAGAGCTGGGAACTGGCACGAAGCTAGCGGAAAACTATTTGTTTCTGGTATTGAATTATTACCGGAAGAATATACCCTGGCCATGGAACCTAAAAAAGGCATAAAAGGGGTAAAAGCTTTATCTAATAGCATAGGTTTAGTTAAGCTAGACCTTGAAATAACTAAAGGGCTTGAAGAAGAAGGAATAGCCCGTGATTTGGTTAGATTTATCCAGCAAACAAGAAAAGAAGCAGGTTTTGAGGTATCAGACCGAATTAAACTAAATATTAAATCTGATACTAATCTAGAACCCGTTTTAGCAAATTACGGAGCGTTTATTACTGAGCAAACGCTTAGTGAAATCAGAAAAGATTTCAAACCGGAATACATTGCAGATATTGAGTTAGATAACCAAATTGTATCTATAGAAGTTGCAAAATTACGATAAGCTTTAAGTCCTTACATTATTACCTTCCTAAAGTTCCTTTGTCAGGACCTTTAGGAGAAACAGGCGATGATCTAGGCTTAGTAGTAGGTACAGTACTAATTGAATCACCAATATCCCGAGCTTGAGCAGCAACCTCAGGTGTTATAGATTTATTCATAATTCTTCCCCCCAACCCTACGGCGTGGCCGATTTTTTCTCTTAATTCTTTTGCCCTTTTAGCTTCTTGCCTTATTTTTTGTACTTTCTCTGATAGTGGTTCTAGGTGAACTCTGGATTCTTTTAGCATTTCATCCAATAGTTTTTGTGATGTTTTAGCGGCTTCTTTAGCGAGATGCCTGTGAGCTTTTACAGCTTTGAACGGAGATGAACTATTGATCTTGCTTGCACTTTCCTCTACGATCTTTAACTGTTCATCTAGAGCTTTTTTTTGGTTTGAAAATCACTTACCATTCCATATAACACAAGTACTGGATCTTTTGTAGTACCTTCTCTTGGTCGTTTTATTTTCAAAGCATCAACTATCGTTGTGCGTGTTTCTGTTATGTTAAAATCCTGCCCTCTTTGTTTAAGGGTTTTAATATCTCGTACATTACTCTGTAAAGATTTCCTTGTTCGAGTGAGTTTGTCTCCTAACTCACGGAACTCTTGACTGCGCTCGAGTTCATCTATTTCTTTTTGTATTTGTTGTATTTCTGCTTTTATACTATTTACTTCTTTCTGCACTTTAGATTTTTCCAATTCAGACGCTTTAGCAAGTTTCTTCTCCGCTTCTTTTAAATCTTTGTCACGTAATTGATTCAGTTCTATTTTTTTAGGGGCAAGAATTCTTTTCTGTGCAGCTTCATCCCCTGCTATTTCTTCTCTTAATTTTTGTGCTGCTGTTTCCAGACTTACATATTCTGGAGTTTTAATTCTGCTACTGGAAATCGATTCTTGGTTAATGTCTGCACCCCGCGAAATAAGGGTGTGAGCAATATGACTAAGCTGGGTTTGAGCTATTCTTTCTTTTTCAATAGCTTTTAGTTCAGAATTTGGATTCAGTAAAGCTCCGCTTAATGGTAATCCATAGTTGGCACTTTGCCTATTGGGATTTGCTCCTGCTTCATCAACCAGAGCTCTAACAGCAGTAGTATTTACCTTATAAATAGAATATGTAAGAGGTGTATGACCGTTTGTTTCTGAGTTCTCACTTACTATGCTTTTATTAATATCTATCTCTACACCCTTACGAATAGCAGCGCTCGCACCGAGATCTATAAGTTCACAACCCGACTCTATATGCGGCAAATATTTTTCTGGATTGCCACTTTTATTCAACATGGCATATTCAAATACCGTATATCCTCCTTCCGGACACCCAGGAGCTGTAATTCGACACTGATTTATATCGCGGGCTTCCACTTTTAAGATATCTGACAATATATGTTTAATACCTCCTTTATTAATATCTATTAACTCTTTCATTAATTCCGGTTTCGCAAGCAATTCTTCCTTGCGCACATTTTTGAACAGTGCATTTAACACTTGCGGATTTGGAACTTCTAAGGCATCTCTTAGTAAACGTGGAGTTATAGATGAAATATCAGGAACTAGATCGTTTATTGCTTTGATATTTTTAGCTGCAACTGCTTTTTCTAGTGAAATTTCTTCCGGAATTGTAGTTATAGTTTCTACACCTTTATCTGTTTTTTTTTGACATAGTCTTTCCCCTCCTAGATCAAAAAATCTTTAAACAATAATTAATAAATTCTAATGTTATTAGATAAAATTTAATAAATCAAGTTATTGATTTATTATTAGAATTTTTTACTCTCATTTAATTTCTTTTTAAGTAAAAATAATAAATCATAGTTAAGCCATCTACGGCGATGATGTAAAAAATATTCTTTCACCTCTTCTTTTGGCCTTACAATAACTCCCTGAGGGTTTTGCAAATAAAGTAAAGTCAGTATAGCCTGATCATGACGATGCGAAGTATTATAATAATACTTCTCAATAAAACTATCACTATCTGTTACTGCTTCTTCGTTTTCACACCATTTTAGCCATTTTCTAATAAATCCCCGCGCAGAGCTGGTATTTTTAATTAAGATAAAACTAGCCTGCAATTGGTAGGAATCTAAAATAAAATCGTTGCTCATACCCGTAGCGGTTAGCAAATCTCTTCTTACGTATCCCCTATTAGTATGCTCATTCTGGAAGACAAGTATATCTTTGCCGTCGATGAGATTATTAACTAATGAATCAATTGGTTTAACAATAGCACTACCGCTATCGGCATATAAAAGAACGTCATTTTCTGGGATTTCCTCAAGCGTTTGAAGGATTATATAAGGTTTCCATAACCAGTATCCTGCTCCTTTTTTTTGCGAAAAAATATTTTCATGAGCCTTAACATAGGAGGATGATATATGTTTTTTGTTATAGGGTTTATAAAAATCAATACACTTATTCAGTGCACTAGATGTTAAAGCTCGCTGGTTTGCCAAATGAACTTCGCCTCCGTCAGCATAAGAAATAAGCCAGACGTTACCGGTCATATTTTGTTGACACTCCACTGTTTTATCAGTCGATAAATCTATGTCCTTGGAAAAAGCTGCAATTTCCACTTCATTGATTATGCTTAATAATTGCTTCTGGATATTTGAATAATATAAATATAGGCCGCAAGCAACTATAATAAACGCACCGGCCAAAAACAGGACCAGAAAGGCAAGAAAAAATTTACGCAACATATATACATATTTTGTATCAGATTTACCTGTGATGGTACATAAATAAGCTATAATTCTAAAGTTTTTTAAAATGTTTTAGTATAGAATTTTTTCAAGTTAGATTTTTTATGTTGATTTGGTGATTTTGCAAGGTTAGCTACTTCGGCTTAAGCTAGGCTTGATACCAGTCTTTAAAGAAGATTAGATTTTCAGCTTTTTTGGTAGCTGAAGTCAGAATAATTTAACTTTTCTGCTCAAAGGTGTTTTGTCGGTTAATCCAGGCTATGCAAATTTCTTCTGTTACTGATTTTAATTTCTCTACTCGTTTGATCAAGTACACTAGCTGTTCTTCGGTGATTTTATAATTCTTATTATAACGGGCTTCGGTATAAGCTAATTTAAGCAGAATAAATTTTTCTTCCTGCTCTTCAGTATCCCGCGGGAATATTTTAAGCAGTTCATCACTGTAATTACTAGCTAGGCTACCAAGCTTTTCAATATCATGCAGCCTTGGTTTATAACCGGTAAATACCAGCAGAATTGCAGAGTAAAAACTTTCAGTTGCTTGATGAAGCTGAAAAGCTGCTAGATTCAGATAGTTATCTTGCAACATGTAATTAGTTGCTTTTATAAATCCAATAGCACGAGGAAACCACTGATCAAAATCGTCTTTAGCTATTTGCTTTCTTTCTTCCGAGTTTAAATCTTTAGGTTCAGCTAAAGTAAATTCACCACTATCATAAAGCAGTATTCCCTCTTTTTTAATATCCGAGAAAAAATACTGACTCTTCTCCAGCTGCTGATTAAGATATTTTATCGGCTCAACCACAAAGGTTACCCAAGGCGCTCCGAATGTCTTCCCTCTTAAGCCTTTACGTTCCAGACGTTTAGTTAGATCAGACTCAAAAGATGCACCTTTGAGCCCCCGATATTTCGGGCTTTTAGTTACAACCAGAATATCCAGATCACTTTCATAACTATAGGTTATATGCCCTTCAACATACCAGTCCCGCACCCACGTCCCTTTAGCATAAGAACCAAAAAGGATAATCATCGCCACTTGATCTTTTGCTACCGCCAGAATTTCCTGAACAATAGCATCCAGCCTTTCCTTGATAATTAGCGAATTTTTAGGAAGAGTCGTTTTCATGGGGTTAAAAAACTGGCAATTTTTAGAGTAATTATAGTTGTTTAAAGAAAAACTGGCAATTGTTAAGGTAGATAAAATATCTACAAATAATTAGAATTTGATGAATAAAGTAATTTTCTAGAATTAACAAATTATTATATTCATTTAACAGAGTTTCCCTTTACCGACAATAATTCTAGTGTTTCTTTTAACTTCAAAAGTGCTCCATATTCAGCCGAATATTTTTCAGTAATTTGGTAACCATAGCAAAAAAAATTTGCAATAAATAAGATAAATACACCAATTATACACGGAACAAAAGTATGAAATAAAAATAATATTTTAAGTAAGGGTTTTTCTGCCCCCAGATAACTTAAATAGGTAATTACTGGCAGGATTCCAACCTGAAAAGATGGAACATAATGCGATTTATCTATAAATTTCCATTTAGGATGTATACTAATTAAATTCTTTTTTATTAGTGTAATCAATAATCCCCAAGAGATACAGATCAGTATTAAAAACATAATACCACCGAATAAACTTGCAAGTTTATCTTCATTCCACTCCGTGAATGGTATAACAGTTCTAATATAATCTACAGTGAGAACTTTTCCTACTAACTCAAATTGGGTATGAACAAAATCTATCAGAAATATCAAAGTCATACCATAACAAATTCCAAGAAAGCAGGAACGCAAGAAAAGCACAGACAAGCTCTTTAAAGCAAAATTTACATTTTTCCGAGACCACCACTTTATAAGTGCTATGCCTAATGGTAAAAAAATCAATATAAGAAAAGACAGCCAAGTAAAGAAATATATATATTTACTATATTTGAACCCTAGAATGTCAAAAAGCAAAGGAATAAACATATACAGCAAAATAGAAAGACTTGGATATTGTTTTACAAAAGTAAAATTTTTTATTGGCCCCCAAATTTTTTTTGAATATTCTTCAGTTGTCTTTTGAAGCTGATAAAGCGGATCTTGCTCAATACTTTTAATATTAATATATTCAAATAGGGCTTTTAAGGCTTCAGAAGAGAGAACAATATTATTATCTATCAACATAACTTCTCCTTTGTTTACTGTTTTATGGTTTTGTTCTCTCTTTCTTTTTTTTCTCATAAATCGTTTTTATTTTTCATATTTAGTGAAAGATTGAAGGAAATAAAATACATTGCTCAATCGTTTACAATAGTTTTTATTTTAGATTCTAATTCTTTAATTTTATTACTTACATTTATAATATTATCAACCACTTTCATTCCAGATATTTCTGCTGTTATTACTGCTTTTGAACCTTGCCTATACGGATATATTTTAATTTCCATTGTAGCAAGACAATCTGGTAACTGCAGCTGATATGTAGAACCGTAAGGTTTTAGCATACGGTCAAAATTTGCTTTTATTGAGTCAACAGGATAGTTAGAAGTTACTTCAAACTTATGAATAACCCAAGCCGAAGTTAAATAAGAGGCTAGGTCGAACTTAGGTATCGGAAACGGTAAAATAACGCCATCTTGATAAGTTTTTACTGTTTTAGGGGTGAATGTTATAACCTTATCATTACCTTTATTCAGTTTATTAATGTCAATAGAATAGATTAACCCAGAACCAGCTACTCCATTATCCGTTCTTCTCTCCAATTCCATATTAGTTTGATTAAAATCGAGTTTAATGATTTCTCTTTTCGTATCAGTTCCCCAAGTTTTATTGTTAAAAATCAATCCATCAACACCTCGGGGTTCTAAAATATTATTAGGAATTACGTAGCTGACTTTAATATTGTCTATATTTTTTACACTGCCCTTTTCTGGAACAAGCTGTATATCATAATCACCCGGTAACGTCATTTTGTTGGCACAAGACGATATAACAAAACATAATAAAATTGAAAAAATTTTAGATTTCATAAACACCTATTAAAATTTTAAGCTGCATTACTATTAAAGAAACTTAATTATTAGTTGCATCTCAAGCCATAAAAAAAGTTTGCATTGCAAGCTTGGCAGCGACCTACTCTCCCGTGCTTTAAAGCAAAGTACCATTGGCGCTGTGGGGTTTCACTTCCGAGTTCGGAATGGGATCGAGTGTTTCACCCACGCTATAACCACCAAGCTAGCAATACAAACTTTTAATGTCGTATTACTAAATATGTGTATGTCGTTTATCATGACATACGACTGTCTAAAAACAAACTTAAAACAAGTAGGTATTGCTTATTTTAGGTTTTTGCCATGATCAACGACATTTATTAACAAAGAATAAAAACTTCTGTAATTACTTATACTGATTTGTCCAAAATTAACACTACATACAAAGTGTAAACTCAAAGTTTCAGCAAAATAAAACAATCGAGCTATTAGTACCAGTTAGCTTCACATGTTACCATGCTTCCACACCTGGCCTATCAACGTGGTGGTCTTCCACGGCTCTGATAGGGAAGTCTAGTTTTAAGGTGGGTTTCCCGCTTAGATGCATTCAGCGGTTATCCCGTCCGTACTTAGCTACCCAGCTATGCCGCTGGCGCGACAACTGGTCCACCAGAGGTACGTCCACCTCGGTCCTCTCGTACTAAAGGCAGATCCTCTCAAACTTCCTACACCCACGGCAGATAGGGACCGAACTGTCTCACGACGTTCTAAACCCAGCTCACGTACCACTTTAAACGGCGAACAGCCGTACCCTTGGGACCTTCTCCAGCCCCAGGATGTGATGAGCCGACATCGAGGTGCCAAACGATTTCGTCGATATGGACTCTTGGAAATCATCAGCCTGTTATCCCCGGCGTACCTTTTATCCGTTGAGCGATGGCCCTTCCACACGGGACCACCGGATCACTATGACCGACTTTCGTCTCTGCTCGACTTGTGGGTCTCGCAGTCAGGCTAGCTTATGCCATTGCACTCTAACAGTTGATTTCTGACCAACCTGAGCTAACCATCGCGCGCCTCCGTTACTGTTTAGGAGGCGACCGCCCCAGTCAAACTACCCACCATGCATTGTCCCAAATCCTGATTCAAGGATTCATGGTTAGATATCAAGAATTAAAAGGGTAGTATCTCACATTTCGACTCCACAAAGGCTGGCGCCTTCGCTTCATAGTCTACTACCTATTCTGCACATTTAATCCCTAATACCAGTGCAAAGCTATAGTAAAGGTGCACGGGGTCTTTCCGTCTAACCGCGGGAACTCGGCATCTTAACCGAGAATTCAATTTCGCTGAGTCGATACTGGAGACAGCGGGGAAGTCGTTACGCCATTCGTGCGGGTCGGAACTTACCCGACAAGGAATTTCGCTACCTTAGGACCGTCATAGTTACGGCCGCCGTTCACTGGGACTTCAATTCAGAGCTTGCACCCCTCCTTTTAATCTTCCAGCACTGGGCAGGCGTCAGACCCTATACATCGTCTATTGACTTAGCAGAGCCCTGTGTTTTTAATAAACAGTCGCTACCCCCTGGTTTGTGCCACCTACAACTGGTTGCCCAATTATAGGTCATCTTTCTCCCGAAGTTACAGATGCAATTTGCCTAGTTCCTTCAGCATCGTTCTCTCAAGCGCCTTGGTATACTCTACCTGTCCACCTGTGTCGGTTTAGGGTACGGTCTTAATTGAAGAGTTATTTCCTGGAAGCTCGCAACTAGCATACACAATCCAATAAGCATATACAATTTTTGAACTTCGTCACTTCTTCTTGGTTCAGGAATATTAACCTGATTCCCATCGACTACGCCTTTCAGCCTCGCCTTAGGGGCCGACTAACCCTGCGCAGATTAGCTTTACGCAGGAAACCTTGGACTTTCGGCGAGAATGTCTCTCACATTCTTTATCGCTACTTATGTCAGCATTCTCACTTCCGATACCTCCAGCAGCCCTTACAGGATGCCTTCACAGGCTTACGGAACGCTCCGCTACCACTCATATGTTTACATACGAGTCCGCATCTTCGGTACATGACTTTAGCCCCGTTACATTGTCGGCGCAGGAAAACTTAATTAGACTAGTGAGCTATTACGCTTTCTTTAAATGATGGCTGCTTCTAAGCCAACATCCTAGTTGTTTTGGTTTTCCCACATCCTTTAACACTTAGTCATGATTTTGGGACCTTAGATGGCGGTCTGGGCTCTTTCCCTCTCGACCACGGACCTTAGCACCCATGGTCTGTCTGCTATACTGTACTCACTGGCATTCGGAGTTTGGTTAAGTTTGGTAAGTCTGTTGGACCCCCTAGCTTATCCAGTGCTCTACCTCCAGTGGTAATCATATAACGCTCTACCTAAATAGATTTCGCGGAGAACCAGCTATCTCCGAGTTTGATTGGCCTTTCACCCCTAACCACAGCTCATCCCCTAATTTTTCAACATTAGTGGGTTCGATCCTTCAGTAGATGTTACTCCACCTTCAATCTGGCCATGGCTAGATCACCCGGTTTCGGGTCTAATTCGTCGAACTATATCGCCCTATTAAGACTTGCTTTCGCTACGCCTACACCTAACGGCTTAAGCTCGCTCGACAAACTAAGTCGCTGACCCATTATACAAAAGGTACGCCGTCACGGAATAAATTCCGCTCCGACTGCTTGTAAGCATTCGGTTTCAGTGTCTATTTCACTCCCCTCATCGGGGTTCTTTTCACCTTTCCCTCACGGTACTTGTTCACTATCGGTCGCTAGAGAGTACTTAGGCTTGGAGGGTGGTCCCCCCATGTTCAAACAGGATTTCACGTGTCCCGCCTTACTCTAGGACTTAAAAAAGCGTTACCTATACAGGGCTATCACCTATTGTTGCCAGTCTTTCCATACTGTTCTAGTTTACTTTTAAAAGCCACTTGCCTGGTCCGCGTTCGCTCGTCACTACTAACGGAGTCTCTGTTGATGTCCTTTCCTTCAGCTAATGAGATATTTCAGTTCACTGAGTTTGCCTCATATGGCTATGTATTCACCATATGATACCTGATAAATCAGGTGGGTTTTCCCATTCGGAAATCTCCGGATCAAAGCCTATTCACAGCTCCCCGGAGCTTATCGCAGTGTATTACGTCCTTCATCGCCTTCTAGCGCCAAGGCATCCACCAAATGCTCTTATATTATTTACTTTATTAAAACTTGAGATTACAACGATGTATGCAGAGTTAAATCTGCACAAACAGTATCCACTCACGATATTTTAGTATTTTATCGCGGTGTAGTAATTAGTTTTTATTCTTTATTAACTTTTCAAACAGCTGCAAACTTGCTTAAGCTTGCGTGAGGATTTTTATATAACTAATTCAAATAGCTGTCAACCGATATTTTTAAAAAATCGAGATTTTTATTCAATAAACTAGAAAATCTCTCAGTTTAACGAATACAAAACTTCATAAAATTCTCAACCACTTGCTCTTTAACATAAAAGCAAAATCCCTGCTACAATTTACGTAGTTTATTTACAACTAGGAAAGTTTATATTAACAAAAAATAAAATTATACCCTTTATTGTTAATATTTTTCTCCTTAAAGTTGAATATGTAGTCAACACAATATAGCTAAAATAGGAGGTTTGCGATTATGTCAAAAAATGATGATGACCCTATGAAAAAAATTCTTGAACGCCGTAAATTCATTGAGAACGAAAAAGATAACGAAAGAGAAGTAGAAGATGATGATCCGCTTCCCGATATCTCAGATAGTATAGAACAGCGAGCAGCTCGGGAAGAACCAAGGTCTCCTATCAAAAACCGGACACTCCTACTTTTGACCTAGGGGACGCATTACGGAAACAAATGGGTAATTTTAAGATCCCTTCCGTTTCTGAAAAACAAAGCAGGGAATTAGATGGAGAAGATGCTTGGGCAGATGAACCACCAGAAGAATCAAGACAGGTGGTACGAGAAGAAACACCGGTTAAAAAAGAACCAGGAAAAATTAATGCTAATAGCGGGCTTTTTAGTAAAGTAGCAGGGCTTTTTGGCGGTGGCCAGAAAAAAGAAGAGCCAAAAGTAGGAAAACTTAACCCAGAAGCCATAAAAGCATTAGCAAATGCCAAAGCAGAAGACCTACGCCGAGCTGCAGAAAGAGAAGAATTACCGGGAGAATCAAGAGTTTCTGTAACATCAGCAAAATTACCCGAAGGTTCAGACATACCTATACCTCCTATGATGGAACCACCGCCAGCTCCACCTTTAGAAACAAGAACAACAGTGGCTATGGATGAATCTTCTATACCTTCAGCCGAAAAAAGAAAAGCAACTGTTATTGAAGAGCCTTCTATACCTTCTTCAGAAAGAAGAAAAACAACTGTTAGCGAAATACCTGCCCCGCCTTTAGAAAAAAGGGAAACTACAGGAAAGGATACGAAGCCTACGAATTTTGATGAGGTACTTAATAAAGCAGGAGTTGTATTGAGTCCTAATGATCAGACACTTATTACCGAAGCTTTTCATAAAGTTGGTATTATTGACCGCGTCCCTAAACGTGACAAACTATTATCAGAGCAAATTGCTTTAACTGTTTCAACAGTTGTAAAAAACAACCCCGAACTACAACCTTTTGTAACTGAAATATGCGATGCTTTTGTGGATAAAGCAAAGCAGGATGCAACACGTACAGCTCTGAATGATAGATTTGGTCAAATCAAATCTGAGTACCAAAAAGGTAGTAAAGTGCCAGAAAAAAGTAATAAAGACCTGGACATAGTAATAAAAGATTTAGAGGAATTACAACAAGACGTGTCAGGAAAAATTGGCCCTAAAAATGCTAAAGAGCTTGCCAGTAAAATTGATAAAATAAAAGAAGATTACAATACTAAGTCCGGAGAAGAACAAACTAAAACCCTATATCAGAATTTACAATCATTAAAAGATTGGTCTTCTGAAAAAGGAAAGGAAACAACCGATAAATCTACGTGGAAAAAAATAGGTACAGTTGTTTCTTCTTGTATGTCTCTTGTTGCAGCAAAAATTGCAGGTAAAGAAGTTGAAACTATAAAAAACAACTTAGCACAGGCAATGAAAGAGCTAAAAACTCAGGGTAAAAAAGAGGTAGTGGAAGGGTTGTCAAAGATTAATACTAAGGCAGCGGAGAACCAAAGAAGTAGGTAAAGAACCCTATAAGTTGAATTTACATTTGGCAACGAAAGGAAAATAGTATTTCTCTTCGTTGCTAGATACTTTCTACACTTTTTTACAAATTATAGTAATAAAAAGTCACTAACAGTTTTAGGATGCTTAAATAGCTCCACATCTATACAACTCAATTTTATTAAAGAAATATGCTTTTTCAATATTTAGTTGAAAAACCAAAAAAGAATAAAGTACTATTAGATTTGAACAATCCTCCGAAGAAAACAAAGGGAATAAAATTATGAGTAAATACGTTTATGAACAATTCGTAACTCCAGACCAGCAGGAAAAAATGACTAACGATGCTTCCGGAGTAAGAAAAACTTACTTTGCAGCTGGTAAGCTTGATCCACTAACCCCAGAAAAACGCCTTAATACTCTATACTCTGCTATAAGAGATGTAGAAGGCGACGAAACTCATCCTATAGTTAAAGCGCTAAAAAACTATATGTTAAGCAATGGATCTTCCCAAGAACAAATCGATGATATATTAAGACAAGGAAAGGAAGCTTACGAAGCTAGCAAGGAACAACCTAAAACTAATATAACTAAGGAGGTCAGTAAAGCTCAGCCCTTGGAAGTATCTAGAATCCAACCAGACGCAGAAGTCAGCGTTCCCCTAGATCTGGCAGAACCTTTTTCACCTCTAGGTGTACCAACAAAAGTGAATTCACCGGAACTACAAGCACCAGTAGTTAGTAAGCCACAACCTGGCGAGAAAGGTTTTACCTACCAACGCATAGAACTTTCCCATCAATTTGAAGGAAACTTACTTACAACTTATATCAAAGTTAACCCATCAGGGTATGCTCGAGATTTACTTTCCGAAAAAACTAGAGACGAACAAGCTAATATTTTATATTCTGCCCAAATGGGGGGGGACAGTAATGTAATTAAAGCACTGGAAAAACATTTAATTAACGAAAAGGTTTTTAGCCCAGAACAGATAGAGAGCATAAAAAGGGCCGCAAATCAAGCAGAGTTAACAATAAGCCGTGAACAAAACGAAATAACAGCAGCTGTAGAAAGTGGAGTATCTCCTATTATAAAGAATAGCGAAGTAAGAGCCCCCGGAGAATTACAACTAGTTCCCTTCAACGTAGATAATCCAGAAAAATCTCTTGTACTTGCTTCTAAGTTAGAAAAAGGTAATAAACTCACTTTTGATGAGGTACTTAGTAAAACAGGAGTTGTATTGAGTTCTAGTGATCAGGTGCTTATTACCGAAGCTTTTCATAAAGTTGGTATCATGGACATAGCCTCTAAACGTAACGAACTATTATCAGAGCAAATTACTTTAACTGTAGCGACAGTTGTAAAAAATAACCCCAAATTACAACCTTTCGTAACTGAAATATGTGATGCTTTTGTTGATAAAGCAACGCAGGATGCAACACGTACGGCTCTTAATGGTAAGTTTGACTCACTCAAATTACAATATCAACAGCAAAAGAAAACAGAAATAGAGGAAGAACTCCCTTCTCCAGACACCAGGCCACGATCTAATGATTTAACAGGACGCGATGATCCACGCGCTCCTAAAGTAAAAGAAGTCGAAGCCCAGGATAGTATAATTTTAGGAAGCACTACAGAGAAAGGGCAATCTAAGGTAACAGCATTATCTTCTAGTGAGGTAGACCCTATAACCGAAGCTATCCGTAAAGAAATTCTGGCAGAACAGCAAAAATTAATACAAACTCAAATTGCTCTTAGTGACCCAACTGTAAAGGATATGGATCCTCAGCAATTTAGAAAGTACTTAACTTCCGATCCAGGAAAAGAGGAAGCAGCCAAGGTTTTCGCTAAACCAGAAATCCAAACAGCTCTTAATAAAATTGAAGTTGAAGGTTACAGAAAAGTTCATGCTGAATTCAGCGATAGTTTTAAAAATGTTAACTGGACACCAGATCAGGTTGCCGCCGCAGGACAACCAAAAACGAAAACTTCCGAAATAACAAATGAAGATGGCTTAGTTGTAGCTAAGATAAAGGAAACAACGCACGATATAGCTCCGCTAGCTGTAACGCTTGATAATGGAGATAAGGTTAACGTCAAAAGTTACAGAACCATAGATTTTCCAAAAGAGCTAGAAGCCGGAAAAGGACCTCTTCACTTGTCCATGGCAGTAAAAGATCAAAACGGCAGAAATATTTCTGAAAAAGAGGCAGTTTATTTTACTGCCCACTATGATGAACAAGGTAAGTTAACTGAAATAAGCTCACCTATACCTGTTAAATTCATGGGGAAAGGCGATGATGCTGTAGGTTATATAGAGCGCGTTGGACCCGATGGAAAACCAAAAGTATATACATTACCGGTTACCCAAGGCAAATATAAAGAAATGATGAAAGAAGTAGCCAAAAATCAGGGAATGGCCGTAGATTTGTCACAAGAAGTTGCTCAAGAGGCTCAGGACCTTGCATTAACCAAGAAAAAATCTAGAGATCCAGTACTAGAAAGAGATGAAGAAGCTGTACAGCCTCAGAAAAAGACGGGAAGATCTGAGGATTTAATCGCCCTACCCGAAACTGATGCCATTCCTCTCCAAATGGTTTCTGTTCAGGGGACCGCTCAGGATAAAACTACTGCAATTGACAATATGCTAAGAGGCGTAAGCCCAGAGAGGATAGTGGCAACTTTGAAAGACCAAGTAGCAAAAGGTGGAAGCGAAGCGGTTGGGTTAATAGTGGAAGCTACCAAAGAGGGCAGGACTGGAGATCATCGAGATGTTCCTACATTAACAGCTGCGCAATTTAAAGAAGTATATGAAACCGGTATGAACGCTGCCAAGGTCATTTCAGATAAACGCGCACCCCAAAACCTGGCCAAACATACAGAGGACAGTATGAGAAACATACATTCTGCTTGCAATAAACTAACTAAGCCAGCCGCTGTTGACCCTATCGATCATATGCACGCTAAAAAATTGCACGACAGAAATTTTGAACTAAAAAACCTACCAGCAAGAGGTCGCTGAAAAAATAGTTAATGGCTGTCTGTTTAGAGAAATATAGTAATCTGAGATGAATTAACCCATAGTTTCAGTTACTATATTTTATAATCACGTTTCTTGCTTTTAGAATTTAACCTATGTGATAAAAAATAAAAGAATAAAAGGTAATGCCTCTATTTTGCAGATGAACATATTAAAAGGCAATATGTTCACTAAGTGCGCCAATAACTTTATCATGAATATCAACTGATTTAGAAAAGCAAATGGTCTTTTACGGGCAAGACTTTTGCATTTCGTCCTAAGGTTTAAATTGCTCCGTTCTATCCGCTGAGTATATCTTTTACTAATAATGTACTTTTTGGAGTCTAATAACCTTGCATAGCTCCCCCATCCATCAGCAAAGTAAAAAGTAACCTTGGAATTTTCCAGTTTCTTGAGTAATGATTCTAATGTGCTGTCACACCTTGTGCCAAAAGTATAAGTAACTACTTTTAACGAAATCTCATCCAGAGCATACCAAAACCACCTTTGTTTAGCTTTGTTCTGTGCATAAGACCATAGTTCCTCTATTTCAGGAGCAATAATTACTTCAGTTGTGTTGATAGAATGATTTGCCGTTTCTAATACTAGACTTTTTTAAAATACGGATAACCGTATTGATACCTGCTTTTAATACTCTGACTGTATCCCTAACGCCAGAGCCGTTAATTGCCATTTCTACTATCTGCCCCTTTACTCCAGGCTTAGATGCATTATTGATATAGCCCAGCTGAAAATATCGATTGCATTGATTACACTGGTATCGTTGTTGTTTTGTAATGAAATACCCTGCCTTTACTACTTCTCCGGTCTTATTACAATATCTATACTTAACATCTATTTTGCAATAACACTTAAAACTTCTTTTGCTATTAGTCTTTAAGCATTCTAGCATATTTCTACCAAGCCTGCAAAATGGAGGCCTTAACTAAATTTCTAGCTTAATATATAAACTAGCTATACTCTTGCAATTGTTACAAGTTTTACGCTCCCTGCTTTTCCCCTTTTTAAAATTTTGGTGCATTCAGTAGTTGTTGCTCCTGTAGTTATTACATCATCAACGAGCAAAATAACTTTGTCTTGAATATTAAAGTTCTTATTAAGCTCGAAACTGTCAAGAATGTTTTTTGTCCTTTCTTTTTTAGTTAGTCCCACTTGATTTTTTGTAATTTTTTTCTTAATCAAAAGATTTGGAAGAAATGGTTTAGCAAGTTTCTTAGATAATTCCCAAGCTAGGATTTGAGGAGGGTTATAACCCCGAAAAATGCGCTTAAGTTTGTGCATAGGTACTGGGGTTATGAAATCAATATCTTTTAAATCTTCTGAAAATCTATTATTTATCAGCTTAGCAAATAATTTTGCTAAACTTGTTTTATCATGGTATTTAAAATTGTGAACCAGTTTTTTGGTTGCTGGTGAGAACTCCAGTAAAGTCCTTATCATATCAATTTTAGGCCGAGCAATGACACAGGCAGCACAAATATTAACTTCACTAAAATCCACTTCGAATTTTTTGCAACAAATAAAACAGTAAGGTTTGTTTATAAAGTTAAATTTTGGCCAACAAGAGCTGCAGATTCCTTCACCGGTATCTGTAAGGTTATTACAGGTAGAACACCTAAAAGGAAAAATAAATTTGATTACCTTATTAAATAAACCTGGTATATCCAAAAACTCAAATATCACTTAAAAATTGCTCCATTTCAGCAATTGTTGAAATGTTAGTAACTTTAAAGTTATGAGGGGTTTTTTTAGCAAGTCCTGATAATACCTTACCCGAGCCTATTTCTACCAGTTCTTTTATCCCAAGGCGATTTAATTCATCGATAGTTTCACGCCACCGGACGGTGTCACAAATTTGAGAAATTAGATTAGAACGAATTTCATCTGGAGAAATTGTTTGCTTGGCTGTTACATTTGCTATCACGGGAACAGCCGGAATTTTTATATTTGTCTGCATTAGAGCTGATGACATAGGCTCTTCTGCAGGCTTCATAAGAGCAGAATGAAATGGCGCACTTACTTTAAGTTTAATAGCTTTATAACCTAAATCTTTTAAAACCGATAGCATATAGTTAATATTTTCATCATGACCGCTGATAACAATTTGTCCTTCTACATTATCATTGGCGATCTGACATATTCCACCAACGCTAGAGGAATCTAATAATTCTTGTAACTCTTTCAAGCTTATTCCTATACATGCAGCCATTGACCCCTGCCCTTGTGGAGAGGCTTGTTGCATGGAAGTACCTCTTATATGTAGTAATTTTGCTGTATCCTCCAGCGATAAACTTTGAGCTCCACAGAGAGCGCTATATTCCCCAAGTGAATGCCCCGCTACGAATGATGAAAGTTCGTTTGTTTTTTTGCCTGATTGTTTTATAATGACCTTGAGTATTGCTATAGAGACTGCCATTAGGGCTGGTTGGGTGTTTTCGGTAAGGGTTAGCTCCTCGATTGAACCGTTAAAAATAATGTTGCTTAGGGGATAACTTAAAACTTCATCGACAATTTTGAAAACAGATTTTGCTTCATCGAAGTTATCATAGAAATCCTTTCCCATACCAACAATTTGAGAACCCTGTCCAGGAAAAATGAAAGCTCTATTCATAATAGGTAAAATATATTAAAGTTGTTTTAAAACATTATGAGAAATATCCGTAAACTGTCAATTATTTTAGTAATTACAATAAACTTGTGTTGTTGTCTCTATGGATTTGCCAACGGACAAACTCCTGCACATAACGACTCTTATAAACAAGTTTTTGATTACATACAAACTAGCAATTGGGTAAACGCCGAAAACCTAGCAACTAAGTTGGGCGATAAAGCTTTACTTAAGATAGTTTTATCGCAAGGGTTTTTAGACTCAAGTTATACCAAAACCACTTTTCATGAGATAGTAAAATTTTTAAAAGAAAACCCTAAATGGCCACAAAATAATTTATTGAAAAGTAGAGCAGAGAATCTACTAAACGAAACGGTAAGTGATACAGAAATATATAATTGGTTTAAAACTCATCGGCCGATTACTAGCTGCGGTTATAAATATTATGCTTTTGCCGCTGCCCAGATTTTAACTGACCCAAATAAACTCGCTCCTGTAATTAAAAAGGGGTGGATATACGGATCTTTTAGCCAAGAGCAACAGATTGATTTTTACAAGAAATTTAAAAAATTTCTTAATAAGAATGATAATATTAAAAGAATAGACAATTTAATCTGGAAAGGATCAACTACATTAGCTAAAAACTCCCTAAATTCAGTAGAAGCAGGGTATAAAAAAGCTTTTGAAGCTCATATGGCTTTTACCGATATGAAGAAAGAAGCAAAACAGCTTTTTAGAAATGTTCCAAAAGAATATTACACACCAGGTTTAGTATATCAATACGTCAGTTCTAGAAAAAATGAATTGCCTAAAAGTACCGAAATTGCAAGTTTAATAAATAGCATAAAACATTATGGGATGCATGGAGATGATTTTTGGAAAATTCAATGCTATCTAGCAAGAGAATATATTGAAAATAAACGTTTCAACGATGCCTATATCGTTGCTAGTGTACATTTTGCCGAAAGCTCAGCAAATATTAGTGATGCAGAATTTTTATCCGGGTGGTTGGCCCTTCGTTTTTTAAATAAACCACAGCTAGCTATCAAACATTTTAAAAAATTCGCTCAGGTAGTAAAAACTCCAATTAGTATATCAAGAGGTATGTATTGGCTAGGGAGAGCTTACGCAAAAAATGGCCAGAAAGAAGAGGCAAGAAAATTATATGAAAGAGCAGCTCACCAATTCGGCTATACATTTTATGGCCAGGTAGCAACTTTAGAAATTGGAGAAAATAAATTAAGATTGCCGCCAAAAGTAACTAGTACTCATAAAAAAGATTATAATATAAAAAATAAGGATATATTAAGAGCAGCAAATCTAGTTAGTAAATACGGTAGCAGTAGCCTTGCTAAGGTTTATTTAGACGATTTAGTTAATTCTGCTGAGGAAGAACAAGAGGTATTAGCAATTGCCCTTGCAACTAAAACACCTAATGTCCATCATAAAGTGTGGTTATCACGAACTGCTATGCAGAAGCATGTGTTTTTAGATCATTACTCATTTCCTGACCCTTATAAAATCGACCATTTACCAACAGAGAAAGCCCTTACTTACAGCATCATCAGACAAGAATCCAGTTTTGAAAAGTCTGTCATTGCTCCGGATAAAGGAATGGGTTTAATGCAGCTTATGGAACCAACAGCTTGCGATACTGCTAAAAAACTAGCCATAAAATGTAATTTAAAAAATTTAACAAATGATGCCTACTACAATTTAACTTTAGGGAGTCATTATTTAGCTGATATGCTCCAGCAGCATAAAAATTATTATGTACTCGCCATTGCCGCTTATAACGCAGGCCCTCACCGAGTAAAAAAATGGCTAGATTTGTATGGTGACCTAAGAGAATTTAAAAATTATCATCAAGCTATTGACTGGATTGAGAGTATACCTTTTTCTGTAACTAGAAATTACGTTCAAAGAGTTTTAGAAAATCTACAAATATATAGAGCAATTTTAAACAAGGAGGGTAAATTTAAATTAAAGCAAGACTTACTCGGTAATGGATAGGAGCTGGAAAAGAATTACTAGAAATATTTAAATTTTAAATATACGCTTGAAATTAAAAACTGAACTAGATAATAGGAGAATTAAAATGAGTAAATTAAAAATAGGAGATAAAGCGCCTGAGTTTCTATTAGAAATATCCCAGGATAAAAAAGTCAGTTTAGGAGATCTTAAAGGAAAATATATCGTTTTATATTTCTACCCCAAAGATGATACACCGGGCTGTACACTTGAAGCGATTGATTTTAACGAGCTGCTAAACGAATTTAATTCATTAAATACAGTTGTTTTAGGAATCTCTAGAGACGATTTAAAATCTCATGGAAAATTTAAGGATAAATATAACCTTAAATTCAACCTTGGTTCAGATATAGATGGCCAAACTTGTTCTAAATATTCTGTTTGGGTTGAAAAATCCATGTTTGGCAAAAAATATATGGGTGTCAATAGAGCTACTTTTTTAATTAATCAGAAAGGGGAAATAGCTCATATTTGGCCAAAAGTTTCAGTAGAAGGTCACGCCCGAGAAGTATTAGATAAAATCAGAAGGTTATCGGTTTAACTTTTAACGGGTATTTACTGATTTATTTCTATAGGAATAGGTAATATCTTGGATTCGTTAAAATTTCTAATTTACCTTATATATAACCTTTTTATTGATTTTAGGAGGAACTTGTGAAATTAACTAAACAATTTGTAGAGAAATTATTCAACAATTTGGAAAATGGACACCAAGAACAATTCTTTTCACAAGTTTCATCTAATGTGTTATGGGAAGTGATGGGCACCCATCCACTAGCTGGCATTTATCATGGAAAGCAAGAATTCCTTGATCATACCTTTGTACGCTTAAAAAAACTTTTAAAAGGTGGACCAGTGTTAAAGGTAAGTAATATTCTAATAGCCGAAGATGCGCCAATAGCCATAGTGGAAATGGTTCAGCTGTCTTATTCTATTAACGATAAACCATTTAACAATACGTATTGCTGGCTAGTAAAATTTGAAAATGAGGTGATTGTCCACGTTAGAGCGTATTTAGATTCAGCCTTAGTACAAGCATTAGTGAGCGAAAACCCTATCAAAGCTAAATGAGTAATTAGCTGAATGAATGTTTACGTAAACAAGTTTTATATACTATTACCTTTTCTACTGAGACTTACCATTTTAAGCTAGCAAGCTACTTAAAGATCTCTAGGTGCCCATCTTTTTCAGTTAGATGAACAGTATCGCCACTAGAAAATTTCCCTGCTAAAATAAGCTTTGCTAGGTTGTTTTGTACCTCTCGCTGAATAACCCTTTTTAATGGTCTAGCGCCAAAGGCAGGATCATATCCTTTATCTGCTAGCCATTTAATAGCGAGTTCATCATAGTTAAGTTCTATATGCTGGGCCGCTAGTACTTTCCTTAATATCCCCAACTGAATTTTAACAATATCACTCATATGAGTTCTCTTTAACCGGTGGAACAGAATAATTTCATCCAATCGATTTAAAAACTCGGGTCTAAATGCGTCATTTACATAATTCATTACTTGCGTGCGCAGGAGTTCTGTATCTTCCCCTTCTTTTTGATTAACTAATACTTCAGCGCCCAAGTTGGAAGTAAGAATAATTAGAGTATTTCTGAAATCTACTAAATTACCTTGGCTATCGGTTAATCTTCCCTCATCCAAGATTTGTAGCATTATGTTAAATATATCAGGGTGAGCTTTTTCTATCTCATCAAACAGAATTACCTGATATGGCCTTCTTCTAACACTTTCAGTCAGAGCGCCACCTTGTTCATAACCTACATATCCAGGAGGTGCACCAATTAATCTAGCAACGGCATGTTTCTCCATATATTCTGACATATCAATGCGCAATATTGCTGATCTGTCATCAAATAAAAATTCTGCTAATGCTTTGGTAAGTTCTGTTTTTCCAACTCCAGTAGGTCCCAGGAACAGGAATGATCCAAGGGGCTTATCATGATCGCTAATCCCTGCTCTAGATCTGCGTACAGCATCACTAACGGCTGCAATAGCTGCTTCCTGACCAATTACTGATTTCATTAAATGCGCCTCCATGGCAAGCAATTTATCTTTTTCGCTTGTAAGCATTGTATCAACAGGAATACCAGTGATTTTAGAAACAATAATGGCGATATCACTATCAGTAACTCTTTCTTTGAATAACTTGTTACTGCTAGCTGCCTCGGCGGTTTTTAGCTTATTAGTAAGCTCTGGAATAATACCGTATTTTAGTTCACTAGCTTTGGCAAGATCACCGCTTCTTTCCGAACGTTCTAAATCAATTTTAGCATTTTCCAGATCTTCCTTAATTTTTTGTGAGATCTGTATTTGAGATTTTGCTGCTTGCCACTTGGAATTCATATCAAGAGATTTAGACTCCAATTCTGCAAGTTCCTCTGATAAGGTAACAACCTTTTTTTGAGAATTTTCATCTTTTTCTTTTTTAAGAGCCGATAATTCTATCTTAATCTGGATTATCCGCCGATCAAGTTCATCCAATTCTTCAGGTTTACTGGATACTTCAATTTTTAGCCTACTTGCTGCTTCATCAAGCAAATCTATCGCTTTATCCGGCAGGAATCGATCAGTAATATAGCGATTTGAAAGTGCTGCTGCTGCTATAATCGCACTATCTGCGATAGTTATTCCATGGTGTAGTTCATAACGATCTTTAATACCACGAAGGATTGAGATAGTATCCTCAACACTAGGCTCTGAAACATATACAGCTTGAAAACGTCTCGCTAATGCGGCATCTTTTTCAATATATTTACGGTATTCGTCTAGTGTAGTTGCGCCAATACAATGTAACTCTCCTCTCGCTAGCATTGGTTTTAACAAGTTGGAAGCATCCATTGCTCCATCAGTCTTACCAGCTCCAACTAGTAAATGCAGTTCGTCGATAAACAGGATAATTTCGCCGCTCGCTTCCTTGATTTCATTAAGTACGGCTTTAAGACGTTCTTCAAAATCACCACGATATTTAGCCCCAGCAATTAATGCTCCCATATCAAGTTCAATAATTTTGCAATTCGCTAGCGATTCCGGCACATCCCGCATGTATATCCTCTGAGCTAATCCTTCGATGATTGCCGTTTTACCAACACCTGGCTCTCCGATTAGTACAGGATTATTTTTTGACCTTCTTGATAAAACCTGGATTGCCCGTCTAATTTCTTCATCTCTACCAATAATCGGGTCAATTTTACCTTCAGAAGCAAGTTTAGTTACATCCCTTCCGTATTTAAGCAACGCATCATAACTATTTTCGGCAGATTCTGAAGTAGCTGTTTTGCCTTTCCGTAAATCCATAATAGCTGCGGTTAATTTTTTTGAATCGATACCGGAGTTAGCTAAAATATTACCGGCTGATCCTTTGTCAAAAGATATTGCTTCAAATATCTTTTCTATAGTGGTAAAGCTATCTTTACTATCTTTTGAAAGGCTAATAGCTTTTTCAAGGACTTTTAATCCTTCCGAAGATAATGTAACCTGACCGCCACTTCCGTGAATCTGAACCTGAGGAATTGATTCTAATTCCTTATCTACTCTCAGCTTGACTAAAGATATATCCACTCCAAGCTTGTTAATTAAATTTACGATAATACCGCTTTCTTCCTGCAGTAAGCAGGATAGTAAATGTAGAGGTAATATTTGCTGATGATTATACTTTGCAGCCAATAACTGGGAGGCAGAAATTATATTTCTTGCTGCTACTGTAAATTTTTCGATATTCATAACATTACCTCTTTATTAACTTCCACAACATCTATATAAGGTTAAAATCTCAAAAATCAATAAGCTACTAGCGTCAAACCATAACCATACTTGGTAATTATTAGTTCTTAAAATCTCGCACAACTGTGCAATTTTTGGCCTACCCCAATTATGTTTAATATTATTAAAATATGCAAATATTATACTTTTCTGATTTCTATTTATTAACTGAATTCTACATGCTATTAATAGAATTTCTTTTTTACTTTTTGTAGATATCATAACTTGGGAACTATCCACAGAGAGTGTGCATAACTATGTTAATAATGTGTTATATTAGTGCACAAATTCCAGTAACTACCTAGCAAAGTTATAGGCTGATTAAAAAATGAGCGTTGCCTTGAAACAGGCATCACTCCAATAAAATAAAAAAATATTACGCAATTAATATATAAATATTCAATAATGAACTTGAATTTGTGCATAACTTTAGCTGTCTGCTGCTCTATAAGTAATATACCTATAGAAATTGGAAGGGTCGGAAGACACTTAAGTATGTACTAAAAAGAGAGGAATGAATTTTAATAAAATTAATTATTATAAGATTTTTCAGTAGCTTTAAAAAATTGAAAATAAGAATTATTACCAATATAGCTTACAAAACAATTGGTACCTCTGGCCGGATTTGAACCGGCACACTCCAGGAGCAACAGATTTTGAGTCTGTCGTGTCTACCAATTCCACCACAGAGGCACAAGGATTTTAGATATATGAGTATTTAAGGTAAGTAGACTATACATCTAACTAGGTGTTGTCAATTTAAAAGCTGTTTCTCCTAAAACTGTTATTTATTAGCAAATCTGTTTGCACCACGAAGCCTAGGAGATTGAACTTCTTAAAAGTTATTTTATAAACATTATTTACTGCTAAAAAAGTAAAAAATAATTAAGGCTAAAATTGCTAAAGCTTGAAAAACCACCCTTAGTGTCATTAGCTTAGTGCCAAATTTTTTGCTGATTTTATCTCCTCCCGCCATTGACAATACGCCTAGTAGCAAAATCATCATGGTAATAACGATGAATAAAAAAAGAAGGTAGCTCATAATACTTTGTATAATTAATTTGGTTATTACGTAATACCAAAAGTGGTTTTATCCTAAATTTTCGGAATACTCGACTTTAAAAGGAATATTTAGATGTTTAAGCAAGGCAAAATTTATCTTACTTTTTATAAAATTAGCTTCTTTCATTAATTTTGAGTTACAGGTGAATTTTAAGAAAAACTGATCTTCTAATTCAGAAATTTTGGTTAAATAGATTTCCGGCCCAATTGAAGAAACTGCAAAATCTAGCTCGTTGCTAATGCGACGTAATTGCTCAGTAATCAAATCATAGTCGATCTGCAAGCCCTCTTTTTTTATTATATTGATATATATACAGTAACTAATATTATCACTACCAGACCACTTAGAAAACTTATTCTGCATTAGTATCGTGTTAGGTACTAAAACGTCTCCCCCAGTAAAACTATTAACAGTTATGCACCTAGTCCCTATTGATTTTACTCTGCCGATAGCGCCTTGAATCTCCACAATATCACCAATTTTTATAGGTTTCTCTACTATAATAATCATGGTATTTACCAGATTATTTACAAGCCCTTGAGCACCCAGGCCAATACCAATTGCAAAAGCACCCCCAATGAAGGCAAATATAGCAAGCGGAATATTTGCAACCTGTAAAGCAAGAAGAATCGTAATGCCCAAAAATACAAGTGATAAAAGCCGTTCTATGGTATAAACTAAGTCTTGGTCATCATCCAATTTCTTTGATATTACCGGTATAATTAGTTTAAGGAGTTTTTTGGAAAGGTTGATACCAATAAGTAATATTAGCAAAGCTACTACTATATTACTAACCTTTATGTCATTTCCGGAAATATTAACCAACCCGTATTGCCACATCTCATGAAAAATTGATGAATCAACTTGGGATGAAGAAAGTAAACTTGTCATAATATTTTATATTTTTAAGAATATTATAATAAGTAGTATAATATTAAGAAATACAACAACACAAACCTTATTATATAAATAAAATATAGCAAAAAAATTTATCTCCAACTACTATAAACACTAGTATCAATATTTGGGGTTGACAATTATGGTGTTTTTGATTAGATTTGACCATCAATCATTGCAAAAGCAATCATCTGTTAAATGTTAATTAGTATTATTAATTATTATGAAACGTACATTTCAGCCTAGTAAGCTAGTAAGGAAAAGAAGACATGGTTTTAGGTCAAGAATGGCAACCGTAGGCGGAAGATTAGTTATAAAAAACCGTAGAGCAAAAGGAAGAAAAAAGTTAACCGCCTAATTCAAAAGTTGTGCCTCTTTATTCGTTAAGAAATCAAAAAAAATTTGACCTTGTTAATTTGCACGGTAAAAAAGTATCTAGCCCATATTTTATGGTAGTGATTGCTCAGAATTTTAGCTTGATTCAAACAGATAGCCAGAATCCTACCTTTTTAGGAATGAAGGTTAGTAAAAAAATTTCTAAAAAAGCATATATTAGAAACAAAATCAAGCGGCGAATAAGACATTTAACGAGATTAATGCTGAAAGAGTGTGACCTGAACCTCTCGAAAGTAGCTATAATTTTTATACCATACAAAAATTTTGATTTGGTAGAGTTTGCCAAATTATCATTTGAATTTAAGAGCATCTTACAAAAAACTATAAAGAAAAAAATAACCCCTATATAGCCAATTACTTACCATTTAGTGAAAGTGTGATTTATAAACTTTACTCAATCATTCCTAGTACCATATACCGCTGAATTGGCTATAACTTTCCTCATATATCAAGATTTACTACATTCAAAGCGTTTGCATTAATAAAATCCTTTCTTGGTTCAACAACACTGCCCATTAAAGTAGAAATCATCTCTTCTGCTCCGTCAATATCACTAACTTTTACTTGGAGCAAAGTCCTTTTCGAATGGTCAAGAGTAGTTTCCCATAACTGCTCTGCATTCATTTCACCAAGCCCCTTAAACCTCTGAATCCCTAGGCCCTTCTTACCGTTTTCTGTTATAATTTCAAGCATTTTACTTGGTAAGAAAAGTTTATATTCAATTGATCTAACAATCAGAAGACAATGTCCATTAAAATAATTAGATATCGATTCCCCAATTCTAGCAAGATTTATAAATTCCGGAGCTTCGAGCTGTTGTTTATAAAGTATTTTAGCATTTTTAACCCCCCGCACAAACCTAAAAAACTCTATTGATTCGCTAAAAATATTTACTTGCCAATCTGTTTTATCAGGTTCAGAGACACCAGGATTTAATATAGAAATCGCTTTCATAATTTCATTTTCCTTAAGGCTATTGAAAGACTCCACTTTGAGTAAATTATTGACAGCTAGACATTCAGCAATAGTAGGATCAAATTTCTTCGAAACATGATTTAGAGTGGCTGTAAACAAAGCTGCTTGATTTATGATATTAATTAAACTTTCACCGGTTATTTCCTTGCCGTTTTCAATTTTTAAATGGGTATCATTAACAGTACAATTGATCAAATATTCCTGAAGTGCCTGTTCATTTTTTAAATATGTCTCGCTTGCTCCTTTCTTTACCTTATAAAGTGGCGGTTGGGCAATATATAAATAACCTTTTTCTATTATCAAGCGCATATGCCTATAGAAAAAAGTAAGTAATAAAGTTCTGATATGCGAGCCATCAACATCAGCATCTGTCATGATAACAATTTTATGGTAACGTAGCTTTTCTATATTAAAATCCTGAATCCCAATACCAGCTCCAAGGGCAGTAATTAAAGTTCCGACTTGTTCGGAGGCAAGCATTTTGTCAAATCTAGCTCTTTCAACATTTAGTATTTTACCACGCAGAGGTAAAATAGCTTGTGTTTTTCGATCCCTTCCTTGTTTTGCAGTACCACCAGCAGAATCCCCCTCAACTATAAAGATCTCAGACTTAGCCGGGTCTTTTTCTTGGCAATCAGCTAATTTCCCAGGTAGATTAGAGACTTCAAGAGCTGATTTTCTTCTAGTTAATTCCCTTGCCTTCTTTGCTGCTTCTCTTGCAGTTGCTGCTTCCACTATCTTGTTAATGATCAGTTTTGCCTCAACTGGATGTTCCTCAAACCACTCTAATAATTTACTATATATAGCATTTTCGACTACTGGTCTAACTTCTGAAGAAACTAATTTATCTTTTGTTTGTGAAGAAAATTTAGGATCAGGTATTTTAACAGATAATATACAAGAAAGACCTTCCCTTGCATCATCCCCGGTAAAATTTACTTTAGTTTTCTTAGCAATCCCACTTTGCTCAAGATAACTATTTACCATTCTAGTTAAAGCTGCTTTAAAGGCAATTAAATGTGTACCCCCATCACGCTGGCGTATATTATTGGTAAAACACAAGATATTCTCATGGTAGGAATCGTTCCACTGCATTGCGCATTCAAAGCTTATACCTTTTTCATCATTATGTGCAACAAGAGAAATAGCAGGATGGAGAGCTATCTTGCTTCTATCAACATATTTGACGTATGCTTCTATCCCGCCGGTAAAATAGAATTCCAGCTCTTTCTTTTCGTCATACCTATTGTCGATTAGAATTATTCTGACGCTTGAATTCAAGAAAGCAAGCTCCTTAATCCTATGTTCAAGGGTAGCAAAATTAAATTCAATATTAGTAAAAATGCTAATGGAAGGCATAAAGGTAACTTCTGTACCCTTTTTTCCAATTGCATCTCCTACTACTGCTAGCGGGCTTTCAGATTCTCCGTTTGCAAATCTAATAAAATGCTCTTTCTGGTTACGCCAAATACGAAGCTCTAGCCAATCGGATAATGCATTAACTACAGAAATGCCCACTCCGTGTAATCCACCTGAAACCTTATATGAATTCTGATCAAATTTCCCCCCCGCATGAAGTTGGGTCATTATAACTTCTGCAGCAGAAATTCCTTCCCCTTCATGAATGTCAACAGGTATACCCCGGCCATTATCCCTCACAGTTACCGAACCGTTCTTATTAAGCATTACTTCCACCCGATCGCAATACCCGGCTAAAGCTTCATCGATAGCATTATCAACTGCTTCATATACCATATGGTGCAATCCTGATCCATCATCAGTATCACCTATATACATTCCAGGTCTTTTTCTTACTGCTTCTAACCCCTTTAGTACTTTAATTGAATCAGCTGCATATTCTTGGTAAAGGTGTGTTCCAATTTCTTCGATATTGACTTTTTGTTCCGAGTTTGACATAACTATCTTTAAAATGATGAAAAATAAACACTTAAAGCGCAAAAGTTTCTTACTAAAACCGTGCCTACGGATAATATAACATTGTGTTCTATTTTAAAAGTAAAACTTAAAGCAATAATTATTATATAGGGTATAAAAGCCATGGAGTCACCAGTTTTCAAGCATATTTCTGAAGTGTTAAACGATTACGATTTATTTTTATTTGATTTATGGGGAGTAGTTGTTGAAAATGATAAATTATACCCTGGTGTGGTAGAATCTATAAATAGCATTTTAGGGCAAAAGCAAGGATTTTTTGTGTCAAACGTACCAAGGCTAGCCTTTATCATGAAAGATAGGTTAGCAAAATGGGGCTTAAAGGCGTCGGAAGAAATGATCATCACTTCCGGAGATATTGCTAGAAAATTGATCACAGAAGAAGCAATTAAACTGGAAAAAGATAAGCTAACAATATATCACCTCGGGAGTGATCAGAACGATGATATATTGCGTAAACTTAACCATAGTATTACTGATGATTACACAAAAGCTGATGTTTTCCTTTTAACTTTGTATCGAGATGAAAATCAAAACATTAAAGAATTTGACAATGTATTAAAAGACGTTGCTAAACTGCCAAACCTGCTTAAGATATGTGCCAATCCAGATATATCAATTCCGAAAGGAGGTATAACCAGATACTGCGCTGGATATTTCGCACGCATTATAGAAGAAAATGGGGGACAAGTTGTATATACCGGTAAACCTAAAGACGTTATGTACCAGCATATTTTTAAGGTATCAGGTGCAATTCCAAAAAACCGAATTTTAATGGTAGGGGACACTTTTGAAACTGATATTCTCGGAGCCCAGAACTCAGGAATAGATTCTGCTTTAGTGCTAACCGGCAATACGCACAAATACCACTCAATCTACGAATCTCTGGATGATAAAGTTTCTGTCCTTGGGAAAAAAGCTAAAGAATTTAAAATATTTCCTACATTTATTACTGAATTAACTTAAATTACAAGCTATGCAAGGAAAAGAGCTTACCTTAAAATCAGAAAAGGAAACCGAGAACCTTGCAATAAAAATAGCCGCACAAATAAAGAAAGGTTCTATTATAACTTTTAGGGGTGGACTTGGCGTCGGAAAAACTTTTCTATGCCGCCATATAATTAAATATTTATGTGGGGAAGATGTTAAAGTTGTTAGCCCAACTTTTAATCTATTACAAATTTATCCAACTAAAAATTTTGAAATTTACCATTTCGACTTGTATAGACTAGAACATTTGGAAGAAATATACGAACTGGGTATAGAAGAAGCATTTTCTGGTAATCATGTATGCTTAATTGAATGGCCAGAAATTATTAGCAGTATTTTGCCTCCAAATACGATTTCAATAAAAATATCTATAAATAGTGACAATAACCGTTTGGTTTCTATCTATAAGATTTAAATAAAAAACCATTCTTAAAGCAGTAGTTTATATTTTTATTTTTTCCCATCTATTATGAAACCAGAACCACTGGGAAGGGTTTTCTTTAATCCATTTCTCCAGTGTTTGATTAATAAGCAGCATTATATTGTACACATCATTTTCTTTACTGCCAGTAGGCTGATATTTTATCACCGGATGGAGAATAGCTTTAAAATTGCTTTCCTTAATGCGGATTAATTGACAAGGTATAATCGGATAATTATATTGTAAACTCAGCTTGGCAATAGCATTTGCCGTCATCGCTGGCCTGCCAAAAAAGGGTACTTCAATACCATCATTCATTTTCTGATCAACAAGCATAGCAATCGAGTAGCCGTTTTTTATGGCCCGCACCAAACCTTTAGCCCCAGTTGGTCCTTTAGCTATCATAAGTACATTTGGATTTTTGCTACGGGTTCGAAGAATTTCCCTGTCGACATAAGAGTTATTTGCTTTTCGGTAAATAATGGCAAATTTGGGGTAAATATCGGTTATATGTCTTATAACAAAATCCCAATTAGCCTGATGAGCTAAAAAAAGTAAAAATGGTTTTTTAGTCTGCTGATAATTTTTTACATTTTCTATGCCCTCCATAGTAAACATGGACTTCATTTCCTGATCAGACAATTCGTTAATAAAAGGAAATTCACCGATATATTTACCAAAATTATCCCATATTTGAGGAATAATTTTTTTGATGTCAAATTCCTCTCCAAATACCTTATCTAAATTTCGTTCTGCTATTTTAGTAACTCTCATATATGGACCTAAGAACCTGGCTGTCCAACTGCAAAAAGCTACTGAATTCTTAAAACCTATTATTTTCATGGTTTTTATAAACATTTTTAAAAAAACATATTCAATAAAATGTTTAATTTTTTTGGAATAATTTTTCATATACTAAATCTATACATTTCTGCTCATTTTCAAACTCAAGGCCGACTCTAGCACATATTACCAGCTCTTTGTATTTATTAGCTAATTTAACGTAATCTTTTTCTGTGGTAATTAAAGACGCATTATTTAACTTTGCTAAATCTATTAACTTTTTTACCTCCTCATCAGAATAATTATGATGATCTCCAAATGACATGTATTGTTTAATTTTTAAGTTATTCTCTAATAATAACGAATAAAATTTTTCTGGATTACCAATACCAGCAAAAGCAATATATTCAATATCTTTATCTAGATTTTCTTTTAATTTAATAGCAGCTGCAAAATACGGTCTTTGACTTAAAGAAATATTACCAATTAGGCTAGAATCTTTACATTTATTATTACCGATCATAAAAATTAAATCAGATTTTGCTAAACCAGATTTTAAGCTTTCTCTTAACGGCCCCGCAGGAAAAATTCTGTTGTTTCCTATCCCATTTAGCGAGTCAATAGTTAGTATTTGTAAATTTTTTTGTAAAACTGGATTTTGCATTCCATCATCTAAAATCACTATTTCCGGATTCATCTGCTGAATCAATGGAAGGGCATAGTTAATTTTTTTTGCAGCTATTACAGAACCGTATTTCCGAAGCATTACTGATTCATCTCCTACTTCTTTTGCAGTATCGGTTTTTTCAACTAATTTTACTTTCGCAAGGCGCGATTTATAAGCTTTAGTAACAATTACAAACGAAATGTTTTTTTGAATAAGCTTTTGCGCTAACCATGCTACAATTTGAGTTTTACCACTTCCTCCTAATGTTATATTACCCACACAAATTATTTTTTGAGGCAATACTATCTTTTTGGTAGTCTGAGCTCTTACAAAACCAAGGAATATATATATATATGAAAAAAATATCATTATAGAGGAAAGCCAGGTTTTTTTAGACCAAAAATTAGGGTATTTTAAATTAATCATTAAAAAAAATGTCTATCTGTTGAAGGTAATTACCTAAAATTTTTTGTTTAGATTTAACATATCTCTTTGCATTATCGGAATATTCTCGGTAGATTTTCCGGTTTTTATCTTCCATAAAAAATAGAATCTGATTTTTTAATTCTTCGGAAGTATTAATCTGTATACAAGCCTTATTTTCAAGCATTTCGTTAGTTATATTTTGAAAGTTACCCATATTCGGACCTACAATAATAACATTCTCAAAATATGCAGGCTCTAGCAAATTATGACCTGCTATCCGACTTTTCATTTTAAAAGAACCACCAATAAAAGTAATATCAGCAAGGCTATAAAATAATCCTAACTCACCAAAACTATTAACAATATAAAGGTCATTTTTTAGAATATTATTTTTGGTTTTATGTGATCGTAGGCTATATTTTAGCCCTAGCTTATTACACATTAAACCGACATAACTCGCCCTTTCCGGATGCCTTAAAATAATAATCGGATAAAACTTATCTATTTTTTCTTCCTTAAACTGATAAATTATATCTAATAATACTGCCTCATCTTCTTCATGTGTACTAGCTGCAACAAAAATTTTTCTATCCTTAAATAATTCTTGTAGATAAGCTAGCTCTTTTTTATTTACTTCTAATTCCTGATTAGAAAATTTTATGTTACCTAAATTCTCAGCTTTATTACAACCAAGTGATTGGTATTTTTCTAAATCGACCTTGCTTTGAACTCCAATATAAGAAAAGGAGTCAGTTAATAACTTAAATATTTTAGGAAATTTTTGCCAAATCTGAAAAGATTTATCAGATAATCTACCATTTAAAAGTATTAATTTACATTTTTTAGCTCCAAAAGTAACTAATACTGGCCAAATATCAGATTCAACAAATATCCCAACAGTAGGTCTCCAATATTGGTAAAATTTTCTTATGGTAAAAATATTATCAAGTGGAGTAAATTCATGATATACGCCTGGAGGTAGCCATTTATTTATAAGGTTTGCGGACGATAATGTGCCCGTTGTAATTAAAAAATCAGTATTTTGGTACTTTTTTTTTAGCTGATTTACAAGATTAATTGCGATCATGGATTCCCCAACACTGGCAGCATGAATCCATATTAATTTCTCTCTGTTTCTTTTTGTGCTGTATAAAGTAAATCTACTTCTTAAAGATTTTATATTTTCTTTCCCTTTTATTGCCCTAACCAAAAGTATTATAATATAAAAAGGAAAAAGACTAACAGTTAGCAAATTGTATAGCAAAATAATACTCATTTTGTTTTTTAATTAAACTCTTGCGATTACCCTCCTTATGAGATTTCACATTAAATTTTGAGATTTAATTGATTGCAGCAATAAAATTGGTTTTAAATTATAAAATCAGTCTCACTCATTAATATTATTTTGCAATTTACTAGAACCACTTAGGAAACTGCGCATTTTTTTAGATCGTGTTGGATGTTTTAGTTTACGCAAAGCTTTTGCCTCAATTTGTCTTATTCTTTCTCGAGTGACGTGAAACTGCTGTCCAACCTCTTCTAAAGTATGGTCGGTATTCATACCAATACCAAACCTCATTCTAAGAACTCTTTCCTCACGAGGGGTAAGACTAGACAGAATTCGGGTAGTGGTTTCTCGTAAGTTTGACTGAATTGCGGCATCAATAGGTAAAATAGCATTTTTATCTTCAATAAAGTCGCCAAGATAACTTCCATCCTCATCTCCAACAGGATTTTCTAAACTTACAGGCTCTTTTGCAATTTTCATTACCTTTCTTACTTTATCAACAGGCATGGAAAGGCGGTTTGCAATTTCAGCGGGTGTTGGTTCGTACCCTAGTTCACTTAGCATTTGCCTAGATGTACGAATAATTTTATTAATTGTTTCGATCATATGAACAGGAATACGGATTGTACGTGCTTGATCAGCAATAGATCTAGTAATAGCCTGCCGTATCCACCAAGTAGCATAAGTAGAAAATTTAAAGCCCCGGCTGTATTCAAATTTATCTACAGCTTTCATTAAGCCAATATTTCCCTCTTGAATAAGATCTAAAAACTGCAACCCTCGGTTAGCATATTTTTTTGCAATCGAAATAACAAGCCTTAAATTCGCTTCGATCATTTCTTTTTTAGCTCTGCTTGACTGTCTTTCGCCCTTCTGGATAGAATTAACTATTCTTTTAAATTCAAAAATTGGTAAGCCAATAACTGACTCTTCTTTTTTTAATTCAGAAATTGTGTTATCAACAGCTGCAACTTCTTCATGAATAAACTTTTTCCAAGCAATTTCCTTTTTCTTCTGAATTTTTTCTTTCCAGCTATTATCAATTACTGAACCTATATACTCTTTTAGGAAATTTTGGCGTTTAACCCCGTGCTTCTCTGCTAGTTTTAGCAATTCAGTTTCTTTTACTACTAACTTCTTATTTGTTTCATATATATCTACCAGAATTTCTTCAATACGTTTGGTATTAAAATGTATAGATGAGATTTCTTCGGTCAATTCAATAAGAGCGTTTTTGTATTTTTTGTTCGAAGCAAGAGAAGAAGTTTGTTTTTTTACTAAATAATGAGTTTTTGTTTCAGAAAGTAATTTATCGCAAATCTTTGCTATCCGCTCCATCTTGTCTAATATATTCGGTAACAACTCAGCTTCCATAGCTGAAATAGAAAGAGAAGATACCTCTTCCGAATCATTATCACCATCAGCGTCGGTATCGGTTAAGTCTCCCTCATTTTCATCGTTTTTATTGTCGGTACTACTGACAATCGCTGTATCATCCTCTATATTTGCTTCGAGGTCAATTAAATCACGCAAAGCAATTTTTTCATTAACCAAATCCTCATACAATTTGATGAATTTCTTCATCGCCGTGGGGCTTTCACAAAGGGAGTGAAGCATCAATTTTTTTCCTTCATCAATGCGTTTTGCTATCTCTATTTCATTTTCGCGTGAGAGAAGTTCTACTCCTCCCATATCACGGAGATAAAGCCTGACAGTATCATCGGTAGAACCCAGGTTTTCTGAGTTAGCATCATCCTCTTCTTCACTATCAATAGCCGAACTGGAAATATTGAGCTCTTCGCTAACGTTAATATCAAGCTTTATATCGTCATTATTATCGTCGTCAATAATATCGATACCCGCTTCTGAAAACTTGGATATAGCATTTTCCAGATCATCAACAGAAAGTTTCTTATTTGCGGCAATAGATTTGTTGATCTGGTTGTAGGTTACAAAACCTTTCTTTTTGCTTTCAACTACTAAGTTATCAACTTTTTTAAAATCATTGTTCTTGAGTTTTTCAACTGGATTTGTCTTTTCTTTATTCATATTTTTGTTATGATAATAATTAGAAAATTGCCTTAGTTTATAAAAAATTCACTTAACTTACTGAGTTGTTTAGAAGTTTCCTGAATCTCTTTCAAATAAGAAGGCGCTTTGAGCCTAACCTCTTCTTTATTACTATTTATTATATTAATGTATTCTTGTTTTAGCGATAATAAATAGTATTTTTTACTTAATAAATCAAAAATTAGCTCGCAATTTGCTTTATTTTTTTCAATAAAAATTGTATCTAGAAAAATTTTCTTGGGATCAGATAATACTAAAAAACTGTCATAAAATCCAGTTTTTTCTGCAAGTTCTTTGGTCTTATTCTCATTAATATCGTCATACATATCTATTTGACTAATATACCATTCTTTGAATTCGTTAAAATCAGGAGAGGATAGAGTTAAATCTGATACAAATTCTCTAATTCTGGCAATTTTTAGCAGACCAGGAAACTTTATAATAAAACTGCATAAAGATAATTCAAGCACTTCCATTTCGGTGTATTCCTTATCACCATTACTTCCAATATACGTCTTATTATTTTTCTTTAACCCATTGCGTGCTCCTTTCTTATTATAAAGCTTCTGCCACATCTGTTCCTTGAAATAGCGCCGAAAATTAGCGGACAGCACCTTGTCTTTTATCTGTAAGCATAAAGTGTCTAATGTAGACTCTAAAACAGCTTTAGATTCCGCAGAGGAAAAAGTTTTCCCTCCATATTCGCTCAACCAAATAGCTTCTGATAAATTGATTCTTTCTGCAAGTAGTTTATTAAATAATTCAATACCCTCGGATTTAATAACTTCATCTGGATCTTTGGAATTCGGTAGTATTACGAAAGAAATTTTTTTATCGTAAGCAATCATCGGCAGCGCTATATCGATTAATCTGCGACTCGCTCTTTGTCCTGCATTGTCCCCATCAAGGCAAATTATAATTTCCTCCCCAGATCGCCACAATTTTTGCAGATGCTTTTCCGTTACCGACGTACCAAGGCTTGCAACAGCTTCATTTATTCCAGCCTGGTGTAAAGCAATTACATCCATATAACCTTCGACTACAATTGAGTAATTTTTTTTATAAGACGCACTGATTGCGGTGTTTTCTCCATACATTGTCTCGCTTTTTTTAAACACTAAAGTTTCTGGAGAATTTATATATTTGGGCATTCCATCCCCAATCACCCTTCCTCCGAATCCTACAATTCTATTATAGGTATTTCTAATAGGAAAGATTATTCTATTATTAAATACCTCATAAATTTTACCATCTTCTTTCTTGCCCACTAAGCCTGAGCTTAATAAAATTTTTAGAGGGATAGATTTTTTTTCAAAATACTTAATTAAAAGCCCTTTTCCCGGCGCATAACCTATAGAAAATTGTTCCTTGATATTTTTAGTGATACCGCGGGCTAGTAAATATCCTTCAACTTCTTTATTGATCTGGTCAGTAAAGTAAGCTGAGGCTAATTCCAAGACATTATATATTTGATCTGCTTCATCATATTCCTTTTGTTGATCAGCAGACATTTTAGGTAACTCTATAGAATTTTCTTGAGCTATTTTTATTGCAGCTTCTTTATAACTAAGCCCTGTAGTTTCGGCTACAAATTTGATGATGTCTCCATGTACACCGCAACCAAAACAGTGGTAAAATCTTTTTGCGTCATTAACGGTAAAAGAAGGGGTTTTTTCAGAGTGGAATGGACATATCCCTAAATATTCATTACCTTTTTTAGTTAAAGAAACCTTTTGCTTTACTATATCGGAGGTTCTTATTTGCTCTCTTAGGTAGTTGTAAAACTCCACAGGAATTATCATAAATTTAAAAAATTAAATTTAAAATTACTGTTGTTAAACAATAACAAACAGGAATGGATAAATTGTCATTAATTTTTATTTGACCAGCATAAAATTCAGCTAATGTGGCCATAAGGGAACTAAAAATTATGATAATAAAACTTGTAGGGTGGCTGACAAAAAAATAGATTACTGTGCTAATAAAAACGCTGGAAATAAAAAACGCACCAGCACCCACTAAGGATTTGCCATTTTTTAGCGGCATTCCATATTTCATGCCTACTAATGCTGCAATACAATCAGATATGATCAGGATGAGCCACGAAGTAATTACTAGACCTTTAGAAAAAAATAAACAACTTATTAAAAGCCCCAGAGCCATATAACTTGCTCCGCTAAGCTTGTAGAAACCAGTTCTTTCTTTATTTCTAAGAAATTTGCTAAAAAATTTATCAACTACCTCTTTAATTTTCTGATTATGATGCCTAGATATATCAGCATAGAGTGTAAACCCAGTAAGTATTAACAGTAATACGTTCATACTTGTTTTAGGAATAAACGAATAAACTAAAGGAAATATTAACCCGTATAAATGAAAAATTTTTCGCCTGATTTCAAAATTAAGATTTTCATTTTGCATAAAATTTTTAGCTAATTTGACAAACGCAATTAGTCTAAATATACTTCAAATCTTAACTTAAACAAGACATAATTATGGTCAAATTCCCTATCACTAAAAAAGGCTTCGAACTCCTAGAAAAAGAAATTAAACATTTGAAGCACGTTGAAAGGCCTACAATTATTGAGGCTATTTCAACAGCACGGGATTTTGGTGATTTATCGGAAAATGCGGAGTATCACGCAGCACGAGAAAAACAGAGTTTTGTTGAAGGGCGGATTTTAGATTTAGAGGATAAACTCTCAAGAGCCGAAATTATTGATATTTCTAAACTATCAAAAGAAAGTATAAAATTTGGCGCTACTGTCAAATTAGTGGATGAAGATACAGAAGAAGAAGTAACATACATAATAGTTGGAGAGTATGAGGCTGATATTACTAAGAAACGAGTCTCGATCCAATCTCCAATTGCAAAAGGACTTATTGGCAAATCTGTAGGAGATATTGTAGAAATAACAACTCCTAAGGGAAACAAAGTGTTTGAAATATTAGAAATTTCATATCCGGACATAGATTTAGGTTAAGTATTTTTTTTCTTAATTTTTGAAATAAGTTATGCTATAATAAATTTCATTGAAGTTAGAGGTATTATATGTCTAATATAAATTTGCCTGTTATTTCTTCTAGTTCTGGATTTAACAAGTATTTGCAAGAAATAAACAATATACCTTCTCTGACAAAAGAAGAAGAGTTTTTGCTTGCTAAGAGTTATCTTGAAAATAATGATCTTGAAGCAGCTCAGAGGCTTGTACTTAGCCACTTGAAACTAGTTGTAAAAATAGCCATTAAATATAAGAATTATGGCCTACCGTTACCTGAGCTTGTATCGGAAGGAAACATTGGTTTAATGCAAGCGGTAAAAAAATATGATCATAAACTTGGATTTAGACTTTCTACTTATGCTATGTGGTGGATAAAAGCTTCTATCCAGGAGTATGTACTTAAATCATGGTCACTTGTAAAGATTGGGACAACCTCAGCACAAAAAAAATTATTTTTTAGCCTTGGTAAGATTAAACATCGTATAATTAATACTTATGCACGGGCTATTAATGATCAAGATTATCAAGAGATGGCAGATGAGCTTGGTGTGTCTCTTAAGGAAGTAGTAGAAATGGATCAACGTATGGCAGGTCCTGATATTTCACTGAATCGTTCCGCAAATCGTGAAGACGAAAATGCCGAGATAATTGAATTTTTACCGGAACAGAAACCAAATCAGGAAATATCTTTACTGCAAAAACAAGATATAGAAAACAAAAAACTGGTATTAGCCGAGGCTATGCAAGTTTTAAATGAAAGGGAGGTTAAGATTCTAACTGCTAGAAAGCTTAATTATTCACCTGAAACACTTGATAGCTTAAGCATGGAATATAACATTTCAAAAGAACGTGTAAGGCAGATAGAAACTAGAGCATTCGAAAAACTGCAAAATTATGTACTAGCTAGAGTTTCTAGAGACGGTCAACTTCTAGAGACGGTCAACTAGTAAAAGCCATATCAGGGTGATCTTACCCCCATATAAAGAATTCTGTTTCTTGGTTGAAGCTATTAGTGGAGGCTGACCTAACTATTAAATTTGGTTTTAGATAGTAACAATTGGTTTAGCAGTTTTTTCTATAAAAATAATTTTTAGAGTGGTCTTTTCTAAAAATTATGTTACAATACCTATACTAATAAAAGCAATACCTAGATTATTAAATATTATGATAAAGCGAAAACATTTTTAGTTTAATTATCTGCCGCTCAAAGCTGAGCTTTTTAAATTTTTCTAGAATTTGTTTTTATTGTTTTATTATGTACCAACCTTTTATAACCTTCCTTACTTATCTCCTCCTTACTCTTAAGTTGTTGATGGCACGAAAACGTCCTTGATAATTTTTAAACCAATTACTTAAAAAACATCAAAATTAACTTAAAAACAAAATTATTATGGACTATTTATTTGACATCATTGCCGCATTAAGTTCTTTATACTGGAGTTATATAGGTTGGGCAGTAATCTGCGCTGCGGGATTTTATCTTACTATAATATCTAGAGGCTTCCAATTCCGTGCTATTGGCAATTTCAAAAAAAATATAAAGGATATTTTACAAGAAGGTGGTAATAAGGCTAATACTGGCATTCATCCAATAAAACTTTACTTTGCCTCTGTAGGAGGAATGGTAGGACTTGGAAATATTATCGTCATAAGTACTGCCCTCATGATTGGCGGCCCGGGAAGTATCTTTTGGACTATAATAGCTTCAATCTGTGGAATGTTAATAAAATATTCAGAAATATATTTGGGAGTAAAACATCGTCAGCCAAATAAAAATGGAGGGTTTGACGGTGGTCCTATGTATTACCTGCGTGACGCTTTTAAAAATAACTATGTACCATGTATTGCGGCTTTTCTTATATGTTTATACGGTGTAGAAACTTATCAGTTTTTAGTACTAGTAGACAGAATTGAGCATAGTTTTGAATTAAATAGAATGGCCGTAATTTTAGGACTATTAGCATTAGTTTTATATAGTTCTATTGGCGGCATAAAAAGACTAGCTAGCATATGCACCATAATAATGCCTATATTTATGCTTGTTTATGTTTTTGTAGCTTTATACATTATTGTTAGTAATATACATATTTTGCCAGAATTTTTTGCTACCGTCATTACTTCTGCTTTTACTGGACATGCTCCAATAGGAGGTTTTGTCGGTAGTAGTATGATCTTAGCCACATACCATGGCATGTCCAAAACCGTTTATTCCGGAGATATTGGTATCGGTTATGACTCCATAGTGCAAAGCGAAACTAATATAGTAAATCCGGAAAAACAAGCTACTCTAGCTGTATACGCATTATTTACCGATACTTTTATATGCATACTTACTAATACTATGCTTGGGGTAACCGGTGCATGGTATAAATTTAATCATCTGGATGAAACCACAATAGTTTCAAAGACGATAGCTAATTACTTTCCATATAGCGATTTATTTGTAACTTTATTACTATTCTTTGCCGGATTTACAACAATAATCGCTTATTTAACAACCGGAACAAAATGTGCAAAATATTTAAGTCCTAAATATGGAAAAATAATATATTTGATATATGCTATATTTGCTTTTATATTTTTCTGCAATTTTTCCCAAGATAAAGTTATTGTAGTAATGGGATTGCTTAGCGGAATTCTTGTATTGATAAATGTATCTGGAATGATAAAATTACGGAAGGAAATTAAGTTTAATTGAATAAATATTTATATAATTAAAAACATGAAGAAGAAAATAGGACTTTTTGCTGTTGTTACTGTTCTTGGAATAACGTGGTTTGTACTTGCAAATAAATTTGAAGATAAAGTACGCACCGTATACTTACCGATCTTACAAGAGCAAAAAGAAAAAGGTGCACTTGAATTAGAGTTGGGTAATATTAAAATTCATAAATATAAATTTGCTGTCGCAATAACAAATTTTGTCATTTTTCCAAAATCCGATATTTTTCAGACTAAACTAGATGGAGTTTCTTTATTCTATAATCCTTTAACTAAAGATATTTCAGTTTCTTCTTTCGGTGACAAGATTTCTATTGGTACGGGCGAAACTGAAATATATATAGCCAACCCGTCTTTTTCTGCCAAAATTAGTGGTTCTGTTTTTCAAGGTAATATGAATGATATTCGTGTTACCTTTAATAGTGCACCCCAGCAGTTTTTAAGATCAGCTGACCAATTACCTCTTATGACAGATAAAGGGGCTTCTTATGAAATTACAGGAAAATTAGATGAAAAAACTAATCAGTACCTATTAAAATTGGTAACAAATACTAAGGGTATAAGCATAACTCGCGACTATTTTAAATGGTCTCATCAGTTAACTAGTAAAAATTTTAAAATCACTCAAGAAAGTCAGCTGTTAACGGATTTCTTAAATGAGATTGCTACTGATTATTACTATGCAACTGTACCAGATAATTTAATCGACTCTAACATGAACGTTTCAATAGCAGCTGATAGGAATCATTTAGAAAACATTTTCAAATTTATTCAAGGCAAAATCCATTTTGAAGAACTAGCCTCAAATTTGGCTAAAACTTTCAATTTAAATAAGGAGTTATTTGATATCGCAATACTTGCTTCTTATGGCAATAACTTATTTAACAATAAACTTTCATTTAATCTTTCCGGCGATGGTAAAGTCCTAAAAGGTAATTTTGATGTTGAAGATAATAAAAATTACCCAAAAGATAGGATTGAAGAAATTGCAAAATTAACAGCAGACTTGTTAAGTAAAGTTTTTAATAAAATAACTGAAGAAAACTTAATTAAGTCCAAGGGATTAACGGTAGAAGATTTCATGAATTTGGCAAATAGTCTTATTGATATAAAAAACACCAAATTCAGTACTAATTTAACCTATAAAATTGAAGATTCCATTACTGACGCAAACCTACATTTCGGTATTAACGAATATAGTATGGATTTAGCGATTAGTAATAAAGACAAGGAACGCTATAATGGTATGTTAACATTATCTGATCCTTTTAAAATCATAAATGCAAAAACAAAATTTGCTCATGAAATAGTTTTACCACTAATAGAGAAAATAAGCGGTGATGATAAAAGCAGTTTAGATATTATGCAAAAATATATTAGTAATATTGAAAATAATGCTTTTGAGGCTCTGAGGGTTTTCAGTAAAATACCGGAGTTAACACAAGGCGATAAATTTGAAGCAGATTTCAGTTATGAGCCCAAAAGCTTTAGCCTTAAAATCAATAATAAATCATTTTTGGAAATTATTACAGACGAGAAAATAGTTAAGTTTCTAAGAGGGTTTTATACTCAAGCAGATAATCAAGCCTTGCCAGCAGCAGAAGCTTCTAGCGAAGATCAGCATGAGTCAGTACTGCCTAATGAAGAAATTTCGGCAAGTTCGACAAATAATAATAGCCAAGATAACCCTACCCCATGACCGATAAACTGCAATCACTAAGGGGGATGAAAGATCTCTTCGACGAGGATTTCAAGCTTCATAGCTATATCATAGATACTGCTCGAAAAATAACTGCCTTATATTGTTATGAGGGAGCAAGTACCCCTATACTGGAATACACAAAAGTTTTTGATCGTACACTTGGCGATAGTTCGGATGTTATCAGCAAAGAAATGTACAGTTTCCTAGACAGAAGCGGTGAAAGTGTAGCCCTTAGGCCGGAATTTACTGCAGGTATTATGAGAGCTTTTATTTCGAACGGACTTCAGCAGAAACTTCCGTTAAAATTATTTTCTCATGGTCCGGTATTCCGGTACGACCGTCCTCAAGCAGGAAGGCAAAGACAGTTTCATCAAATTAATTGCGAATATATAGGGTCTGGTGAACCCTATTCTGATGCTGAAAGTATTAAACTTGCCTTACATTTACTTCAAGAGCTAAATATCCTTGATGATATAACACTGGAAATAAATTCCCTGGGTTGTCAAAATTCACGGTCTTTATATCAGGAAGCTCTAATCAATTACTTTAGCAAATATGAAAATGAGCTCTCAAGCGATAGTAAGGAGAGATTAAGAAAAAAGCCTCTTCGTATACTTGATTCAAAAGATGAAAACGATAAAAAAATAGCAACAGGAGCTCCTTTTATTGCTGATTATTATACAGCGGAATCAAAGGCTTATTTCGATAAGGTACTTGGTTATTTAGATATTTTAAATATTAATTATAAACTAAATCCGCGATTAGCAAGAGGCCTCGATTATTACTGTCATACGGCGTTTGAATTTACGACTGATAGATTGGGATCTCAAAACGCAGTAGGTGGGGGCGGGCGGTATGATTATCTATGTAAATTGATGGGAGGAACAGATGTGCCTGCCGTTGGTTTTGGTTTAGGTATTGAACGCTTAGCTTTAATGATGCTGCTCAAAAATTATCAAAGCAAAAAATTAGCACCGCTTTATCTAATTCCGATTGGACAGGAATGCGAAAATTATATTATTAGACTAGCTGATTTCTTAAGGTTTCATTCTATTCCAGTTGCAATTGAACTAAAAGGTAAAGTACAAAAAAGAATGGAAAAAGCACTAAAGGATGAGGCTAATTATATTGTATTTGCCGGCGCTGATGAGATACAAAGCAATAGCTTCAAATTAAGGTTTTTAGATAAAAAAGAGGAACAAACAGTTTCAGCCCAGCAGCTCTTAGACCTTATAAAAATTACATATAATTAGTATAATTTTTTAAACAAAACGCACGTAATTTTACCTTTAACCAATTCTAGAAGCCTTAAAAAGTCAGCGTAAATTAGACATTTTCAAATAGTTACGTAAGACTTATTTATTATAATAACAAACCTAAACGTTAAATGAATTACCGCAACCGCATTTTGCGATTGCATTCGGGTTGGATATTTGAAAATAAGCGCTTCCCAATTCTTCAACAAATTCTAATTTGCATTTGTCTAAAAAAGGTTGAGATAGAGGATCTATGGCGATTTTTACTCCGTATTTTTCTAAAATAAAGTCGTCATCATTTACCTTATCAATCAAATTGTAATCATACATAAAGCCTGAACAGCCTCCACTATCTACAGCCACTCTAATAGCTACTTTACTGTCTGGTTCATTTTTTATGAGTTCAGAAATACGGCGAGCTGCGCTCTGGCTTACATCAAAATTCATCATTTATTAAGAGCAGATTTAGTATTTTAAGATAAGTTCCAGGTAATTTTAGCACCTTAAAAAACTTCAACAATTCTTAGTTTAATTTAGCTGCGATGTATAACCCTACCTTTTGTTAAGTCATAGGGGGTCATTTCTACCTTAACTTTATCACCAGCTAAAATACGAATACGATTTTTTCTCATTTTACCAGAAGTATGAGCTATAATTTCATGTCCATTTTCAAGGATGACCCTAAAATGGGCATTGGGTAAAAGCTCTAATACTTTCCCGTCGAATTGAAGTAATTCTTCTTTTGCCATTGTTTTTGTACATAAATTATGCTGAAACTATAGCAAATATCAGCTTCTAAAACAAGGGATAATTTACTTATAAGCGCAGTAATTTCAGAATTTTTTAATTATAAAATAATCTCGTTTTAAGGAGGTTAATATTAGACTCAAGGCCTAGCAATTCATTTTTACTTAATAAGCTTGGAAAGTTTTCAACACATATAATAAAACCATTACAGTCGATACCTTGTGCTAATTCCGCAATATATAATATATATTTTCTATTATTAATTGTGGCATTTAGCACTACAATATCTGTAGTTTTAAATTTTTCTTTGAGAGAGATTAAATTACCCGGAAGAAAATTATAAACTTCTTTCTTTAATAAACTAATAGCTCTGGTTTTAAATTCCATATGGATTGAATCAATTACCATAATTTCTTCTAAATTATAATATTCTTTTATAGATAACATTAATTCAATGCAAAAATTCTCGCTGGAACTAGATTGTGTACTGTGCGCAAGGTTTTTGTACAAAAATTTGAGTTCTAAGTATAATTGCATTAAGCTTAAATTTTTTCTGTCTAATCCTTTTTTCCATTCAACAGCTGTTTTAAAAAGTAGATACAAAACAACTATTGATAAAGCAATATAAATTTTGCTGACAATATCTATTTCCATAGATTTTATAATTATATTAAATGATTTTAAGCCCAATTGTATTAAACTATAAGTTTAACAGGCTAGTATAATTAAATAGTTTAAACTCTAGCCCCAAGCAATATATTTTACATAAAATCATAAGCTTTTAGTGGTTTTTTGTTTTAAATGTGTTTATAAAAAACATCATAATTAACAAAGAGGATTTTTATGGCCGAAATAGTAGCAAAAGATCAACTGAAGCAATATATAGACAGAATTGAACGACTAGAAACTGAAAAAAGCGCATTACTTGATGACATAAAGCAGGTTTTTGATGAAGCAAAAGCTAACGGTTTTGATGTTAAAACAATGAAACAAATAATTAAGCTAAGAAAACTTGATAAAAATAAATTAGCTGAGCAAGATGCTATATTAGAGCTTTATAGGCAAGCTTTAGAAGTCTAGGATTATAAAGTAAATAAAGAAAGGCAGAAATGATGGCAGAAATAAAAACTCTAGATCCCAAAACATTGAAATTTTGGCTGGATAAAAATGAGGCGATACTGGTTGATGTCCGAGAACCACTCGAGTATAAAGAAGCACATATTGAAAAAGCTATTAATATACCATTATCTCAACTTCCTGCAAAAATTCATCAGCTTCCTGATTTAGGAAAGAAGAAAATAGTTTTACAGTGCAAATCCGGTATTAGATCAATGATTGGATGTCAGACCTTAAATAAAGAAGGTTTTCAGTACAGTTTATGGAATCTTGAAGGTGGAATTCACGCTTGGTCTTCTTCAGGATTCCCAATTATGACACTAAAATAAAATATTAGATTGTAAAATCTAATAGATCAAAATACTTTTCAAGAGCTACTCCTTTATCACACGATGCAGATAATTCTGGAATTAAGGCTATTTTAGCTAGAAGAGGTAAAGTATAATCACTTGCAATTTGTTTACCGCTATTACCGGAGAATATGGTAATTTTTTCTGAACTTGGAGAAAAATAACCACTCATATTCTCGATTATACCAATTATTGGTACTCCAAATTTTCTATATAAATTTATGGTTCTTTGCACATCAATTGCCGAAATTTTTTGCGGAGTTGTTATCATTACTACTCCAGCAGTTACATAATTTTGTAATAAACTCAAGTGTATGTCACCAGTACCGGGGGGAGTGTCAATTATCAAATAATCGAGCTGTCCCCAATTAGTTAAGGAAATAAGTTGATACAGAGCTTTGCTCGTCATAGGTCCCCGCCAACTAATCGATGATAAAGGATCGGTAATGAAACCGATTGAGTTTACTTTAACATTATAATTACAAAGAGGAATCATTCTCTTATTTACTAACTCTGGTTTCCCCTTAAGATCAAAAATGCTGGGGATGGAAGGACCATAAATATCTGCATCAAGCAAGCCTACTTTTTTTCCTTGGCTGGCAAGTTTTTGAGCAAGAAGTGCTGCTATTGTTGACTTTCCTACTCCTCCTTTACCTGCAGCAATCAAGATCACCTTCTTAATGTTATCAAGTATTATTTTGGAATTTTCTTTTTTTGGTTGGGCCTGTTTATTTTCAGAACTCGTTAAAACAATATTGATTCTCTCAATGTCAGCAATCTTTTCTAATTCGTTTATTATATGATTTCTAACCTCTTGTGCTTCTTCTAAGGCAATTCCATTAATATCTAAGGCAAAACCTGCCTCTTTACCTTTAATGATGATTTCTGAAGCTCTTTCACTAGCTTTAGAATTGTCGGAAAAGCAGATATTTGCAATTTTTGTTTGAATCTGTGTCTTAATTAAAAGCGGCATGCTTGCAATATTAAATAATATTATTATATTATTATGTTGTTAGTTTCTACTTAACTATATATTATTTACCACCTAAACGATAGTTCAAATAATGAAAAAATACATATATCAACACACTTTTAAAAAATCTCCTTGGGAAGATTCTGAGCCAAAAGAAAATATTTTTACTAAGAAACGTAGAGACCAGTTTAACTTTGATAATTTCCAATTTAATTTCAACCCTAAGTCGGTCATCTGGATTTTAGGGGGGATTATATTACTATGGCTTGCTAATGGGTTTTACAAGGTAGAAGAAGGAGAGGAAGCAGCTATTATCAGATTTGGTAAATTTAATAGAACGGCTATGCCGGGGCTAAATTATAAATTACCGTCTCCATTTGAAACGTTGGAAATAGAAAAAGTTGCCCAGTCTAGAAGAATAGAAATCGGTTATAGGTCTAGCGGTAAGTTAAGAAATAACATAGGAGCTGATTTAAATAAAGATAGAGACATCGCTGCTGAAAGTATAATGTTAACAGGGGATGAGAATATTATTGAACTTAACGTAGATGTAATGTGGCATATATCAAATTTATCTGATTACCTCTTCAATGTTACCGATCCAGAAGAAGCTGTTAAAGCTGTTTCCGAAAGTGCAATAAGGGAAGTAATAGGAAATATGCCTATTGCTTCTGTACTTTCGAATCAAAAACAAGAGATTACTGAAAAAATTGAGGGATTAATAAAGCAGATTTTAGAACAATATAAAATTGGTGTGGCAATAGAGCAGGTAAAACTTTTAAAAGCAGAACCTCCGAAGGAGGCCATTCAGGCTTATAGAGATGTGCAAACAGCAAAAGCAGACAAGGAAAAAGAAATCAATGAAGCACAGTCTTATAGAAATAATATTCTACCAAAAGCAAGAGGAGAAGCAGCCAAAATTCTGGAGGAATCGGAAGGGTATAAGGTAGAAGTAATTGCTAAGGCAGAAGGTGATGCTTCAAGGTTTAATGCAATATACGAACAATATTTATTGAACAAGGAAGTAACTCGAGGTAGGTTATATTTAGATGCCTTAAAGGAGATATTATATCAGTCTGATAAAGTAATTATGGGTACTGAAGGGGTATTACCTCATATGGCAGTAAAGCCTAAGGCTTCCACAAATAGTCAGTAAAATTTACAAAAGCTAACAGGTTATAAATATGAACAAGATACATTACGTCGGATTCGCAGCATTTGCTTTTTTAATGATTCTGTCTGGATCTTTGTTTAGCGTTGATCAAAGACAAAATGGAGTGGTATTTCAGTTTGGGGAAGCAGTTAGAGTAATTGAATCTCCGGGGTTAAACATAAAAATTCCTTTCATTCAAAATGTCCAATTCTTTGATAAAAGGATTCTGGATGTAAAAGCTGAGGCAAAGGAGCTTACAGCTTCAGATGAAAAGCGGGTAATTGTAGATGCTTTTGCAAAATTCAGGATTGTAAATACAGTTGAATTTATTAAGACAGTACATAATTACCAAGGAGCTCAACTTCGTCTGAACAGGATTCTAGAATCAGCGATGCGTACCGTAATTGGTAAATTTCCATTAAATACCCTTCTTACTGATAAAAGGGCAAACTTAATGCTGCAGATAAGAGATTTAACGTATTCAGAAGCAAAAAACTTTGGTATTGAAGTCATTGATGTTAGGATTTTAAAAGCAGATTTACCACCAGAAAATAGTACTGCGATTTACATGCGCATGCAAACTGATCGTGAAAAGGAAGCAAATCAGATTAGAGCAGAAGGAAACGAAGAAGCAGCTAGAATCAGATCGAAAGCTGATAAAGAAAGTAAAATAATTTTAGCTAATGCTTACATGGATGCTCAGAAAACTAAAGGTTTAGGTGATGCAGAAGCTGCACATCTTTATAACCAGGCTTATTCAAGAGACTCGGAATTCTTTAAGTTTTATGCCTCCTTAAACACTTATAAAGCTTCATTATCAAAAGAAAATACTCAATTTGTTCTTTCTCCAGATTCTGAGTTTTTTAAATACCTAAGATTAGGAAAATAGCATATGAGGCAGCATTTTATCCAAGGCTTTCTTTTAATCACATTAATTACAAATTGTTTTAGTGATCTTACTTGGGCTAACAACAAACCAGAGACTCAAGTAACAAGTTTTGCTGATATTATAGAGCCTTTAATGCCGGCTGTAGTTAATATTTATACAATAAAATATAACAAAAGAAGACAATCCAAGGACAATCCTTTACCGGAATTAATACCTTTTGAAGAGTTCAAGGATTTCTTCAAGCAATTTAATATACCCTTTGCCTTTGACTTGTATCCCAATCTGCATGCCATGTCGCTTGGATCTGGTTTTATTATTGACGAAACCGGCCTAATAGTAACAAATTATCACGTTATTGCAGGGTCTGATGAAATACACGTTAAATTATCCGATAATACAGAACTGCCAGCAGTAATTATAGGTAGGGATCCGCAAACGGACTTAGCATTAATCAAAATTAATACTGATAAAAAATTGCCGTTTGTTTCCTTTGGTAATTCTAATGAAGCAAGAGTTGGGGATATAGTAATTGCTATAGGTAATTCTCTTGGTTTTGGTGGAACTGTTACTACGGGGATTATCTCTTCTAAAGGAAGGGATCTTGGTTCTGGTATGGATGAATTAGTTGATGATTTTATCCAAACCGACGCAGCGATAAACACTGGAAACTCCGGAGGACCACTGTTTAATATTGAAGGAAAAGTAATTGGTATTAATACTTCTATTCCTGCGGTAAGCGGCGGTACTAATGTGGGTATTGGTTTTGCAATTCCATCTAATAAAGCACAAAATATCGTGGATCAGTTAAAGAAAAATGGAAAAATAAGCAGGGGAAAACTAGATATAGCTATTCAAGAAAATACGAAAGAACTATCAGAAGCATTAAATATTGATAAAAACTACGGAGTACTAGTAGTAGATGTTAAAATCGGCGGCTCAGGTGATAAAGCTGGATTAAAAAGAGGCGATTTAATAATTGGATTTAATGATAAAGAGGTTTTAAATTCAAGAAAATTACAACTATTTGTAGCTGAGGCTAAAATTGACGAAGAAGTCACGTTAACAGTTATCAGGGACAGTAAAACAATTGATCTTAAAACTCAGATTTCCGAAGTAAAGGATAATGAAGAAGAACAGCAAGAAGAAGAAAATGATTTACCTCTAAAAAATATCAACAACAAAAACTTATTAGAAAAATCAGGAATTGTTTTTACTAATATAACTGAAGACATAAAAAATAGGTTTTACCTTGATAAAACCATTAATGGGCTTTTTGTTGTTGAGGTCAAAACTAACGACCCAAACATTAAATTAATAGCTGGAGATATAGTACTTGCTATTAATCAAGAGTCTATAAATGATATAGAACAATTTAATTCAATATACAAAAAGCTAAAATCTGAGAACAAAAAAAATGCGATCGTACTTGTAAAAAGAAAAGATTTTAGTATGTTTATGACATTCCCGATTAAATAATGAAAGCTTAAAAAGAATTAATATGGAGAAAACGGATAATTATTTAGATAATACAAATTTAAGCAAGAATACGGATTCTGTGGCTGTTCTTAGTTTTTATAGTTTTGTAAATATTCCTGAGCCAGAAGCTTTACTCCCCAAAATTTTGTTAATTACTAAGAAAAAATATGTAAAGGGTACTATTATTCTTGCAAAAGAAGGTTTTAACGGTTCCATATCTTCTACCGCAGAAGACGATTTGCATCTAGTTATTAAAACATTACAAGATCTTACTAATCCAAAGGATATTAGCGTAAAGGTAAACTATTGCAACATCCAGCCATTTTCCAAAATTAAAATAAAACTAAAAAATGAAATTGTTTCCATGAAAGCTGGGGAGATTGATGTAGAAAAATTGAAAGGAGAATATATTGAAACAACTGATTGGGATAAGTTGATCCAAAGAAGTGATGTAATAACAGTAGATACAAGGAATAGCTATGAGGTAAAAGCCGGTACTTTTGAAGGAGCACTAGATCCACATACCGAAAGTTTTAGAGAGTTTCCAGAGTGGGCTAAAAATAATGCTGAATTGTTTAAAAACAAAAAGATAGCCATGTTCTGCACTGGAGGTATCAGGTGTGAAAAATCTACTGCTTACATGAAAGCCCTTGGTTACGATGAAGTGTATCATCTCAAAGGAGGAATTCTGCAATATCTTGAAGATACCAAAAACAAAAATGGAGTTTGGAAAGGAAATTGTTTTGTATTTGACGATAGAGGGGCTGTTGATTCGGATCTATTACCTACTGAAGGATACTGGGTTCAAAAAGGCCAAAATGCTAAGAGTGTTAGTAGAAATAAATGATCAAAGCGCAATTTAAACTGGTTAAAGAAGTAATTCTGCTTACCAGAAGTAATCTGCTTGCTAATTCAATAAAGGATAATTTATTAGATGCTGACTTTTTTTATATATATAACGATTACCAAGCACTTGTTAATTTCCATAATAAAATTAATTTATTAATAATAGACTTAAGTGATTTAACTCTTGATAATATCTGGCATCATAAAATCAAGACTATTGTAAATTTAACTAGTAAAAATAAATTTTCACAAGATGAGATAAATATTTCTAAGCCATTGAGGTTGAATAACTTCTTAAAAATAATACAGGGTATAAATAATAGCCAGGATATTTTTTGTATAATTAATAATGATTTTATTTATAACGAGAAATTACATACACTTAGCTCGCAAGAAAACTCGATTAGATTAACAGCAAAAGAAAATAACATTTTTAAGTCTATGTTACTTAGCACAGACTTTAGAATTGAAAAAGAATTTCTTTTAAAAAATGTGTGGAAATACCACAAAAATAGCGAGTCATCTACTATTGACACTCACCTTTACAGGCTTAAAGCCAAACTACCTGATAATATGTTGGAACTTAAAAGTAATAGTTGTCAACTAAAGATTACCTCCCTGGATTAGACACAAGATTACTCGAAGTGTAGCTCTTATTAGGGAAGTCATAAAGGCATCCATGATAACCGATAAATACTAGTATTATTTATTATAGATAATAACTAGTTTCCAAGTGATTATCTGGAGTATTCCCATAAAACGCTACGTGCGGAGAATGGATAAATCTAAAATGTATACTTATGTTTCTATTTTGTTACGTATAATAAAAGGCATTTGAGTAATCATAAATAATAAGGTAATTGGAAGAGCACCAAAAACCTTAAAATTCACCCAGGTTTCTTCTGTAAAATTCCGCCAAATTACTTCATTGGTCATTGCCATTATTATAAAAAAGCACATAAAGCGGATATTAAGCTGCCGCCATTTTGCCTCTTCCTTAAAGGAAATGGCTTTCCCAAAAACGATTTTAGTGGCGGGCTGCCATTTAAAATTGGTAATCAAAAAAATTAGCGCAAAAACAATATATAACACTGTTGGTTTCATTTTAATAAAAACACTATTACCGCTAAACAATGTTAAGCTAGAAGATATTAGAAGTAACCCAGAAGAAATTATATTAACCATGTTTATCTTCTTTTCCATAAAGTAGATAATTATTACTCCAATTACAGAAGCAATGAGCATATATAACGTTGCGGTAAGAACTCCATTATTGCTGTAACCAATAAAAAAGGCCACTACAGGTCCGAATTCAGCCAAAAACTTAAGCATATTTGCTCTTAGTTAAGAGTGTCCTAATTTTCATCATAGTTAATGTAAACATAATACTTGAAAGGTAAAAAATAATTTGCATACCATTTGGCTTAGAATCATAACCAACTGTAATATGTAGTAACTTACCTACTATACTGTTATTGTCAATTAACCATGAAGTATCCCATAAAGTTTCTCTATACATTTCAATAACACCCACAGAGGTTAATATCCCTGCAGCTTCTGAGGCAAGACCAGCAGCAATAAGTATTAGTAATATAGTAGAAACTTTAAATATATATTTACCTGCTAGTTTTATCAGGCCTGTATATATCACCACACCAACAATAAAACCGCTAATGCTCCCGATAACTAAACCTATTACATATTCACTAGCTGATAAAGAGGCAGAAGATATTCCGTAGACTAATAAAATGATCTCTGCTCCTTCTCTAAAGATCGTACTTGCAACAATCGCAACTAGCAGGGTTTTGCTTGCATTATTTGTAGTTATTTTTTCTGCTAATTTTCCTAAATTATTTTTAATTTTTTGAGTGTAACCTTGCATCCATACTACCGTCCAGCTTATTATCACAGCTGTTAGCAGAATAACACTAGAATCAAATATTTCGTCGCCGTAAGTACCATAAACTGTTGTTACGGTTCTAATAAAAAAGGCAAATATAGAAGCCAGAACGATACCGGTCATAGCCCCCATAATAACATAAATTCTAGAATTTTTTATATGACTTGTTGAAGCTAAAATCACGCCTAATAATAAGGCAATCTCAAGACATTCACGAAAGATTATAATTGCTATTTTAAACATCTTTACTTTTTTCTGTTACAATAATCTTACCTTGAGCGCTTTCTTGGTGAAAATCGCCAAAGAACTTGTATTCTCCAGGAGCTAAAGGGGCTAGAACAATCTTAATAGAGCTATTACCAAGGACTATTTTTTCCCTTTTTAAATCAATACTCTCAAACTCTTCTATTGTTGGATCATCGTTATATACGGTAATATTAACCTTTTTATCAGTAGGCAGTTCAACAATATCAGGCATAAATTTATGATCCTTGATGTGAAGGTCAACTTTGACTACATCATCATCCGAAGCAATAGAAATCTGTGTTAAGAAAATAATTAACAGAAATATTAGAGATTGACTTTTTTTAACCATAATCTGCCAGTAAAAATTCATTACATGATTGTACAAACATAATGCTAATATATTTTGATTAGCTAATAAATTATCTACCTATAATGATATAGCATTTTAAGCTATCAAACAACGAAATTTATAAATATTAGATGCCAAAAGCTTTTGGGCATCTAGTTATACCTTCTACGGTTTATGCTCACTAAAGATATTTATTTTTTAAATAATTAATAAAAATTATAGGATCAATTTGTTTTAAACCGGTTGATTCTTGTAATAACTCTCGTGAAGATTTTAAAGAACCGTATTGGCGCAAGTTGTTGCTCAAGTAATTGTTTAAACTATCAAAAGTACCTTTAGACAATTCCGTATCCATCTTAATATTTTGTTTTTTGGCACGATTCATAACCATACTAGAAATTATAGCCCCGTTAGTATAAGAAGGAAAATAACCAATCATACCCGCCGGCCAGTGTATATCTTGCAGGCAGCCATTTGAATAAGAATCCGGCGTAATACCAAGATACTCTTTCATTTTACTGTTCCATAATTCCGGCAAGTCAGCGGCTTTTATTTTACCATTTATTATTTGCTGTTCAATTTCAAAACGCAAAATGACATGTAACGGATAGGTTACTTCATCTGCATCTACCCTAATAAAGCTAGGATGTACTCTTGTCATTAATTTATATAAATTTTCTCCTGAATATTCTGCTCCGCTAATGTTAAATTCGTCTTTTAGTAATTGTGCTAAAAATTCGGTAAACTCTAAAGAAGTACAAGCTTGCATCTCCATAATCAATGATTGGCTTTCATGAAAAGCCATTCCCTTAGGTTTTCCTACTGGTTGATTAATGTATTTTTCAGGTAGATTTTGTTGATACAAACCGTGACCGGTTTCATGAATTACTGCAAACAGGCTAGATAAAAAATTATTCTCATCATATCTTGTAGTAATTCTTACGTCAAACCGTCCTCCTATACAAAAAGGATGTGTGGATTTATCTAACCTGCCTCGATTCAAATCAAATCCCATTTTTTCCAGAACTTTTACACCTATAGCTTTCTGGGTACTTTCATCTATCGGTTTAGTTAATTTTATGAATTTTTCGGAGGATTGCTTTTCAGCTATTTTAGCAATTAACCCAGGTAATTCTTTTTTTAGAACATTGTAAACACTGGTGATTTCTGATACTTCCCTTTCCGGATCAAAACTATCAACTAAACTATCGTAAATAGGTTTTCCAAGTTTTTCAGATTTAGCAGTAGCTATTTGAATACAAGTATTAAATACCCTATCTAAATAAGGAACTAAAGTTTTAAAATCGTTTTCAGCTCTGCACTTGCGCCAAGCAAATTCTGATTCCCCTGAAGCTATCGAAAACTCATATTTCATTTCCGGAGTAATACAAACTTCTTCTTCATAAGATTTTTTGATAAGTTTCAGATTTGCTTTTTGCCAATCATCTAAAAAATCCTGCTCAGGCAAAGCAGCTTCTATCAAATCACCGAATTTTTGACTAGTACTCATTTCATGAATCAAAGATTCAAGTGTAGCCATTTCTTGTTGTCTTGTTTTGGCAGATCCGGATCTTAGCATAGTTGCGGAATCCCAGTGTACAAGAGATGAAATATTGCTTAAATGAGAAATCTGTTCAATTTCTTTTTCTAATTTTAGGTAGTTATTAATTTTATTAGACATAAATATAAGAAAATCTTCTGAAGATGTTATAATAAATATAGGTAAGAGGACTTACAGCTTATAATTTTATCCAAAACCTGTCAACTATAGACGGTGATATTCAACTAACCATTAGCTTACAGTTTTTTTCTTACAGCCCTATTCATACAAGTCTTAGGGCTGAACGTCTCTTGCGAAAGTTTTAATTATCCTCCAATTCAGTATCTACCCTATAATATGATTCGTCAATTGTTGAAATTTTCTGGTCTTTTGATAGGTGCAATATTGAGACCACGTGAAAAATACCAGCTTTCTCAGTTACAAGCTCATATTGTATTGTAGCTGTGATCCCATCCGCAGAAATAGTTTGTTTTTGCAATACAGCACCCCAACTACCATACATTTCCTTAAGTTCTACCAAACGTTTTTCTAATTCTTTGTATCCTTTTGCGAAGATCTGACCATCCTCTATACATACTATTTCAGGTGTAAAAAGCTCTTTTATTTCTTTAATGTGAGTTTTAGACTCAGATTTACCTAAATTATCTTGGAATTGAAGATATTTAGTTATTAAATTACCAGTTGTAATATCCTGGGCAGCTTTCACAAAATTGTTTAGGCTTAGGCTAATTATAATGATAGTGAAAAAAATTACAGATTTTTTTATATAAAGCATTTTATAAAACAGGTTAATTGTTAATTAAAGTTATAGTATAGCTTGTATAATATGTTTTTGCAAAAATCAATTACAACTTGTGCGTTAACAATTCATCAATAAATACAGTTACAAATTTATCAGGTAAGGAAGCATGATAAATTGAATCTGAAACAAAAATTTTATCAATTGGAGAAAGCATGATTTTTTCTTTTGCATTTCCTGATAAAACAGGATGAGTAACATACGCTTCTATAGCTAAGGCCTCATGCTCTTTTAGCAACTGGGCAGCTTTGCATAAAGTATTTCCACTATCTACTATATCATCAATTATAATACATTTTTTATTTTTAACGTTACCAATTATTTTAGACATAAAACATTCGTTGTTAGTATCACGATATTTATTAATAACTGCTAGATCCTTGCCGAAAAGAGAACAAAAGTTACGAGCTCTAGCAATCCCACCTATATCAGGCGAAACCACAACTATCTCCTGGCTGTTTTTATAAAAAGGGAAAAATATACTTGCTGGATCAAAGTTAAAAATTGGAACATTAAATACAGCTTCTAATTGTCTCGAATGTAGGTCAAGGGTTATAATTTTTGTTACTCCTGCACTTTCTAAAAGCTTAATTACCAAGCTGGCAGATATCGGACCATTTTGATAGGTAGTGCGATCTTGCCTGCTGTAACCAAAATAAGGAATTACACCGATTATATTTCTTGCCCCGGCTCTTTTAGCCGTATCTATTAAAAGCAATAGCTCCATAAGATGATCATTAACAGGAGAAGAGGTAGATTGCACTATAATCACATCTTCTTCGATCTTATCTTGAACTTCTACTCTTAATTCACCGTCACCAAAATTTCTGATTTCGGTATTAAGTAGCTTATAACCTGTATTTTTAGCGATTTTCTTAGCTAGCAGCTTATTGCTTGATCCTGAAATGATTTGCATAATTTTAGTCCCTTTCGCATAACATCCAAGTAATTTTACCATGGTTTACTTTTTTAACCACTGCAAATCCTGTTTTTGCATAAACTCTAATTGCACCAACATTAGCAGTATCGGGATCAACAAATACATTCTTAAATGAAGGAAAAACGTATTGGTGTAAAAAATCGCTTAATGCTTTAGTCCCAATACCCTTACCGGTAAATTCTACTTCGCCAATATACCAATCAAGGCCAGCACAAGAGATAGGTAATTCCGAAATGTCATCGCCTTGTTCACGCGGAAAGTCATGAACATTATAATATTGGATATAGCCGATTGGTATTTCCTCAAAAAAAATGGTAAAAGCCCACATACGCTTTTTAATTATTTTTTCCTTACCCTGAAGTTTTTTATATCCCTTAATATAATGACCGTATTTCTCCTCAATCAACTTCATTGTCCATTTGACATCCTGATCCCACCATGCCTTTACATGAGGAGTCTCTAGCCATGCTAGCAACAAATCCAGATGGGATTTACTTAATGGCTTGAAGGTAATATTGCTCATCTTGATTACAAAAACTGGATTTAAAGGGTAATAATCAATTTAAATTAAATTTCTAAATTAATATTATATTTAGATAGTATCCCCTTCAATTCATTTTTTATAATTTCTAGTCCCTCTTCGCTCGAGGATTCACACCGAGCAATAATAGCCGGACCAGTATTAGAAGCCCTAAGCAACCACCACCCATGCTTAGTGGTAACACGTAAACCATCTATATCAACAAAATCAATATTTTGATTTTTAAGTAGTTCTTTAGTATTATCAATTATTTTAAATTTTATTTCATCATTAACATCCAATTTTATTTCCGCAGTATTATATACTTTTGGCAGTTTCTCTATTGTATCATCTATTGATTCCGAAGAGTTTGACATAATATCGATTAACCGAGCAGCAGCATATAAACCATCATCATATCCATAATATTCATCAGCAAAAAATATATGCCCACTCATTTCTCCAGCTAACTTTGCGCCGGATTCTTTTATTTTAGCTTTAATAAATGAATGTCCGGTTTTCCACATTATTGGAACACCTCCGATTTCCTTTACATAATCAAATAGTACCCCGCTTGCTTTAATATCAGCAATTATTTTCGCCCCAGGTGATTTTGATATTACATCTTTTGCATATAAGCAAAGGAGCTGATCACCGGGAACAAAGATTCCCTTCTTGGTAATGATTCCTATTCTATCAGCATCTCCGTCAAAACCGATTCCAACATCACAATTATTCTCTAAAACATAATTTTTTAATTGGTCTAAATTCCGAGGAATAGTTGGATCAGGATCATGAGCAGGAAAATTGCCATCAATTTTCTCGTTAATGATAAAAGTTTGGCAAGGTAATTTTCTACATAAAATTGAAACGAGCTCTCCGGCTGCTCCATTTGCCGGATCAAAAGCTATTTTTAGGTTTTTACTAATTTTCCTATTTAATAATATTCTATCTATATATTGCTCTTTAAGGTCAATACAATCTTGAACATAATTATCTTTTATTTCCAGGACGGGCCAGTTAAATTCTTCTATCTGTTTTCTTAAACCCTGAATCATTAAACCAAAGAAAGGGGCATTACTTTTTACCATTTTAAAACCGTTATCTTCTTTTGGATTATGAGACCCAGTAACCATAATGCTCCCGGGAGCAGAAAAGTTTTTATCGGCAAAATATAAAGTAGGAGTGGCAACTAAACCTATATATTTAACATTTGCTCCTGTTGCTCTTATCCCTTGCAACAAAGCGTTACAAAGTTCTTCAGAACTTAGTCGCCCATCTCTTCCTACACAAATAAAATTTGACCCAGCTTCCTTCTGACTTGATAGAATAATTCGTGCAAAGCAGAAGCCAATTTTATATGCTATTTCAGGAGAGAGGTAGTTATTGCTATTACCTCTGATATCGTAAGCTCTAAATATTGCTGGATTAATCATATGTTTTTCTTTAAATTTGATTCTTAAATTACACATACTATACAAATAAATTTGGGTTTTTAAAATATTAATCATTGTGAAACCGGTAAATCGTATACTTGCTTTTGATGTTTCTAATAATAACTGTAGTGTGGCTATTTCAGCTGGCCAGGAGATTCTTGCCTATGAAGAAGACTTAAGGCCCTCTATGCAGGCAGAAATTCTAATTTTATTAATTGAAAGAGCTTTACAATCAATAAATTATGATTACCAAGATATTGATTATTTGGCTCTTACTAATGGGCCAGGAAGTTTTACAGGAATTAGGATTGGCCTAGCTACAGCAGAGGGTATTTTAATATCTACTAACATACAAGGCCTAGCAATTTCGAATTTTGAGATGTCTTATTACCGTTTACAGCGGCAGGTAAAATATTTTGATAAAGCAGTGATTTTACTTAATGCTTATAGGCAGCAGCTATATTATCAGGAATTTGACCTTGCAGGTAATAAGGGAAACTACGGATTAATTGATATTAACAAAATTTCTAACTTATTTACTGATACAAAAAAGAAAATAGTCTGTACGGGAAACGGCATGAGTGAAATATATGATCAAATAGAGAAAAACACTAATATTACTATCTTGCCCCGTTTTGCAAAAATTAATGCAACTCAAGTTTGTAAATATGCCGATGAAAAAATAAATAAGGGAGAAGTAAATCAAGGTATAGGGCCGTTATATATAAGACCTCCGGATGCAAAAATTCCAACAAAACGGACTATATTTTAATAAACCAAATATATAATTGCAAATCACTAGAGTACAAAAGCACTTCTATAAACTAGCCCCTAACTAAAATTAAATCTTGAAGATATCTTGCATTAGGTAAAGACCAGGCTCAGTTATGGAACTTAACCACCTTGCCGCAAATAAAGCCCCATTTGCAAATACCTCTCTACTTAAAGCTCTAGAGCCTATAGTAACTACTTCAGTAGATCCTGCAAACATTACTTCATGCTCTCCCCAAATTCCTCCTGATCTAAGAGCAGAGAAACCTATATCACCATCCTTCCTAATCCCTTTATTAACCCTATCAAAAACTGCAACTTCTTCAAACTTTTGCTCTCTATGTTTAGCTATGTTTTGGCCAATAGCAATAGCAGTTCCGGAAGGAGAATCTTTTTTATGCCTGTGATGAATATCAATAATCTCAACATCATAATCTTCTAAAATTCTGGATATTTTTCCAGCCATCTCTATTACTAGATTTGCGCCTATACTCATGTTGGGAGAATATAATATTGCAATTGATTTTGAAGCTTTTTCAATTTCCTTAAGATGAGTACTAGATAAGCCTGTAGTACCTATAACTAGTTTTTTATCAGTTTCGGTAGATACCTTAAGCAGGTTTTCTAATGCGTCCGCAGATGAAAAATCAATTATTATATCGGAAGCTAGACAAAAATCCAATAATGTATAATTATTTCGGTGTTTTGAAAATTTCGTAACCAGATCAAATTTATCGCTTTGCCTTGCAATAGCTTCCGTAACTGCTGCTCCCATCCTTCCAGAAGCTCCATGTAATCCAATATTAATAATGCTCATTTTAGTTCTTTATAAGACTTTCCATAATAAACAAGAGGAGAAATAGAATCCAAATTGTTATTTACTGTTACTTTCAATGCTTTACCTATGAAAATATAATGATCGCCGCATTCTACATGCTTATATTTCTCGCATTCTATCCAGCTTAAAACATTACTTATCAGGGGTACACCAAAATTATTTTCTGTAAAACTGACATTTTGGAACTTGTCAATATTTGAAGAAGCAAAGCGTGTTGCTAAATCTATCTGAGAGGTTGATAAAATATTAATTGCAAAATATTTTATATTGAAAAAAGCTTCGAAACTAGCGGATTTTACATTTAAACAAAACGAAATCAAAGCAGGATCAAGAGAAACCGAAGTAAAAGAATTAGCCGTAAATCCATAAAATCTATTGCCATGTTTGGTGGAGACAATAGTTATGCCAGTAGGATACTTTCCGACTGCAGCTTTAAATTCGTCACTTTGCACCAGCTAATCCCCATTTTTTAGCTAAAGCCTGAGTTGTTCCATTATTTTTAAGGGCTTTAATTGCACGATCTATATCCTGTTTGTGAGGCGAATTTTTTGGCATCGCAATAGCAAATGAGGAGCTTAAATTTTTCTCAGCAAATCTAGCCAAATCTGGATAAATCTCTATGAATTTTTTAGCTTGAGCTTCTTCTAAAACTAACGCATCAATACGTCTGGATTTTAGTTCTTCTACAAGCATTAAATTACCGGATAAAGAAGTAACAGTAAAATCGTTGGCTGTAGCTAGCTCATTAGCAATTAAGTTCCATGTGGTACCGAGTTGGGCTCCTACTTTTTTACCTTTTAAATCCTTACAATTAGTAAAATTATCCTCTTTTCTATATAAAATTGCAATTTCCGAAGAAATATAAGTAATAGAAAAGTCCACTCTTGAGGATCGTTCTGGTGTATTAGATAAACCAGCGATAACTAGATCCACGCTGTTAGTAGAAAGAGCAGCAAGCAAACTGTGGAACTCCATGTTTCTAAATTCGAGTTTTTTGCCTAAAAATTTTCCGATCTCATTAATAAGATCAATATCAAATCCAACTATTTCACCATTTTGCATAAATTCATACGGTGGATTATCAGCACTAGTGCCAGCAATCCAGACATGATCATTCTTATTATCGGAACAAGCCGGCAATAGCAATAAAAATAAGATAGATAGTAAAATGCTTAGTTTTTTCATTTTAATGGCAAGAAATTGCAATTTTTACAAAGACTTTATTTACAAACACAGTTAAAGTCAACTAACTTGTTTTTAAGCAAGTTATGAGGTTATTGTAATCAACCGGCAATTCTTTTTCAAATTCCATCAATACCTCAGTTATAGGATGAATAAAACTGATATAAAAAGAATGCAAAGCTTGATGGTCAAATTTAATAAGCACCTCCCTTAGAGTCTCGGGACAGCCTGTGGTTTTCCTCTTATTATTTCCATAAGTTTGGTCTCCTACTATCGAATGGCCGATATGGCTTAAATGAACACGAATTTGATGAGTTCTACCAGTTTCAAGGCTACATTCAACCAAACTGAACATACCGCTTTTAAAAATCTCTAATGTTTTATAATGGGTAATTGCCGCTTTACCTCCTGATTTTACGGTAGTCATCTTTTTTCGGTCTAATTTACTTCGAGCCATCGGTTGAGTTATGATCCCCTCGGGAGGCTTGATTATTCCCCAAACCAAAGCTTTATATTTTCTTTTAAGCGTTCTTGATTCAATTTGTGTAGCGAGTCCTCGATGGGCCGCATTATTTTTTGCTACAACCATTAAACCCGAAGTATTTTTATCTAACCTATGAACAATACCTGGTCTAATTTCTCCCCCTTCATCCGATAATTTATCAGTATGGTACAGCAAAGCGTTAACCAAAGTATCTTTATAATCACCAGCTCCTGGGTGGACTGTCATGGAGGATGATTTATTTAATACTATTAAGTCATTATCCTCGTAAATGATATCAAGAGGAATGTTAGACGATACGATTCCTGGTTGTACTTCTTCTTCAAGAAGCAGATCAATAACATCGTTTTTTTTGACTCGTAACGATAAGTTTGAAACAATCTGGCCATTTAGCAGCAGTTTTTGGTGCTTGATAGCTTTTTGAATTTGGCTTCTTGAAGTATCGCCACAATATAAAGTCAAAGCTTTATCTACTCTTAAACCATCTAAATTTTCAGGGATAATAAAATTATGTCGGGACATATTATAGGACAATGATTAATATTGATTTACCAGCTAAAAACCTTTAACTTATAAGTAAAATACCTATGAACAATATAGCTCAAAAATTAGAATATATAAAATGGCTTAAATCAATTGGTATAGAATATTATTTTTCTACAAAAAAAGATAGTGATATTTCTCTTATTAACGAATTAAAAGGCCACTACAACAAGAAGCAAGAAATAGGTTCTGATACAATTATGGTCAATGAATCAACAAAATTCCATACCGCAAAGAAACTAACTGTTATTAATAATAATGACGTGGATAAAGAAGTATCAAGCGTTAAAGAAGCACGATCTTTGGCAGATAGTATCAGTTCATTGGATAAGTTAAAAGAAATAGTTGCCAATTTTAACGGTTGCACTTTGAAAAATTTTGCACTAAATACCGTTTTCGCAGATGGTAATCCGGGAGCAAAAATAATGTTAATAGGCGAAGCACCAGGAGCAAAAGAAGATGAATTGGGCATTCCTTTCTGCGGTGAAAGCGGTATGCTGCTAGATATAATGCTTTCTACAGTTAAACTATCCAGAAAGGAAAATATATATATAACTAATACAGTTTTTTGGCGACCACCAGCAAATAGAAAACCTACAAAACAGGAAATAAATATTTGCCAGCCATTTTTGGAAAAGCATATTGCTCTTATAAATCCTAAACTAATCATTTGCGTAGGCAGCACGGCCGTTACCGGTCTATTCGGTGATAAAACTAGCATTAATACAGCCAGGAATATTAAACATTTTTATCAAAATAACTATTTGCCACAGCCCATTACCACTATGGCTATTTTTCACCCAGCTTATCTTCTTAGGCAACCTGCTAAAAAAAAGGACACCTGGTTTGATTTAATAAAGATACAACAATTTATCGAAGAAACTATTTGATATACTATTTTGGTTGTAAATTCTTTCAGCAATAAACTACAATTAAAAATTCTAGTAAATGGCTAAGTAGATAAACCAAGAGGTATACAATGAGCGAAGAATTTGCAGAACTTAAAATCAAGGATAAAGTCCATAAATTACCAATTAAAAAAGCTTCGATTGGTCAGGATGTGATAGATGTTACAAAATTATATAGCCAGACCGGTTACTTTACTTATGATCCTGGTTTCATGTCTACGGCATCATGCACTTCTAATATTACTTATATCGACGGCGATAATGGGATATTAAGGCATCGAGGTTATGACATAAAGGAACTTGCTGAAAACAAGAATTTCCTTGAAGTATCACACCTTCTGCTCCATGGTGAGCTACCTAATGCAACACAGTATAAAGATTTTAGAGAGGATATTGCCTATCACGCTCTTGTTAATGAACAAACAAGGAATATTTTCGGTGCTTTCCGTCATTCAGCACATCCCATGGCTGTTATATTATCGGTAGTAGGTTCTCTTTCTGCTTTTTATCATGAGAGCCTTGATATGACTTCAATAGAAGGAAGAGAGTTAGCAGCGCATAGAATGATTGCCAAGATGCCAACCATTGCTGCAATGACTTATAAATATTCACTTAGCCAGGCTTTTGTGTATCCATTAGATGAGCTACATTTTACCGAAAATTTTCTACACATGCTGTTTGCCTCACCGAGCAAGAAGTACAAGGTAAATCCTGTACTTGCTAAAGCTTTAGATAAAATTTTTATTTTACATGCAGATCATGAGCAAAATGCTTCTACTTCAACCGTACGCACTTGCGGATCATCTGGATCAAATCCCTTTGCTGCTGTTAGTGCAGGTATTGCATCTTTGTGGGGACCAGCTCACGGCGGAGCTAATGAAGCGGTAATAAAAATGTTGGCAGAAATAGGCTCAGTTGATAATATCCCGACTTATATAAAACGTGCAAAAGATAAAAATGACAGTTTCCGTTTGATGGGTTTTGGACATAGAGTATATAAACATTATGATCCAAGAGCAGAAGTACTGAGAGAAACTTGCAAAGAGGTTCTTGAAGAACTGGGTCAATTAAAAGGTAATCCAATGCTTGAAATAGCTATGGAACTAGAAAAAATAGCTCTCCATGATGAATATTTTATCGAAAGAAAACTATATCCGAATGTAGATTTTTATTCAGGCATAATATACAAAGCCATGGGAATTCCCGCTTCTATGTTTACAGTATTATTTGCCGTAGCACGAACAGCCGGCTGGGTTTCTCAATGGAAAGAAATGTGGGAAGATCAAGAATTCAAAATTACGAGGCCGCGCCAGCTATATACTGGTCACGTTAAAAGAACCTTATAACTAGGTAGGTAGATGAAAAAAAACTTGCACCGCCCAAGTTTTTCGAATAATATTGCGACTCAAGTTTGTGCCCGCGTGATGGAATGGTAGACATAATAGACTTAAAATCTGTGGAGCTTAGCTCGTGCCGGTTCAAGTCCGGCCGCGGGTACCAAACCTTAAAAAAGAGATCTTTTTCAGTTATCAAAATTTCTCATCTAACATCATTACAAACTCTTCCAGTTTAGTTAACTACAACGTAAAAAGTTATCTGCTCATTGACAATAAAAAATACTTATCTATCTTGAATAGAAGATACCAGGGGTGCCATAAATAAAGGCTGAGATTATACCCTACTCAAATTTTTAGAAATTTGATCTACCTGATTCAGGATAATGCCTGCGAAGGGAGGTAAATAGCGCTCGTACCTAATGGCATGTTTAGAACATCGCCTTAAGATGATCATCTCTGGTAAATTTAATATTATTATAACATAATATATGAAAAATTTATCCAAACGAGATTACTCAATTTTAATTGGCAGCACAGTAGATCATTTTGATACGGCTCTCTATAGTTTTTTAGCTCCGGTATTTGCCCAATTGTTTTTTCCCACTTCCGATCCGATCATTTCCTTAATACTAGCTTACAGCGTTTTAGCTACTACAATAATTACACGGCCATTAGGATCGTATATTTTTGGCCTTATAGCTCTAACTTCTGGACCAGCGGTGAGTTTATCGTATTCTTTAATTGGAGTGGGGATAACTACTTTAGTTCTTGGTTTTCTACCTACCTATAATCAGATAGGAGTTTATGCCCCTATCTTTCTTATTATTCTTCGTTTTTTTTCAGGCACTTTTTCAGCAGGTGAAATTTCAATAGCAAAGCTATATATTTTAGCAGAGAAAAAGAAGAGCGAGGCTTTAAAAAGTTCTTATTTGTACCAGACATCTGTAATGTTAGGTATAGTATTTGCATCTTTTGCAAGTACCATTGCTCTTAATCGTCAAGAATCAATATATTGGCGCATGTGTTTTGTCATTGGGGGCATTACTGCTTTATTCGGTTATATCTTAAGAATTTATAAAACTGAAAAATTACCACTCAATATTAAACAAACATTATCATTATATTCTATTGGAACAGTAAAAACCCTATGGGATAATAAAGGTTTATTACTGAGGGTAGCTATTACCTCCGGATTCAGTTATGCCACATACTCAGTACCGTTTATTATTATGAATAACTTAATTCCAGAATTTACCGGGTTTACTTTAGAAAATATGATGACTTCTAATACCATACTCTTAATCATGGATATGATCCTGCTTCCCGTAATAGGAACTTTTCTGTTTAAATTTGAGATCAAAAACTTATTATTATTTACTGCTGGAATCATGGCAATTACCATAATCCCAATATGGTATCCAATTAAAACCAGTTCATTTGCTTATATAGTATCGATAAAAATTTGGATCATATTAATAGGGGTTGTTTTTAATGATGTTATAAACTTATGGTATGAGACTATTATACATAAACCAGAAAAATATTTAATAGCCGGTATTGGATATTCAATAGGAACAGCAATTATAGGTAAAATGACCCCAGCTATTTGCCTTGGGTTATACCATTATACAAAATCCCCATTTGTAATAGGGTGGTTCATGTTCATCATTTCATTAGCAACAATTTTGGCAATTGCTTGGCCCTACTATAACGATAAGGCCAAAATATGATCCTTAATTTAAATTAAACTACTTTGTTTACTACTGGGATAGTAAATATAAAAATAACCTCTCTGTGCATGCTATTTTCAACCCAGATGCACCCGCCATGAGCTTCTATAGCTAACTTGCACAAAGCCAGGCCTAAACCTCTTTGTCCATTAGGAATAGCACCTGATTTTGTGCGGCTATTTGAACCAATCGTAAATGGTTCAAATATAGTATTTAACTCTTCTTTTGGTATTTCTCCCCCATTACTTATGCTAAATTTAAGTTCAAATTCGCTTCTGTGCAGACCTATGGTTATGTCACCTTCGCGGGTATGCTTTATTGCATTAACAATTAAACTATCAATAGCTGAAGTTATATAGTGCCGATCACATTCAATCAGTATATTATCTTCAATTCTGTTTAAAAAATTCAGGTTCTTTTGCTCTAGATATAATTTTTTGCAATATTCTAGCCGATCATATAAAAGCTCGCTTAAATTTACTTGGGTTTTATTTAATTGGTATTTCATGGTACTAAGTTTTGAAACGTCAATTAAATTGTTTACTAGAGTAAGCAATCTGTCAGAGCTTTTAGCAATATTCCTGGCCATTTCTTTCCGTTCTTTTTCGCTGAGCTGGTCATAATATTCATAAAGTACCTGGCCTGTGGTTGTAATTCCGGTAATTGGGGTATGCCCCTCATGTTCAATATTTTGTAAGAATTCGCTTTTTACTTTTAATGCCTTTTCTAAACTTATAGCATGATCTTGCAACTGATTACCCAGATGAAGTACTTTATCTTCTGTAAGCTGATTTTGCTCCTGTTTGGGTTTTAAAAATGCAATTAATACAGTACTTATCAATAGCAGAAAGTAAATTATTTTAAATTGCAGATTAACAACATAATCAGGAACAAAATCAAGCTGCAGATAATTTTCATAAAACCAGATAGACATAGCTACGCCGCTTATAATCATTAAAATTGCCACTTGCCACCTCATGAGGATTGCAACTGTTATTAAACCGGTAATTAGTACCGCTACATTTATTTGGTTAAATAGACTTATAACAACGAGTAAACTACTGCAAAAAACTAAGTTGTAAAATACCGTTATATTCCATAAAACAGAAATAAATATTTTATTCTTAAATTTTTCGAGCCAAACCGGATAAGTTATAAATACAGCTGATAGCATTAATGTTGAATAATAGATGGAATTAAGAGTAGTTATGTATTGCTCTTGTAAATTTTTCGGGAGGGGATAAGCATTTGAAAATACTATAATTGCAGAAAATAAGCCAAAATAAACAAATATCCTTTCCTCTTTTGGAGTATTATTCTGGCAAAATCCAATAAAGCTAAATGTTTTGATTGATTGGAGAAAACGGTTAATTTTTCTTTTCCTCTCAAGTCTTAAAGCATCAAGTGGAGATTTATCTTTAATTCCAACCCACCCGCCTTTTTCACCTAATATATAATGGCTTCCCATGAAAAATATCAGGTTACCGAGCATACCGGGTATAATACTGTCTACTTTCGAAAAGACTTTAAAGTAAATTATTGTAACAAACCCTGCAACCATTCCGATTAATACCGCTGTGCTAGAACTGCGAAAACCAAATATGGCTAATATTAATGGAATCGATACTATCGGCATGTAAAACCCGTGAGAAGCCAAAATCATTTCAAGCAAATTTCCTGACAAAAAACTCAGTAATAGCCCTGCAAATCCTATAAATAAAGAAGAGATACGGATCAATAATAAGGTTTTCTGCTCTGATAGCCTAACGCCTAAAGATTGGCATAAATCGTAAGAAAATAATATCGAGGAAGTATTAATATAAGAATCAGCAGTAGACATTATCATTGCCATAATGCCTATTATAAAAAACCCTTTAAAACCAGCATGGCAATAATTATCCAGAACATACCGTAGTATATTATTTTCATTTATATTGGTCACATTATCCGCTAGGAGTAATACACCTGCAAAATCAATTAACATATAAAAACAAGTAATAATAATTCCGGAAACGATAAAAGCTCTAGTGATTTGCGTAGTGCTTTTAGCCATTGTTATCCTTTGAAACAGAGCAGGATCTAGCCCAGGAATCATGAAGAATAAAAATAGTAATATTACACTGCTAAACCTTGGGTTATCAATATTTAAAACCTCTTTATAATCAAAAAGAGGATTTGTTATTAAAATGTTTGAAATTTCATCCACGCTGCTTATTTCTTTCCAGATTAGAAAAACCATCATGGGGATTACTACTCCGAAAGTAAAAAATTGGATCATATCGGTAAAAGTCACCGATTTAATTCCTCCTAAGCTTGAATAAGTAATAACTACCAAACTACCAAATAATAAAATATAAATATTTACTTCCCCAAATAAATAATTAAGCAAAATTGTAAAAATTGAAAATTGTATCGCTATATTCCCTATTGCCGGAATTATCCCTGAAACTGCGGTAATGATACGTACATTTTTTCCATATACGCTGCCCATAGCTTCAGCTACTGATAACTTTCCTAGAAATTCCTTCATGCGCGGAGCATAAAAATAGGCAATTATAAAAAATGATATTCCATCAGCTATACCAGGAATTATAAAATATAATCCATTATTATATGTTTCTATTAAGTTGAGGGAAACGACGCTACCAAAAATCCACGTTGCAACTATGGTAGCTACTATAGTTGCAGTACTAAAATTTCTGCTACCTATAGCATACTCGCGAATGTTTTTTATACCCCGCCCTGATGCTAGGCCAAAAATTAAATTTAATAATAAAAATGCGATTATAACTGCTATATCAAAATCAAACTTCATAATATTTATTTATGGTAACTTAAATTAGAACTGAAAGTTTAATAACGATAATATATTTGGCACTTGAAGTACATACCTAAAATTTCATATTTAGTTTAGGAATAATTATAAGAACTGTGTTTTTCTATTTTAATAGGTAATAAGGGATTTAATTATGATATCTTTAATGGCTTTCAAATTTTCGTGTTCGTAAGGTACGAACTGACTCCCCCAAACCGTTTTAGGAAATAGCCTGTCATTCTTAAACCGTACAATAATATGAACATGCAGCTGGGGGACAATATTGCCTATGGTGGCAATATTCAATTTATCTGGTTTAAATTCATTCTGAAGAATTTTAGCTACTTTTCTTATTTCCCAATTAAAGAGATCATAATCAGTTTGTTCAAAATCAGTAATTTCTATAATATTATTTTTCATCGGTACTAAAATAAGCCATGGGTAATTAGAATTATCCATTAATCTTATTTGACAAAGTTTTAACTGGGTTAAATGATGACTATCTCTTTCAAGGATTGGATCTAACTTAAAGCTCATAAAAATATTTATACTTTTTCTTTAACAAGTTTCTTATTAATGATTCCTGTAACTTTATCTATTTCATATAGAGGCTCGTAATCATATTTTTCAAGAAAAGCAGTAGTTTGACCTAAAATCCTTGCAACACCTATATCTATTAATTGCTGAACGAAAAACCTATGTTTTTTAAGTTTAAAATTTTCCGGATAGAAAATGTAAATTGGCTTACCTGTACTTGCTGCTTCGCTGCACATAGAAATTGAATCAGCAGTAATGATTATATATTCTCCTTCTCCTATGATTCCTGGATATGGATTCGGTAAATTCCCATCCGTATCATAAATCATATGAGGCTCTGGAAATTTATTTTTAAAAATTTCTTTTACGTCTTGTGGGGTTCTTCTGCTAAAACTAATAAAAACTGGTAAAGAATGATAGGCGGATATAGCAAGAATTTTATTAGATAAGAATTCGGCAGTTTCTGCACTAAATTTATAACTTTTGGTCGATCCCCCTATAATAACTGCAATAAAATTTGGTAACTCCGGATAATTGGTCCTAAATGCAGATTTAGTGTGCAGCATCGAACTCTGCACATCATTTAAAGCACCAATTATTCTAACTATATTAGGTAAGGTATAATTATAATTATCATGCTGGGGAAGAATTATTAGATCAAACAATTTGGGATTCAGTCCCGGGCGCATAATTTGAACAACCTTAATTTTATTATTGAATCTCTTTTTTAAGTAAATCGCTAGCGCAGCGGTTCTCCTACCTGAAGAAATAATAATATCGGGAGGGTTTTGAGACTTTAACTCATTTAAAACTGATTTTTTTATATTTATCGGCCAGGAACCTAGTATAAAACTCGGTAAACTACTGAAATTATTATATTGAATATTTTTTACTTGATGGGTTGGACTTAACCTAGAAGCTAAGGCTAAAGCTTGGTTAGCTCCCCCTGTGCGGTTATCAACTAACACCCAAATATCAGGATATGATTTATTGCTTAAATCTGAGGCCATATTAACTAATCTAGTGAAATTGTTGTAAATAACCAATAAATGATTAATATAATCTTATGTTTATATGACGTAAATAATGATATTTATGCCACATAAAACTTAACACATCTTCTTTTAATTGATTCCCTAAAAATTAAGGTTTATCACGATAAATAAAGTTGTTATAATCCATCATTATTATCATATACTAAAATGCAATCCAAATTGCACGAGGTGTTTTAGATAATAAGTTTTTAAGTTAATTTATGGAGATTTAGTTATGATAAAAAAAATTGCATTAGCTTTCTGCACAATGCTTCTACTTGCTGGTTGTAGCTCTTCTGTAGGCAAGCATGGTGCTGGCCATTCCCAGGCTGCAGCATTCGAAAAAGAAGCCGGATCTAAAGTATTCTTTAGCTACGATAGTTCTTCTCTTTCCCATGAAGCACAACAGACCTTGATGCGCCAAGCAAAATGGCTAAAAGAGCATCCAGCCGTTAGCATGGTAATCGAAGGACATTGCGATGAAAGAGGTACAAGAGAGTACAATATTGCTTTAGGTGAAAGAAGAGCCCACGCAGTTAAGGGGTTCTTAGCACACCACGGTGTTGATTCAAAACGTATTGAAACCATTTCTTATGGTAAGGAAAGACCAGAAGTTATCGGTGATAACGAAGCAGCATGGAGCAAAAATCGTAGGGGTGTTACTGCGCTGAAATAAAGCAAGCAGTACAAATTACTCTAGGGAGCTAGCTAATTTATTTAGCTGGCTCTTTTTTTTATTAAAACAATTTCTTTCTGCTCATTCGCTATAGATAATTTAGGGGAAAGAAAATAAAAAATTAGGTTTTCCAATACAAAATTATCAGTATATCGCCGACCGGAAGTTTGTTAGTAAATTTAAAAAACTCACTTCCTACTATCGGGTTGTAAATTAACCTAAAAATGCAGCTGTGTAATCATATCTATAAATTACACAGGTAACTAAACGTTTACTAACTGATAAGTTTATATATTTCCGTAAGCAAGCATGTCAATTTCAATTTCTACTAAGTCTTCTGGTCTGCTTGCATGATACCATCGTGCATCTTTTGCTTTAATACCGAATATTTTCTGGCTGTTTAAATAATATTCTTTTAAGGAGAAAATTTTAAGAGGGTTTTTGGCTATGGTAGCGGGTTTTAAAATACTAAGTCCTGTATACATAAAACTGTAATTACCTTCTATATCTGGTCTACTAAGCCTGCCGTATCGATCCATTTCAAAATCACCATGACGGCCAGTATACCCAACTGCTCTATCATAGGGCTGCAAAAGGAGTAAAAAATCCATTTTTTCTGGATTCCATTCCTTAATCATATCTTTAAAAATGTTATAATTTGCTCGCAGTATAGTATCAGTATTTAGAGTAAATATGGGTTTATCTCCTAATATTTCCTTTGCATTTTTTATAGCCCCTCCGGTTTCCAATAATTCTTCCTCATATATAGTAGTAACGTCAGAAAAATTCGGATTATTAACCATATATTCCTTTAATGAGGACTCGACTTGTTTACGAAGATAATGCGTGTTAATAACAATTTTCTTAAAAGGATAAGTTTTGCATAAATCCAGAGCATGATGTAGTATTGGCTTACCAAGTACAGGAATAAGTGATTTAGGACTATTTTCAGTTAAGTGCCTCATCCTCGACCCTAAACCAGCTGCAAAAAGCATAATAGTATCAATAGGGGGCAGGGGTTGCCCTCCTTTATTTTTCTCTGTTTTATTAATTAAATCCATGGTCATTATGGTATTTTACTACTTAATTAATAATTTTGCTAAACCAATTTTTTAATTTTAACATTATCGGGTGCGAAAGATCATAATTCAAATATTCAAGGACTAAGGGAATATATCGTAAATAATTACCGTTTTTATCTCTAATATACTTTCTGGCGAATACCCCTAAAATTCGTAGGTTTCTTTGAGCTCCCAGAATATGATAATCTACTAAAACGTCTGGTAACTCTAGTTTTTTTTCTGCAGCAAAATATTTAAGACAATCAAGAGCAAAGGCTCGTGGTACTTTAATTCTTGCATCTTCTAAAACTGATATAACGTCATATATAGGCGAACCTATTATTGCGTCTTGAAAATCAAGTAATCCCAGTGATTTAATACCCTTATAGCTCTCAAGATACATTATGTTTTCAACGTGGTAATCTCTTAGTACAAGACAATTATTAAAAGAGAGTTGATGATTTAAAATTCTCTGCCAAATATCTTTAAAGTCATCTAATTCTATAATACTTAAGTTTCTTTTTAACCGATAAAGAATATACCACTCTGTAAATAATTTAAGTTCATTGAGCAGTAAATTATTATCATAAATTTTTAAACTAAAAGTAGGTATATTCTGTTGTAACAAAATTAATACGTCAAGCATAGAGGAATAAATATTTTTCCTTAAATGCAAATCGTGTGGAGAATTTTGAATTACATTTTTAACATTCACATCGCCAAAATCTTCCAATATAATAAACCCCTTTTTACTATCAAAATGGAAAATTTCTGGACTAGAAAAATTCTGTGATCTTAAGTAGTGTGCTATTTCAATGAATGGATCAATGCTACAATATGTAGGAGGACAATCCATCAGAATGTAGGATCTGTCATCGCTTTCCTTAATCCGATAGTATGAGCGAAGACCTGCATCCCCTTGCAGCGGTATGCAGCTTTGAAACCCCTTATAAAAGTAGTTTTGCAAAAACTCTTCTAAATCAGTTTTTCTGAAAGATACCGCAGAAACCATATAATTATTTATACAGCAATACGTTTTGCTTGCGGCCTAGCTGTCGCCTTTACAACTTTTCTTGCTGTTATTTTGGGTAGTTCATTGCCTTCTACCACACTTTTATTAATAATGACTTCCTTGTTTTTAAGCTCTGAAAAATTAAACATGTTTTCCAAAAGTTGTTCCTCTATTATGGAACGAAGCCCTCTTGCCCCAGTAGCTCTTTTTAAAGCTTTCTCAGCGATTGCTTCTATAGCATCATCAGTTATAGTTAACTCCGCATCATTCAACGCAAATAATTTTTTATATTGTTTTATGATTGCATTTTTAGGCTTTGTTAAAATACTGATTAAAGCCTCCTTATCAAGTTCATCAAGGCTAGTAATAACCGGTAAACGCCCTACAAATTCAGGAATCATCCCGAATTTAATTATATCTTCAACTTGTAAATCTTTTAGCAAATCACTATAGCGCATATCTTCCTTAGATTTTACAGAAGCTGCAAAACCTATAGAACTTTTGTTATTTCTGGCATTAATTATAGATTCTATCCCCATAAAAGCCCCGCCACATATAAATAAAATATTTGAGGTGTCGATTTGAATAAAATCTTGCTGAGGATGTTTTCTTCCACCTTGAGGAGGAACATAAGAAACTGTCCCTTCCATTATTTTTAGCAGGGCTTGCTGCACCCCTTCGCCGGAAACATCTCTGGTAATCGAGACATTTTCAGATTTTTTAGCTATCTTATCAATTTCATCTATATAAATTATACCCTTCTGCGCTTTTTCTACATTAAACTCCGCTGCCTGCAACAGTCTAAGCAAGATGTTTTCTACGTCTTCCCCTACGTATCCAGCCTCAGTTAGAGAGGTAGCATCAGCCATTGTAAAAGGAACGTTAAGAACTTTCGCTAAAGTTTGGGCCAGTAATGTTTTACCAGATCCTGTAGAACCAACTAGCATAATATTAGATTTATTGAGTTCTACATCATCCTCTTTCTTTGCAAAACTTTCTAAACGTTTATAATGATTATAAACAGCCACTGATAATACTTTTTTAGCTTTATCTTGACCGATAACATATTGATTCAGAGCTTCATAAATCTCCTTTGGTTTCGGAATGAGAGAAGCCACCTCTGCCAGTTGTTCTTTTGATTCTTCTTTTATGATATCCAGGCATATTTCTACACACTCATCGCAAATAAACACAGTAGGGCCTGCAATAAGCTTTTTTACTTCATATTGGTTTTTTCCACAAAACGAACAATGCAGCGATTTCTTGTCTGATTCGTTTTTCATAATGACTCTAACTCTTCATTTATCTTAAATTACATTATTATCAGGTAAATTTTTGAAAGTAAACTATAAATACATTTGGTATTATTTATAAAGGTTATGGTCACAAAATAACAAATTATATTTATGTTAATAACTTACCAAAAAATTCTAATTGTGAGTTTTTAAACAAGAAATCTTATTGGGAAGCCATTAACTCTCTGCTATGAATTATTTTATCAATAATACCAAATTTTTGCGCTTCAGCAGGGGACATGAAATTATCCCTTTCCATACTATTTTCTATAGTTGCAATAGTTTGACCCGTATGCTTGGAATACATTTTTTGTAGCATATTTTTAACATTTTTTGTTTCCTTAGCATGTATCTCTATATCAGTTGCTTGGCCTCGATACCCGCCAATTGGCTGGTGGATCATAATTCGGCTGTTTGGTAATGCGTATCTCATTCCTGGCTCTCCAGCAAGAAGAATTGTAGCACCCATAGAGCATGCCTGACCAATACATAAAGTTGCTATTTTAGGTTTTATATATTGCATTGTATCATAAATTGCAAAACCGGAACTTACCACACCTCCGGGAGAGTTTATATACATATACACCTCTTTTTCTGGATTTTCTGCTTCCAAAAAAAGTAGCTGAGCAATGATTAAGTTTGCCATGTGGTCTTCAAATTCTCCACAAACAAAAACAATTCTTTCCTTTAATAATCTTGAATATATGTCATAGGCTCTTTCACCTTTCGATGTTTGTTCTACAACCATTGGTACATATGTCATAAAATGCTCTTTAAGATTTTTAAAAATAGTTAGCTAAAAATATGCTTAGAATGCGGGTTATACATTATGATACCCATATTGTAAATATATTTAAACTAGCAAAATAAAACAGCTAAATGCTAGAAATTTTAGTGTTTTGAGTATAAGTATTAACATTCAGGATATTTAATTACAAGTCTCTTTCATTTTCTTACCAGCTCTAAATATTAGGATTCTTAATAGGGTTATCTATAATACCGAATTTTGCAGCTGCTATGCATCAATTTTGCATCACCGGTTACCGATATCAGCTCTTAAGTTAATATTATAAATCCCTAAATAATGCCACTTCTAAAGTTTATTTTCTTTCTTTAGTTTTAGAAGATCATTATAACCGCCTATAAATTTATTATTAATAAAAATATATGGTACCGTAGTCTGTTTTGTTTTTTCAACAAGTTTTTTTCGAAGATCCAGATCAGAACCAAGGTCAATCGCTTCATAAATTATTTTACTCTCTGCAAGTAAATCTTTTGCCATCATGCAATAACTGCACCCTTCTTTTATATAAATAATTACTTGCATATTTTCTCGGTCAAGAACTTGCTCTGCCAAATCACGACTTTTACTAATAGTTAGCAGCTTAAACATTATAAAAACCATAAATACAATAGCTAATAGGATAAGAATCTTGTTTTGTAATTTGCCACCAATTTTCATGAAATAAACCTTAATCTATTTTAAGTTATAAATGGTTGATATTAAGACCACACAGTGAGAATCTTTAATCAACAAGTTTGATTATTATTTTATACCTAAAACTAAACGTAGTAACCTATTAATTAGGATATTTTTTTTAGGGTTAATAAATAGCTATGTTATCAAACACATTAGAATTAACTTTGAGAAAAGCTCTACATCTAGCTTCAAGTTACAAACATGAATATGCTACTTATGAGCATTTATTACTTGCTCTTATGGAGGATGAAGATGTCAAGCTAGTGTTGATAGAAAAAGATATCAATCCCAGAACAATTAGCAAAAAACTTACTGCTTATTTAAAAAATTACCTTGTTGAATTAGTTAATGAAAACATCAAAGAATCAAAACCTACAGCAGGATTTCAAAGGATAGTACAAAGAGCGGTTTTACATAGCCCAACAAATGGACAAAAACCGATTACTGGGGTTAATGTACTTGCTGAATTTTTTTTCGAAAATAATTCGTACGCCCTTACGTGCCTAAAACAAGCTCATCTAAAAAGGGGAGACGTGCTCAATTATAATAACAGGGGTAATAATTCTACCATTATAACTAATCAATATCCTTCAAAGAAGCAATCATCTAGTGAAAATATAGAGGAAAATGATATTGCCACCGCCTTAAAATCTCCTAAAAATCTGAATGAATCTAACTCTAACGACAATACTATTCTAAGTGCTCCAGAGGTAGAACTTCAAAAATATTCTGTTAACCTAAATGCAAAAGCAAATAAGAATGATATTGATTGTTTAATAGGTAGAGAGGCGGAAATACAAAGGACAATAGAAATTTTTTGCAGGCGTAAAAAAAACAATGCTTTACTAGTTGGCGAAGCCGGTGTCGGTAAAACGGCAATAGCCGAAGGGCTTGCCATTAGAATAGTCAGAGGTGATGTACCGGATATGTTAAGAACGGCTGTGATTTACTCCCTTGATATAGGAAGTTTAGTGGCTGGGACAAAATTTAGAGGGGATTTTGAAGAACGCATAAGGGGAATGTTAGAATGTTTAAGAAAGTTAAAAAATGCTATTCTTTTTATTGATGAGATACATTCAATAATTGGAGCTGGTTCTACCACCAGCGGGGCACTTGATGCTAGTAATTTATTAAAACCAGCCTTAGCGAGTGGCCAATTAAGATGTATCGGTGCTACTACGTTTAAGGAATACCGTAATAATTTTGAAAAAGATATGGCACTTGTTAGGCGCTTTCAGAAAGTTATTGTTGAAGAACCTAGCCAAGAGGTTACTTTAAATATTTTGAAAGGTTTAAAAGGCTATTATGAAAAACATCATAAGGTAACTTATACGGAAGCAGCTTTAAAAGCAGCTGTTAATTTATCAGAAAGATATATAAATCAAAGGCATTTACCAGATAAAGCAATCGATTTGATTGATGAAGCAGGAGCAAGAGCTAAAACCCAAAAAAGTAATAACAAAAAAGCTGTAATTACCGAAAAAGATATAGAAGATTTAGTGTCATCAATTTTAAATATTCCAAATTTAAACTTAACAATTGATGAAGGGGAACAAATTAGGGATTTAGAAAATAAGTTAAAAAATAGGATTTTTGGTCAAGATGAAGCTATAGAAAGCCTTTGTACTAGTATAAAATTATCTAAAGCTGGTCTTAAGAAGCCTACCAGACCTATTGGTTGCTATCTTTTTATCGGCCCGACCGGAGTTGGAAAAACAGAGCTTGCTAAACAACTGTCATTCTTTTGTGATATGAAACTCCTAAAATATGATATGTCCGAATTTGTAGAAACTAGTTCTGTTTCTAAACTATTAGGCAGCTCGCCTGGATATATTGGTTTTGAGCAAGGTGGTATGCTTACCGATGAAGTTGATAAATACCCTTATTCAGTTTTATTATTCGATGAAATAGAAAAAGCTAATCCTGAAGTATATAATTTGCTTCTACAAATTATGGATGAAGGGATATTAACAGATAGTACAGGTAAAAAAGTGAAATTTTCACACTGTATTATCATACTAACGAGTAATATCGCTATACAAAAGACAAAGCCATCTATGGGATTTAACAGCTCAGTTTTACCAAAAGAAGATCAATTTGATATAAATACTATTAATAGTGAATTTAGCAGTGAGTTAATAAGCCGGTTAGATAAAATTATCTTATTTAATCCTATAGACAGTATAGTCAGTAAAATAGTCGGTAAAAACCTTGAAGAACTTACGTCTCAGCTAGCCGATAAGAAAGTCAGATTTTCAGTTAGCAACTCTGTTAAACAATATCTTATTAAGAATTATAACGTTGCACAAAGTGGTGCTAGAGTTCTTGATAGGATAATTGATACGGAAATAAAACAACATATAGCCGACGCAATTCTTTTCGGTAAACTTAAAAATGGCGGATTGGTCGATATAGACTATTCTAAAAAACTTGATAAAATCGTTTTTAAATTTAAAGGAATTAACAAAAAAAACTACAAGGAACTTGAGCCAAGCTAAGTTTTGTATTTATGGTAATTGAATTTAAATTAGCTAATAGGGCGTATCTTACCCTAATTACAACATTACGGATAAATTTAATTATTTAATAATTAAATTGTTAAAATTAAATACTTAACTTGATACTTCTATACTAAAATATCATATATATATTTTATTTTCTTAATGGAGGAATTTATGCCTATTTCAGATCCAAAGTCTACCCCAAACGCTTTAACGCCACAAGAAATGGAAGTCTACGTTAAACAAGTATTAGTCCCAATAATAGATGATTTTACTAAAAATCATAAAGGAAAGCAATTTACCGCAGACGATGTGGAAGCTTTATATGATAAGTTAAATAAAACCCTTTCTAAAGATCCTAGAATCGTGGATAACTGGAATCGCCTAGATCAAGACCCAGTTCGTAAAGATATGGCTAAACAAATGGCGGCAGAACTAAATACTGAAAGTAAGTTAAGCAAAAGTGAGAAGTTAATAAAAGGATTCGGAGAATTCTGTAAAAAAATTGGCCTTGGGAAGATTGGCGATGCTTGTTTAAAATATACTCAAGAGGTTACTCTTAAAAAATCTGCTCAAGAAATTGCCAGCGGAGTAGCTAGCACAAAAATGAGTGTTACTGTCGGTGAGAGTGAAAGTGCAAAAATAGCTAAACCAATTCAGACAAAAGGACAAATACAGCGTTAGTTAATTGTAAAAGCCAAGGCTTGGTTTACCATTTAGTAAAATAAATTAAGATTATTAAATGGGGATAAAACCTACAACGAATTAGCAAGAAATTTCGGTAGTCGTGGTACTATATTGTAGCAAAAATGCGGATCTTATTATAGATGCTATAAAAAAGAATAAGAATATAAGAAATATAATCAAGAATCACAAAACAAAAGGTACAATATGAAGTCAGCAGAGCAGGAGCTAGAAGTAAAAGAACTCGAAGCTCAAAGACCAGCTAAGGAAGAAGAGGAAAGATTAAAAGACGAGGAGAAGAGATTAGAGACAGACCAACTTCGTAGACAAGAGCTTTTAAAAAAGGAATTGATTGAAATTCTACCCAAATTACACCCCAAATCCTATCCTGTAAAATTTGAAGATTGGACTAATCAGTATGGTAAACAGCTTTTAGACGAAGGTAAGTTTATAATTATTGAGCAATCATTACCTATTTATAGGCAACAGCTAGCGGAGAAACTTAAAACCCAAAGGCTAGCTAAGGAAGAAGAGGAAAGACAAAGGTTAGCTAAGGAAGAAGAGGAAAGGCAAAGGCTAGCTAAGGAAGAAGAGGAAAAACAAAGGTTAGAAACGGAAACAAAAAAAACCAAGGAACTTAAACAAAAATTATCAACGGAAATAAGTGATAGTGATGATTTTATAGTGGTAGACTTGCTAGATACGGAGAAGCTAGAATCTCAAAGGTTAGAAACGGAGATAACAAAAACAAAGCAGATTAAATCAAAATCACTAATGAAATTAGGTGATAACCATGATGTGGTAGTAGTAGAATTAAATGGTTTAGCTTCGGATGGTAATTGGCATCTGCAGTTTGATGATACTTAAATATTTGTAAATTAGTATGTAAAAGCCAAGATTTAGTAATCTATTTATTTCACTAAATATAAGATCAGGTCTTGACTTCTAGATATAATATTAATTTTTATGATGGACTCCTTGCCATCTTTTAACGAGATTTGTTTCTATATTAAATAAATCTAGTATTCTAGCTACTGAATGGTTAATTATATCATCTAAGGTAGCGGGATTGTTGTAAAATGCTGGAACAGGAGGGCATATAGCCACACCTATTCTAGCAAGTTTAAGCATATTTTCCAAGTGGATTGCGCTAAAAGGCGTCTCTCTAACCATTAATGCTAATTTTTTTTGTTCCTTAATAATAACACTTGCAGACCGCATAATAAGATCATTTTCTAGGCCCGTGGCTATTGCTGATAATGTTTTCATGCTACAGGGAGCTATAATCATGCCATTTACTTTAAATGAGCCACTAGAAATTTTAGCTGCTATATCACCGGGATGATAAACATAATCAGCAAGCTTTTTAATATCATATATTGAAAAGGATGTTTCAGTTGCAATAGTTAAATTTGCTGACCTTGAAATAATTAAATGTGTTTCTATCTCGCATTTCTTTAATATTTCAAGTAATCTTATACCATAAATTGCGCCTGAAGCACCGGTAATAGAAACAATAATTTTTTTAACTTCTGCCATTATATTAGAATTAAGATTTACTTAGTTAAATAGCTCCTTATCTTAATATATTAATAACAAACTGGCAATAACTAGAACTTAAGGGAAATTACGAATAGAATAACTAAAAATACGCAGCTTCTAATAACAAACTTTGCTATTTGCACCGGATACAGCTTTAATATTTCTTACCACCCCTTGCAAAATAACTATTAATAATTTGAAGATATTAACACGCTTTTTATAACCCTTTCAAAGGCATCCTGCATTTTTTCTATAGTAAAGTTTTTAACGACATAGTTATATCCATTTGTTCCCATTGCTGTACTTTTTTCATTATTGCTAAGAATTTTAAGTAAACAATAAACTAACTGTTTCTCATCATTTGGATTAAAAACATAACCACACTTAGCATCCTCTACTATTTCTTTTGCTTCTCCTTTAACCCCACATAAGACAGGTCGCTTACATGCCATATAATCAATTAATTTTGTAGGTATAGCTCCTTCAAAAATCTTTAAATCCTTAAGAGTTACAATACATACATCAGCAGCGCTTAAAAACTTTCTTCCTTCACTTTTAGGTAATGCGGGTAAAACTAATACATTTTCTAATTTCAAATTAGCTACTTCCTGTATAATTTTTTCTCTCCGTATTCCGTCTCCAATTAAAACAAAGATAATATCTTTATTATATTTTAAGTCTGAGGCAGCTCTGATAATTACATCAATATTATTAGCTTCTCCTAAAGCTCCGAAATACATAACTACTTTTTTACTCTCCCACCCATATTGGCTACGCACTCTAATGCCAGCATTATAATCTGGATACATTTTTGCCAAATTTACCCCACAATGGATGAAAGCAATCTTTGTCTCCGGTATTTCAATATTTAGTAAGTAATTTTTTATCCCTTTGGTAAGGGTAATAATCCTATAAGCTTTGTTATACAAAAACCTTTCCATCAAAAACATCACGCTCTTGATCAGGCTATTTTTTATTGCTCCAAGCTCTATTAAAGAAGTAGGCCATAAATCTCTTACCTCTAATATAAAAGGGATACGCCGCAGGAAACATACTAACCCTGTAGTAAAGGCACAAAATAAAGGAGGAGAAGAGATTAAAACTACGTCTGGTTTCTTTATTAACAGCATTGCTATAGCAGAAGAAATAGAAAAACTAATATAGTTAAAAATTCTTCCCATATAACTACTGTGCAAACCTAAATATGACCAGATCCTTATCACTTCCACTGACCCTACTTTAGTTTTCTGCAATAGCTTTTGTTTAAAGGATAAATTAGCTGTGTTCCCTTTCATGTATCCTATTTTACTACATACCACCGTCACTTTATTGCCTTTTAAAGCCAAATTTTGTGTAAGATTATATGTAAGAGAATGACCGGGTTCGTCCTCAGATTGAAAAAACTGATAAATTATAACTATATTCACTTATAACCTTCAAATATACTAGTAAATTTTTTATCTTCCCATACTATTTCCTTTGACGCTTTATTTAGGTTATTTTTATATTTTTTTAAAATCTGCTCATTTTCAAATAACGAATCTAATGCGTGAGATATCTGGGAAGAGGAGGCAAAATCAGCTGTTAAACCTATCTGAAATTCATTTAATATGTTCTCAATTGATGGTAATTTTGCAGATAAAATTGGAATTTCTGCAGCTATAAATTCAAAAAGCTTGTTTGGAGTACAGTAATAATTATTCAAACATGTTGCTTGATAAGGAATAACTCCTAAATCAGCACATGATGTATAATTTAATAACTCCTCTTGAGTAACTGCTTGATGAAAATAAACTTTTTTGGATAAGTTATGCTTTATTGTAATAGATTGCAATAAGCTTTTTAATGGTCCGTTTCCTAAAATTACTAAATTAATAAGCGGATTTCGGACATAAGCCATAGACTCCACTAACTTTTCCAGATTCCTATTAAGCGATAAGCCACCTTGGAATAACACTACCTTAGCATGGTCCTCTAAACCAAATTTTTGATGAAATATTTTACTGTTAATATGAACCCTATTCTTAGGAGGTAAGGCATTAGAAATAACATATACTTTATCATGAAGATTATATCTTTGCTCTAGCTCTCGTGCTATCAAGTTGTTAACGGTTATAATGCTGTTACAATGTCCAATATATTTTTGTTCTAACTGTTTCCATTTTCTTTTTTCTAGATCGGAGAATTGCTGTTCAGCGTAAAGTTCATGACTGTCATATACTACTTTTGCATTGCATTTAGCAGCTGCATAAATTGCTGCTGGAAGAGTAGGTAAATCGTGAGCAACAAAAACCTTAGGTTTATATTTATCTACTACATTACGAAATACACTTAAATAGAATTCTTCCATATCCGTAGTTAGCCAAGCTATCTTCCTTATTAAAGTTTCAACCGCAGACTTAAAAGGTAAATACTTGCTTATCCACCTATAAAAACAAAGTAAAAATAATTGAACACTATTTTTTTCTGTTGCTGAATAAAATGGAAGCCTAATTATTCTTTCATCATTCGAAAAAAGCTTACTAGTTTTTGGCATCGCTATTATAGTAACTTTCCAACCTGCAGATTCTAAGCTATCCGCTTCTTGTATTATCCGACGATCAATATTACTATCTGTAGTTAGCATGACCATCATATCAGGTTTCATAATTACCTACTGGCAATATCTTTATCTATAAAGGTTTTATACCATGTTTCAAGAGATAATATCCCCCAGACTACCCTTCCGAATTTTGGTTCATTACCTATAGCATGCTCTAATTTTTGTATGTTGTAGATACCTCTTTGCTTTGCAGAATTTGATAATAAAGTGTCTAAAACAAATTCCCGTGCCTCATTCTTAACCCATTTTTCTAATGGAGTTGGAAAGCCCATTTTATCTTTACGTTCATATATTTCTTTTGGTAAAATTGATCTAACCACATTTTTAAATAAATGTTTAGTATCCCCATTCTTAAACTTTATATGCTCAGGAACAGTTGCTATAAATTCTATAATCCTATGGTCTAATAATGGTACTCTGGATTCAATTGATGCAGCCATACTTGTTCTGTCTTCAACTTGTAATAAAGCTGGTAAAGAGCCTTTAATATCAAAGTAGCTCATTTTATCTGTAATAGATGAAATCCCTGAACGATTAAAAATTTTACAAAAAGTTTCAAAAGAAGAATAATCAGTATTAAACAGCTGATCAGAATATAAATCTATAGATCCCTCTCGTCGGTCTATTAACTGAAAATATCTTTTATCCCAAGTTTCAAACAACCCATTTTTCCAAAAAGCTTTTAACATAGGTATGTAAGACTGAAGAGTGGTAAGGTTCTTTGTAATTGAATTCAGATTTAAACCATTATTAACTCCTACGAATGAACCATTTATGCTATCTAAAATACACTTCTCTAAACATGCGATAAGATATCTTGCATAACCTATAAAGATTTCGTCTCCCCCTTGTCCTCCTAACACAACTTTAACTTTCTCAGAAGCTAATTTTGAAACATAATACTGCGGTACAAGGCCTGGGCCGGCTGCGGGCTCATCCATATAATAAATAAGCTTAGGAAAAATATCCGGAAATTCACTTCCTTTGATGTAAACCTCGTTATATTCTGCAGCAATAGAATTAGCCACAGATTTGGCGTATCTTGTTTCATCATATGCTATACCATCAGAAAATGCTCCCGTAAATGTATTAATCTTTCCATTAGACAAAACCCTTGTAGCAAGAGAAGCGACTGTACTAGAATCCAATCCCCCGGATAAATGAGCACCCAAGGGTACATCTGAACGTAGATGCATGGTTACCGAGTTTTCTAGCAATTCTAATAGCTTACTGCTAAACCATTCTTCATCATGAACAGTATCAGTGCTATAATTAAGATCCCAATATTGGGATCTGTTAATTGTAAGTTCTTCGTTACCATACTGCACTACCATAAACCAACCAGGCTCAAGCTTATAAATATCTTTAAACATAGTCTTGTCGCCTAAACAAAACTGAAAAGTTATATAGTCCTGTAACCCTTGCGGATTTGGTTCTGCTTTAACAAAATTTGAAGCTAAAATTGATTTTACTTCAGAAGCAAATGCAAAATTTTTCCTATCCCAGAAATAGTAAAAAGGTTTAATACCTATCCTATCACGCGCACAAAATAATCTTTTCTTTTTTCTATCCCATATAGCAAAAGCAAACATTCCTAGTAAATGCTTTAGACATTCATCTCCCCACTCTCTATATGCGTATATAAGTACTTCTGTATCAGAATGCGAAATAATAGGATGCCCTTTCTTAATAAGTTCCTTGCGCAATTCAATATAATTGTAAATTTCCCCGTTGAAAACTATTACAAGGTCTCCATCTTGCGACTGAAGAGGTTGATGTCCATGTGCTGTATCTATTATTGCAAGGCGTCTATGACCTAAACATACATTAGTATCCTGCTCTAACCAAGTACCTTCGCCATCAGGCCCTCGATGAGATATTAAATCTTTCATTATTTCGATTCTTGCTCTTAAAAAGAGTTTATCTTTCTCAGTACTTATTAAACCAACAATTCCACACATATAATTATTTAACTCTTTATTATTAACGTAACACCATTTAATTCTAACATTGCATACCCGCTTCTCTTATCCAGGGATGGACCTTAACTGACTCTATAATATTTAAAATTATAAAATTGTTACCTATTACTTATCTCTGCCTATTTACATATCTAGATCGACTACCAACACTAACCGCTTCAGCGTGTTTCTCACAACGCAAATCAATTTTTTAATACTTTTTTATTTCTAACTTATTGGTATAACAAAATTGGCTATAATTAATAACCTATTATACCACAAACTACAAGACACACTAAAACCAAATCTGCGTGTACCAATAGATATCTTTAAAGGGAAAGTATATTTTTATCTAATTCTTTTATGAAAGCACCATAAGAATATTTTTCATTTAAAATAATATCTTTAAATGCTTGTTCGGTGATTTTTTTTCTTGAATCCTTATCTTTCAATTTATCTATTATTTCTTCTAAATTACTAAAATCTTTTTTTAATGAAAGATAATGAACATCTTTTATAAAAATATTACTATAATTTCCTTCGAACATGATTTGCAAAGTTTTAGTAGCAGCCGCTTCAAAATGCCTAGGTGAAACTTGTCCATAGTTTATTTGGCCTTCAAAATTTTTTAAAAATTTTTCCCAAACTTCCTCAAAAGTGGCATTAGGATGTTCTTTTTTGTAGGCTTCTTCTTTTTTCTGAAGAGATCCATCCCAATCAAAAATACTAGCTCCGCTTTCAACAGCAAGAGTCGCTTTTGAATTTGCTAGCGCTTTTATCCAATTATCCCCATGTAAACGATCTTTAATATTAGAAGAAATATCACTACTAAGGTTATATTCTCTACAAACTTTTTTGAATTCCTCCCCTATAAAATATTTTTCGTAAGACAATTTACCAAAAAAATATGGAAGAAGCATACCTCTATAAAAAATATCAATAGGGCGATAACCTTCTTGGGAAAAAGTAAATTTTTTCATCCTATCTTCGACATACCCTGTCAATGTATGCATCACCTGCAACGATGAAGGAACTTTTGTTTTAAAATAAATATCCCATTGGTCTTTAGGTATACAAGTTAAAAAAAGGTTAAACTGCCACTGATTTAGCAAATGAAAGGTCAAATTGGTATTCAAGGTCTCATCTTGCTTCATTAATATTTTAAACCCAGTAAAATCTTGTAAAGACGGATGAAACCTATTATTTATTGCTATTACATTATTTATGTCATAGGAAATAGTATTATGGATAATATAACCGTCATAAGATGATATATCTATTTTTTGATCCTCTAAGTCTTTATTATATATTTTTTTAAAAAGCGAATAGAGTAAGAGCTTACAGCGTGTTATCGAATTATTAAATAAATTAAAAATATCAATATGATTATTTGACCTGTTGCGGATATTATCTATATGATGAATAATCATACTGTATTTACTAGGGTCAAACCAACATACTAAAAGAATTTTCTTTTGTTTCATCTTAGATAAATTGCTTTAAGATTTCTGACATTATAAATAACCCATCCGGATATTTATTGTTTTATGCTTACGTTTCTATATTTTTCCACATCATTAAAAAAATAAGAATGTTTTAACATACAAGTTTTAATCTTATCAAAATTCTCTTTAGTCCAATTAGCAGTAATTTCAAGACCTTCCTTTAACGAAATTTTACACGCAAAACCAAGTTCTTTTTTCGCTTTAGCTGTGTCTCCAAACCTTTTCCCAGATCGATCCCAAGTTCTTGCTTCTATCTCTAAGGGCCTGCTCAAATTACCAGTAATGTCGTTAATAGTTGAGGCTAAATCTCTTATTGACGTTTCCTCCCCGGACGCAAGGTTGTATACTTCCCCTGGAAGACCTTTTAAAGCACACACTATTAAACCTTCTACTATATCATCTACATAAATAAAATCACGAGTAGCTATTCCACCTTTCTCTAAAGGAAGTTCCTCATTATTTAATGATCTCCATATAAAGGAAGGTATAACGTTACGCCAGATGGTATTAGCAGGGTTTCCTCGCCATAAACCAGCCCCCAAAACTTCTCTAGGACCATACACATTCTGAAAACGTGCTTTCACAAATGGTAAGTTATACTTTGCATAATAAAAATTTCCATAAAACTCCCCTATAATTTTAGATATTTGATAAGGGCTATCTAAGTATAACGACACTGTATCATCCTCAGTTGTAGCATTAGCTTCATCAAAAGTTTTCTGAGCAACAGTGCATCCAGCAGAAGAGTATACTATTTTTTTTAATGCGGTTACTTCTTTAAAATGCTCACAAATCTTTAATGTGGTAAAGGTATTATTTTCGTGATCAGCTAATGGGTTGGTAATACTGGATTGATTACCGTGATAAGTAGCCAAATGGAATACATAATCAAAATCTTTACCGACAGAATTTAATATGACATCAGAAGTTATAGAACCATAAATAAATTTTATCTTGTTCGATACAGGCAGGTTAAAGGCTTCGGACGAAAGCAGATTGTCTACTACAACAATTTGATCAGGATTTTCACCTAAAAGCCTGTGACACAAATTGCTACCAACAAAACCCGCTCCTCCAATAACTAAAATTTTCTGATTACTAAACATCTTGTTTCAAGTGTGTAAATGTTTCTTCAATACCATAATTTTTATAATACTCTATGGTTTTTTTAATACCATCTTTCAATCCTGTACTAGGTAACCAGTCAAAATCTTGCATAGTGCGAGAAGGATCCAAAAGAATAGAAAAAACATCATCAGGGTTACGAGGTTTTACTTCAGCTGTCTCAGAGTTTCCTAATGCTAAAACAGTATAATCAAATAATTCTTTAATAGAAAAATCTTTTCCTGATGCTAAGTGATAGGTACCATTGCCTTGACCATCTACAGCTTTTTCTATACAATCAATCATATCTGTAATATATACAAAATCCCGTCTTGTATCCATAACGAAACAATTCTGGTTAGTAGTTAAACGCTTATAAAAGGTTGGTAGAGGACCACTAATATTACGAGGACCATATGCATTTGCTAACCTAAAAGTTACATAATTAATTCCAGAAAGGTGTACATAATCTTCCCCTGCTGTTTTGCTTATTGCATAACTTGAACCCCTCGGTAAAATTGGATGATTTAAAGTAATAGGTTGCTCTACTGGCTTTAACCCATAGCATAAAGCTGTTTGAAAGTATACAAAACGTGAAACTCTCGCTTTCTGCGAAGCTTGTAAAACAATAGCTGTTCCTGTGGTGTTAGTCTGGCAATCTTCTACCCAATTGTTTGGATCTTTATAAGAAGCTGCGGCATGAACCACTACATCTGGCTGGAATTCATGAACTAAATTATCCACCAATTCTTTTTCAGTTATACTACCTTCTACCACTTTAAGGTTTTTATGAGGACTTAAGTTGTCCCTTCTACCAGTTGCATAATTATCTAAAACAAGAACTTTATCATCTCTAGATAAAAGACGATCTACTAGATGCGAACCTATAAAACCAGCCCCTCCAGTAATAAAAACTTTTTTCATTAAAACCCTCTTTAAATTTATTTATTACCAGCCATTCACTATTAATCTGGCGTTAACTTAAAACCAACCAGATTATACTTACTACTTTAATAAGGTCAAGTTTTTTTATATCCCAAACTATAATTGGGTAATTAACTCTAGAACTTAGCACAATATAATTAAAAAGTATAAACAAAAGCTCTCCTATATAACTAGAAGAAAAAAGAGTAAAATCCAACCGTTGTTTAACTTTTGCAGAAGGGACAAAAGTTTCTCCTAACAAATAAGAAAATTTTGACGTTACAAAAAAACAACTCACTATATAAATAAGCTAATATTAGATAGAGCTTTTTAGTTTAGTTAAAAGAGCCTGTACCTGGTGACCCCATTCATATTTTTCTTTGCAAAAATTATAAGCATTTATCCTTTTCTCAATTAATTGATCACGATTATCTATTAAATTTTTAAAGTTTTCAACAGAACCATTTATATCATTCGGATTATAAATTATTCCCAAATTATATTTAGATATCCTTTCGGTAATATATTCCGTGTTGGAAGAAACTATAGCCAAACCAGCGTTCATATACTGGCCAAATTTATTTGGACAACAGTATCTTTCATTGAGACCTGCATCCGGGAGGTATGGGATAATACCACAATCATATTCTAATAAACTTTCTGTCATCTCATCTTCTAATACCGGAGGAATAAAGTTTAAAGTTTTTGCATAAGTTTTTTTTCCAATTTTAATTATTTGCTTTTTTTCTTGATCAGTAATATTAGATATTCTTAAATCTAATGTAGCATTATCCGGATCTAATAATTCCCAAATTTCTGCCAATTCGTTAAAACCCCTGCTTTTATTAGCAGTCCCAGCACTGGCGATAAATTTTACTTTATCCCTTTTTACCCTTGAAAAATCAGGAACTAAATTATCACAAGGCTTACTATTTTCTAATAAAATAAACTTTTCTTGGTTTACATTATATTTCTGTTTATAAAAATCTATAATTTTTTGGGAAACACAAGGTACAAACCAAGCATCATTAATACATTTTTCTTCTATAGCTTTTATCGTATTAATCGATTCTTTTGGATAATCCCTACATAATTCAGAAAATAATTCTTTAAAATCTACAATAAATCTTTTGTTAGTTACGCTAGCAAATTGCTGAGACATAGCACTCCCAAAAAATAATTCTAACCCATAGAACACGTCCGCCTCTAGGAACTTTTCTGACCCGTTCTTTTCCATATACTGATTTACAAAAGTAGGTACATATTCATACCAATTACTTACAAAAAAATCTGAAGATTGTGGTGTAAAGTTTGAAGGAATATAGTTAAAAAAATTTATGTTAAGTACATTATAATCTGTCAAAATCTTAAATTTACTACTGCTATAACCTTGAGATATAGGTAGCTGGCGAGCATCAAGGTAAATGTTAACCAAAATAACTTCATGATTAGCTTTTTTTAGTGAATTGGCTAAAAAATAATATCTAGGGTCCTTTTGTATATACCCAGAAGAAATTAAACAAATTTTCACTTTACATCGCAATTAATATTATAAAATAGTCAAAAACCAGTGTTAGTTTTTCTAGCTTTTATTGTAATTTCATAGGGTCTCATAAATAATTTACAAAACCAACTGGGCCAACAAGTTATGTCCTCCTCAGATTTTTCAAATTGAGCTAAAAAGTTAATAATTTTTTTGTAAACATTCTCAAGGTGGTTATTTTGAGCCCAAAAATTATTTGGAGATATAACCCAAAAACCGTTATAATATGTCTTTATAGGCTTCAGATTTGAATTAATTAAGGTCTTTTCTAATAAAGATTTGTTAAAAGACCTTAAATGAACAAAAGGATAAGGACATTTTAGGTGAGGGGAATAGTACATCAAATTTTCGTTATATGGAACGCGGATATAAACTACCCCCTCAGGCTTAAGAGCTTTATTTACACAATATAAAAAAGACCCCACATTTAATACGTGTTCTAATATATCTGTCGCAATTATAATATCAAACTCTTGTTCAAAAGGTAAATTCTCTGCATTTGCTTTTATGCAACGTACAGATAATGGTAAACTATTAAGATATTGATCGCATATATCAATAGCTGTTATATCAGCCGCTCCTTTTTCTATTAATTTTTCTATTAAGAAGCCACGGCCCGAACCAATATCACAAATCCTTTTATTTTCTACATCAGTAATACACCTTGCCAGATCCTTAGCTTGATTTCTAAGGTATTTTTGAGGTAGCACCTTCTCACTTAAATCATCAGAACAAATCTGATCGTAATTTTGCAAATAGGAGTTAAAAATAGAATCATTTAAATCTTTTTTACTTAGGAAGTTTAAGATCTTATCATTTGGACTTGAGGAAGAGTGCCAGTAACAATTACTACACGACCAACTTTCTATGGGATTTCTACAATCAGGACATAATAACATTAATATAAACCTTTTAGTTTGTTAAATATACCATTTAATTTTACTATATATCGCTTCATTTTACGAAACATATTATTTGCGCTAATCTTATAGGTCTTCTCCTCGTGGTAAACGCCAAAAAACACCATACTCTTAATAAGCATTCTCGGTTGCCCTACTGTGTTATAAACAGTAAAAAGAAGTTTTGACACTAGTTTTTTGTTATTACTAAATTCTATTATATGAGTTCCATAGATTTCTCTTTTACGAGTCCAAGATAAATCTAAATAACCTGAACTTTCAAGAGTACTTACATATTTAAAGCTATATTCAGAGCCAAAATTTTTATTATCAATCCAACCAATTTCTATTCTCTCCAATAAAAGGGGAACATTAAAACTAAATTCAATAAAATGAGGAAGTGGGATATATGATACTGCTGCTGCATAAAAATTTTTATCTTTATTACCTATTATATGTTCGAATTCATGTTCTCCAATTGCTTCAGTAGAAGCTATAACCTTGGCATTTTTACTTATGTCATAAGGTATCACCCTAGCCAACGATGATACAACTTCATAACACTCTGTATTCTTATCTAATATAGACGAAGAAATATTACCATGCCAAAATTCGATTAGTACGGGTTTGTCAACACACTTTATTACCGCCGGTACAGAAATAAATTCGCATTTAGGGCTTACCATAATACAATCATCTATTACTGTTTCTAACTCCCTAATAAAAAGTTGATAGCTATATTTCTTAGATTTAAGGATATCATCATAAGCGCTGGTAGTTATTTGGTTAAGATAATTTAAATCCTGTAGGCTCTTAATTACTTCTTCGATATTCTTCCAATCTTTTCTTAATGGAATGTAATGTTTTCCTGGTAACAGCACTCCAGAATAATCACCCTCGTATAGGATTAATGCAGTTCGGCACATTATAGCCTGAAACACCTTAGGAGAAATTTGGTTCATTAAAATTTTTCCATCTTCTCCTAAGAAAATTTTAGCAATTTCTTCATAACTTGCCCTTGGTTTTTTTTGTAAATAATCTTGTATTGAAGTTTTTAATGTTCCATCCCAATCAAAAATATTAGCACCACTTTCTGTAGCCAGAGTCGCACGCCCGCTTAATAAAAAATTATACCATTCCGAATTATTGTTAAACCTTTTTTCATCATCACATTCAATATCAACAAGAATTTGGTGTTTTTTACATATACTTTTCATTTTTACACCAATTTCGTATTTTTCTTGTCCTAAAGATCCATACCAATAACCTAGTTTCCTTCCCCTGTAAACTACTACATTTCTTCGTTCTTTTAACGGTGGAACTTCAAAGTAAGTATATTCAGGAACGTAACCCGTTAAATTGCTAATAAAAACTACATCAGGAAACTTACTTTTAGGGTACACGCAATCAATAAATTTATTAGGCACGCAAGTAAATACAATATTTATCCCGAGCGTTTTTATCCAATAATGAGCTTGATATGTGTTTTCATACTCATCCTGTATAAACAAGATCTTTAAACCTTTAAAAGTGGAGATTTTGTCTACTACATCTGGCGAAATATAATCAGGCAAGGAAAGACGGACAGAGTAATGTATAATAATTACATCTGCAAAATTTACCCATTGGTCAGCTATAGCACCTAATGTTCCAAAAGCATAAAATATATTATGCCTAGAGTATTGCTTAAAACTTGATAGGTGTTCTTTTACCGTTGAAATACTAGATGCACGGTTATCATAAAATATTATGACGTTAAGTTTATTATTAACGAGTTCCATATCGTTCTACCACTTAATAATCTTTGATTTTACACTTTTATTGTTTGATTAGCCATTGAGCGGGATGGATAAAAGTTGTTGCATCTTGTTTATATTGATTAATAACTTTAAATTGGAAACTTCGATCCAATAGATCATAAAATAACGCTGTACTACTATCATCTAGATCTAGTTGTTTATAGACTGCTAGAGAAACTACATATTCACCGTTACCTAATAATAACTCAGGATATGTTAAGCAAATTGTTTTTCTTTCTCCTTTTTTAAAAAAGTGCTCTGTATCATACACATGAACTGTAGCTGGTTGCCCGTTCAAGGTATAAGTAACTATAACATACTTACATGGATAGAACCCCTCTTCTTGGCCTTCCACTATCATAATAAAACTAATACTCTCTTTACTGTAAAACGTAAAGCATTTTTCTTCCTCAGAATTAACCATATAAAAATCTTCTATCCGTATTTCTCCACTTCCATTCCATCTCAAAATAGACCTCCCTTGTTGATTAGGAGTATCAGTTTCATGCTCAATGGGGGTTATTTCTATATCTTGGCTGGCTTTTTCAGTAACTGTAGGATTACCAGTTTCGTTGTCTTCTTTCTCATTATTTGAGGAAGGTAATAAAGTTTTATCTACTTGATTTCCTTCTACAGGAGACTCAACTTGTTCAGCATCAAAATAATCAGCCCTACAATCGTTGTTGGTTATTTCTATATCTTGGCTGGCTTTTTCAGTAAATGTAGGATTACCAGTTTCGTTGTCTTCTTTCTCATTATTTGAGGAAGGTAATAAAGTTTTATCTACTTGATTCCTTTTTAAAAAAGCTTTAGATTTTAACCCACTATTTTCTTTTTCTAATCTTGCTTCATCACGCTCGCGCATATACTTAGTGTAGGCTTTACAAACTTCTAAAGCCTCACCTTGCATATGAATATTCCCATCTTTCATCCAGATAACCTCAGTACAAAATTGAATGATTTGAGATGTGGAATGAGAAACTAAAAGTAGCGTTGTTCCATCATGGGTTAATTTTTTCATACGCTCTGCTGATTTAGCAGCAAAGTATGCATCACCAGCACCCATGATTTCATCAATAATAAGAATTTCGGGGTAAATTGCCGTTGCAGTAGCAAATCCCAAACGGGATAACATACCTAATGAGTAGGTTTTTATTGGCTGATCTATAAATTCACCTAACTCCGCAAATTCAATAATGTCTTCTATAGATTCTTTCATTTGTTTAGGAGTTAAACCATTATAAATCAAAGAAGATTTTATATTTTCTCTCCCAGTAAATTCTTGATGAAATCCTAAACCTGAATCCATTAAGCTCTGTACTTTTCCATATATCTCTACTTTACCTGAGGTAGGAAAATAATTACCTGTTGCAAGTTTAAGTAAAGTTGTTTTGCCTGCTCCATTCTGTCCTATAATACCAATCCTTTTTCCTTTATTAATAGTAAGGTTTATATCTTTTAAAGCTTGAAAAGTATTAACTTTTGATTCCTTTCCAAATAGCCTATTTAGCCCAAGAAATTCTGTAAATATTTCTCCAGGAGTAGTAAAAAGAGGATAAATTTGATTTACATTACTAAACTTAATTGCTATTTCTTTAGACATAATTTACAATCAAACCTTTAAATTTATGAAAAAAGCGATAACCTATAAAAAACATAAAAAAACTGACTAGAAACATTGAAATAAGCACACTATATGGAGGCAATGTTTCGTATACTAAAATATACTGATAAGAAATAATATATTTGGCAAAAGGATTAAAATTTATTATGAGCGATAATTTTTCAGGCACCATACCAGGCGTATAAGCAATTGGAGAAGCAACCATTAAAACCATACTAAAAAAAACTATAAAGTTTTGGGTATCTTTTAAAACTATATTTATTATACCCAGACACCATCCGAGCCCTATTAGAAACATCATCTGCAGAATAAAAACAATAGGTATGAAACAATAAAAAACAGAGAAATGGTGATTATAAATACTCAATAATATCACTGATAGAATACCAAAAACAAATCCGACATGAGACTTAAAAACAGCTGTAATCGGCAAAATATCTATAGGAAATACAGTATTCTTTAAAAGATTTTTGCTACTTACTAAAGATTGTGTGGTCATGGCCAGAGATTCTGAAATAGCTAAAAAAGGTACTAATCCTGCAAAGATATATAAAACATAATCGGCTTGGGAAAGGTCGGGTAATCTTATATCAAATATAACAATATAAATTGTTGCGTATACAGACAATAACAAAATGGGAAAAAGAACAAGCCAAAAAGTACCTAATACTGATCCAGCATTTTTTTTCTTTAATTCATCTAATGTAGAAGAGTATATTAAATTAAAATTGTTCTTAAATAATTTAAAAGCGTTAGTAATTTTCATATACTTTAGAGTAAATTTACAAGTAGCGTCTAAAATAACAACTCCTTTATAAATGTCAATTCTTATTTCTTAGGCTATATCTTACAAAGAATAATCCCCCTTTCCGAAATGGATATTGCTAATCTATATGATAGCTGAGTATTATTATCAATTTATTTTGGATTAAAAATATATTCTATTTTCTTAGACTTAATATCATCTATTTTATAAATAAGATCTGTAGGTCTAACATAACTTTTAGATAATGCGCTAAGATAGTAATACTCAAAAAGAGGATCATAGTCTGTACATAGCTTAGGAAAGTAGGTCATAACATCACGTTTATTAAATTGTGTTACATACCCTTTAATTGGTAACCTTCTAGAGGTATCTATATTATTAATTTGGCTAATATCACTCACATTGAGTAAATTAATGATATAATCCTCTACTCTCAGGTCATTACTGCCATCAGGAAATGGTTTATTTCGCATAAACACCCAAGAAAGGCCATTTATAGTATATCCATATTCAAAAAACTCAAATGCTACCCTTACAACTGCGATATAGGGTTCAATAATCAGTACCCCATCGGGGGACAAAAGGCTAGTTAGCTGTTCAAAAAATTCATAGGAATATAAATTACTTACCCCAGCACTTCCTTTTAGGTCAGTCTGAACGCCTATTTGTATTACATCAAACTTTTCGCCTCTATCTAAAGATTTTTGGATATAACGTCTTGCATCCATTATATTCAATTCAATTTTAGAGTGTCGAAAGATAGATTTAATTTCAGGAGCTGAATATTTATTAAACGCCTTTATGACCTCCGGATTTAATTCAACTATTACAACTTTTTCAACAGACGAGAGTTCTTTAACAGCATATGGAAATTCTCCGCTTCCTAACCCGAGTTCTAAAATTTTTTTAGGGCGAAACTTAGGGTCTAAGGCCTGCGGTACTGCCAGCGCATTATGGGGAACCCCTATACGTCCTTTATCTAATATTGCAGCAGAAGCTCTTAAACCGAATGGCCTTATTACTAATCTAAAAGGAAATTGTTGATCAAAATATACAGGAGCTACAGAAGTCCTTCCTTCAAAAATTTCAATTGGATGGCTTTTTCCTATATCCTTAGAAATTTCTCTAATAGAACTAAAGGATTGATTAAAATAATCCTTAGGAAAAAATATGGTAAATAATATTAACATAATAAATCCGCTTTGTAGTAAGAAAGTTTGCACTACTTTTTCTTTCGACGCAGAAATAATTTTAGAGTTATTTATTAATACCACAGCACTATAACATGTCCATGCCACTATAATTGTTGTCATTATTGTGCCAATAGTATCGAATAAAAAGACCGGGGTAATAAAGGCACCAAATATGTTACCTAGAGTAGACCAGAACAACACTCCACCAAAAGTTGCTCCGGCTTCATCAATATTACGAATCAAAAGTCGTGATACAATAGGTAGGTAAGCACTAAAAAAAGCTGTAGGTATCAGAAAAGGTATAGCTAGTATTATTGTAACAAGAATTGATAAAATAGGTACAGTTATATTTGCATAAAGTTGGTCTAAAACCACAAATGGTATACTTACGGCAATTAGTAAGGAAGAAAATCCACCGATAAAAAGGTACATAAGGATATTACCTTTTGCTTGCGTTTTATCAACCCAAACACCACCTATTGCTTGTCCAATTCCCATACATAACAAAAAAACAAATAATATAGAAGGAAATAAAAAGGGAAGGGGATTAAAATAGAACGCAAGAATCCGGAAAATTATCATTTGAAAGGATAAATTGACAAAACCAAATAAAAATACTGCTCCCTTTAATTTTATACATTCAAAACAAGATAACGATATGTTTAAGCGAGTGTTTTTTTGATTAGAAGGCAAACTGACATTGTCACTGAAGTTTTTGGGTATATATAACTTTTTTATACCATATATAAAAAATATAGCACCTATCACTATATTAATAGTCGCAGATAAGTAAATTACACCATTTATTTTTATAAGCTCAATAAGGAATATAGATGATAATGAACCAATAGCTGCTCCTATAATGTTTATTCCATAAAAAATGCCTATTGTTTCGCCAAAATCCTCGATTTTATCTCTTAAGAAATGAATAACTATTGGAGTTGTCATACCCATCAAAAGAGTAGGAATAGATAAAACTAAAAGGTTAATAATAAAATCGCAAAATACCGAATTACTACAAACAGATAAATTTACTTTGTTAGCCCACCTAATTAATTGGATAGAAAAGAAACCAAAAGCACCTATAGCTATTTCTATAATAGCATAGAGCTTCAATAAATTTTTTGAAGAAACTCCAAGAGAAACTTTTCCTCCCCATAATGCTCCAAATCCTAAGCCTATCATAAAGATAGTTACTATGAAAGTAATGGATAAAAAGTCAACTCCTATTTCTTGAGTTAAAATCCGTTGCCATGTGGTCTGATATAATAACGAAGAAAATCCTGATAAGAAAAATATAATCGCTGTTATTTTTCTAGTATCATTAGCATTTATTGTGGAAAACCAATTAAAATCTTTTAATGATAACCTAATAATACTTAAAAATGGTATAAATTTATTCATAAAATTTGGGTAATAAGTTGCATGTTAAAATGAGTTACTTTTTGCGCTGAATAGCCAACAGAATATCTTCATATTCTATCAAACCTCCTAATCCTTGAGAAATTATTATAGAAGTTATTTTATGAATTTCTTCATTTTTCCATGTTTTTACTGTCTCTACAGCTGCCGAAGCTTTAGGGATAAAATAAAGTAAAAAGCCTAAATTAGACATTTTAGCCATACCTATTGGCCTATACAATATACACATATTTGAGGCAAATCCAGTATAAATAATTTTTTTTACACCTATGCTCTTTATGTGTTCTATAAAATCTTGAGCGTTACCTATATCTTGCCAAAACACTATTTCTACACTTTTATACCTTTCACGCAAATTGAAAAATTGCTTAGGAATAGAGCATGAATATGGAATTGGTTTTATTTCGCCACATTTATTGGTAAAAATAAAAATTTTAAAACCGCTTTGTGCAGCCTTTTGTATTAATGGCAAGATATAAGAAGTTGTAATTTTCCCATAATATTCATTCAAAAAGCTTGATGGCATGTTGTCCCAAGGATCAACTACAAAAAAAACTGTATCTTGAGGCGAAAAAGATGAACTTATAACATATTCATCAGATTCTCCTGGATATGGTAAATTTGTTTCGTCCAATTTTAGGTTAGCACCTTGAGAATCCAGTTGAAAGTAGCTCCGTTTAAGAGTAGGAATACTAAAAGAACTAGGTTCTGAATTACCATAAGTATACGGACAAATTATTATTAAAAAACTAACATATAAAATAGCTTTAGTTATATTCATATATTTATTTCTAAATAAATTGGTTTTTCTTACTCCCACTTAATATTCTCGACCCAATAATATAAAGCTTTAGCTATAGCCATATCACCTTCAGAATTTGGGTGAACTACGTGAGAAACACTATAATCCACCTTATCTGGTATAAATTTATGCGAGTTATAGTGTTCAATAGCATCGACTCCTAAATGAGTAGGAAGGATAGTAACATTTTTATTACTAGTGAAAGCCTTTAAATAAAAAGCATTAAGGGCATAATTTATTCTTTTCCAACGCCATGGGCTTGTACTATCCTGATAAATATCTTGAAAGCTTCTTTTGCTATAATTTGCAGGAATTACCATACCAATTCCTATCTTCACATCAGGAATTACTGTAATAATGTCATTAACTAATCTATGAGCATTGTTTATAATATTTTCTAATCCTTTTTCGAATATTGCCGGATTATCAATATCAAGCGTCCAAGCATCATTAATACCTAGCAGAATAATTATAATATCTGGCTTTTCTCCTTTTAAAGTTTTATATATGTATTCTGAAAAATTTAATTCTGGAAGATTTGTTTTATCATTTACAAAAACAAAAGGACTTTTGCTAGCATGGTGAATATTTTCTTTTCCTGGTTGATAAAACGTTATAAACTTTTGCCAGGTCCATCCTCCGTAGTGTTCATGCTTTACCAAAGATCCTTTTGGAAAATGGCTACCTAAAAATTCTATATTTTTTTCTTCTCCATTTAATTTAAAAAGCTCATATAAACGACTAGGAAACCTTGATTGATGGCCTAAAGAATCTCCTATACTTAATATTTTTGCTTTAGTTTTTTTATCTTTTGAAGCTACAAGAAGTGTAGTTATTACAGAACTTTTTTTATCATTTGTCTGCGGATTTATTATTTTTATCTCAAGTTGGTTCTTACCAAGATCATCTTTCAAAGGGTAAAAAACCCACTTACGTCTATAAACCCGTCCTCTCTTTTTTCCATTTATTAGTATTTCATACTTGTACTTGTCAGAATCATCACTTAATATTAAATTATCAAAAAAAATGTCAAGTGGCATACCTTCTACAGAGTAGATTTCTTCTGGAACAAGGATATTTAAATTTTCTTCACTTTCATATACTCTATTTAAACTCCTTTCAGATTCTTCTGCTACACAGTTATTTAAAAACAAAGCAAAAACAAAAAATATAAATACATATACAGGCTTATTCATACTTAAAACGATTTTACTTAATAAAATTAATAAGTGTAAACTATAATAACTTCTAAAGGTTTGTCAAATAATTATCTATTCTTTGCGTATTACGGCTAATATTTTAGCAATGAAAATTAGACTTTAGTAAGTTATTAATTACTTTGTAGCATTTCCTAGTTTTGATTTCTCTAATTTTATCACTGTTTATCAGCATAAAGGCCAAACAAATATCTTTATAATCGTAAAATGAAGTTATTTTACGATTATAAAGATATTTCTATCTAAATTATTAACTTTTAGAAAAATATAATTAACATACTTAAGCTAATAATTTACTTCTTATTAAAATCATATAAAACCATGCTTGCAATTGCAATATCAACAAAATACAATTCTTTATCTTTTTCTACGCTCTCTAAAAATGATTTAGCTACTTTTTGTTGATCTTGAACATTTTTAGCCATTATTAAGTTTTTAATAAATTCCTTCCCTTTGTCTCCATGAACGATAGATTCCATTTGGAGGGGAAAATTGCTTATTCCTAGTAAATTTTGTATAGCCTCTAAAATTGGCTCTCCACCTTTTACTGCTTGAATGTATGATTTAATTTTTGATAATCCAACAGAGGCTATTTCGGCTAATGGTATAACAACACCTTTACTAGAAATAAGATAATCAGTCTCTAACCAAAAATCTAACCCTATATAAACTGGATAAGTTATACCTTCGTACATTATTAACCATTCACTTACTTGAGGGGAACCAATAATTGTACAATCAAGGCCATTATATTTAAAATTCTTAGCTGATACCCAATAGTAAATAGCAGATGTAAAAAAGTTGATAGTCTTATCAAACGATAGAACTGTATTATTATTAACCAAATTATTATAACCGGAATTAAATGGTTTATTAAATTCTAAACTATTGAATTTAATTTTCGTTTCTTCAGATAAATTTATATAGTTCTCATATTTAAGACCTAAGGGGGGATTATTATAGGATGGAGCTTTTTTAATTCCATTAACCTTATCAGTTTCTCTACTAAACCCTTGGTAAATAGACACAATCCTATTTTCTTTAGGGTTAATTTTTAAAATCCGATTTTTAAAAGTATCAGAAACAAACATTAAACCATCACTTGTCCATGTAATCCCATAAGGCATATTAAATAAATCTACGCCTGGACCATTACCACCTATAGTTTTTTGAGTTAATAAGTCATCATTAAAACAAGTAATTTTACCTGTATGAGCATCGGACACACAAGAACCTTGGTTAGATGAGGTAATTGAAGTTGGCCACATATATCCATTTTGGCCCCATCCCATTTCTCCTGTTTCACCCAGTAAATTACCCTGTAAATCCAATTTATAAACTTTCTTATCAGTCAAACTACTTACTAGAATAAATTTTTTATTATGGCTAAATGATACTCCATGAGCGTGTTTTATGTTTCTTGACCAGACTTTACCATTTTTATTAAAAAATATCACTTTACTATTATCAAAATCTGCAGTAACAAAATCCCCGTTATCAAGAACATCTATATTTTCAGGACCTACCAATTCTCCATCTGTATACTTTTTTACAAGCGTAATATTATTTTCCTTGTTAAATTCAAAAACCAGTATGTCCTTTCCTAGATAATTTGCCACATAAAGTTTTTGTCTATTTTTAGACCACTTTACCCCAGTAGGATACCACTTGTTAATATTTTCTGTTTTTTTTAGAAGAATTGTTTTACCAGTGTTAAGATCCATAATGTACAGATTTACATAATTACAGAAAATCAAGTAATTGTTATCTTTTAATGTCTGAGAACAAGCTATCCCTATATTTATTGGGTAACCATCTTCATTAGTTATTTGAAAATTCTTAACATCGTTTGCAATTAAAAGGTTTTTAGGGCTATAGTTCCCAGAAGCTAACACTTCACTAGAAACAAGTAAAATGATCAGTAATATTCTTATCTTCACATTTCACTCCAAAAAAATTTTATGTATCATATAGTATACTTTACTATTTTTATAAGTTATTTTTGTCCATTTTCAAAATAATTGTGTATTTTTCTAAAATACCCTTACTGGGTTTCTCTAAGTTCATAACTACCTATAAACATAAAGAGTAAATCAGGGCCTTTATAATCGTGATATAGCTTCACTTCAATTTTTTCGGACTCAGCCTTAAATTTAATAATCCAAGGCTCAGTTTTATCATTTTCAAATTTAAACTCGTGTTCAAGAGCTTTAAGATGCCCTTCCTCTAAATAACTTGCCTTCAGAACGAAAATACTCTGCTTAACATTTTCTTTTTTAAGTGATTTAGGGAAGATAATAAATTCGTACTTCTTCCCTTTCGACAAACCATGTAAATTCCAAATGTGATTAGTATTTATACTATTAGCTCCTATAATATTTGCCCCTTGATTCTCTATTACCTTTTCTAAAGTTAATAATGATAATTTAACGCCAGCTTTTAACGATAAGGGGTAGAACATTGGTTTATCCAGACCAATTGGTCCTACTGGATTCGAATTTAAGTATATATCCTTTCCTGTATAAAGGTTAAAATTGTTTCTTGTAATGGTATATATAAATTCAATCGACCCCTCCTGTTTATTTTTATATATTTTAATTATTTCTTCAAGACTTAATGGTAATTTATTTTTATCACTTATCAATCTATAGTACCCACCATATGTTGGATCATACAGCCTCCACTTACCATCCACAAAAGCTTCTATTACCACATGACCATTTTGTTTGGTAAAATAATTTATACTTATGATACGAGCTTTTATATTTTGACAAGCGCACAACGCTGCCAGTAAATTTGAATAATCTCCACAGATTCCAGTTTTTTCATTAACTAATGTATTTAAGTCTGATTTCGAGGGAATACTATACTTAAATTTGTTAATATAATTCATAAAGCTCATTATCTTATCATGATCCCTTTCTAGATCTTTGGATAAAGAGTCTGAAAGATTCTTTATTTTTAGCATAATAGGAACTCTAAAGAATAATAGAGGATTTCTTTCATCCAGGGCAGATAAATAAAGTTTATGTTCTTCATATGTCTGTTGTGTTAATTTTTCAAAAGCCTTTATTTTTCTTAAAAGAACCCTGTCTTGCCCAGCAAAATCAAAAAAAGTCAGTTTTATCTTCTTACATCCTTTAACTCGGTTAAATTTGATTATTGATTCTAGAGCTCTTTCTTTTTCATAATCTTTTACTTTTCCTATCTCTTTATTTTTTTCATCAAACAGAGTAATTTCTACTGCACGGGCAAAGCAAGAGGTTGAATACCATTTTATATATATGCCTTCAACCCTACTAGGCTTCTCTACCCCAAATTCAACATAACTAACGTCTTCACCCTTTTGCCCTGCAACGTATTCTGAATTTGGAGAAGTAGATATTGCATTTTCAAATCCATAACCTTCATACGTAGCAGAAGCATTCTCCATTTTTAAAGAAAGCTCTTTATCTACATCTAATTCAGAATCGAGTAAATAAAACTGTAGTAATAAAACAAAGGCGATAATTAAAAAAAAGGCACCAGCTATTTTACGAGGAAATTTCATAATAGTCATTTATTAGTTTGTAACATTAAAAATAAGAGAATCTTTTCTATACTTATATAAAGTCTTTAATGCGCTCATAATCCTAATTCTATTATTTTATTAATGATTTTCATGCCTGCATCTCCTGAACCGTATATTTTACCCTCAAAACTAGATAGATTAACCACTGGATTTAATGCATGTTCAATAATTTTTTCTACTGATACCCCGACAATTACATTCGCTCCAGATTCTACAGTTTCTAACCATTCTGTTTCTTCTCTAATCGTTACACAAGGAACCTTTAAAAAGTATGCCTCTTTTTGCATTCCCCCTGAATCAGTAATTATAGCCTGTGCATTCTTTTGTAACCATAACGTTTCTTCATAAGATAATGGATCGGTAGTTATAACATTATCCAAATAATAACTAAACCCATATTCCTTAATTAATTTTTTAGTACGGGGATGCACAGGAAAAACTACAGCAATTTCTTTAGCAAGTCTCTGTAAAGCTGTTAATATATTTTCCAATCGATATTTATTATCAGTATTTTCTGCTCTATGACAGGTTACTAAAACATATGGCTTGTTACCACCTAAAAAATTATCATAAAAAACCTTATCGTTTTTACTATCCATTCTATTGCTATAAAATAGAAGTGCATCATACATTACATCCCCTACATTATAAACTTTCCCTGTTATTCCCTCTGCTTTTAAATTTTGAACCGCAACCTCACTAGTACAAAAATGCACATCAGAAATTCTATCTACTAATACCCTGTTTATTTCCTCTGGCATTTTCATATTAAATGAGCGCAAACCTGATTCAACGTGTATGATAGGTACGTGTAATTTAGCAGCAGCTATTGCTCCAGCAAGCGTAGAATTTGTATCCCCATATACTAATACCCAATCTGGTTTCTCAATTAATATAATCTCTTCTATACCTATTAACATTTCAGCGGTCATTTTACCATGTGAACCACCAGAAACATTTAAATTATAATCTGGTTTAGGAATTTCAAGCTGGTCAAAGAAAATCTGTGACATGTTTTTATCAAAATGCTGCCCTGTATGTACAATAATCTCCTTTAAAAGGCTATTATTTAACACTTTTATTGCGTTTGAGACCACAGCTGCTTTAATAAATTGTGGCCTGGCACCAATAACAGTTATTATTTTCATAGTTTTATTTGTTTAAAGTTAAAATAATCTCATTTAACCTATCTACAATATACTGTTGATGTGCTTCACTAAGATAAGGGTGCATAGGAATACTTAAAACATTTTCAGCTAAATGCTCGCATACTTTTAGACCACCTTTTTCAGCTATAGGGTAGCGATTATACGCTTTTTGTAAATGCAAAGGCTTGATGTAATAAACAGAAGTTGGTATACCTACTTCTTTACATTTTAGCATTAACTCAGACCTATCAATATTTTCGGGAAGGACCATCGTGTATTGAGCCCAAACAGAGGTTGCCCCTTCAATAACTTGAGGTTTTTTAAGTATACTGGTAATATTATCATTGTAATATTTAGCTACTTTTTGCCTCGAAGTAATTTCGTTTTCAAATATTTTAAGCTTTTCAATAAGTATAGCAGCTTGGATAGTATCCAAGCGACCATTTATTCCTATCATCACGTTATCATATTTATCTGATCCTTTCCCATGTATCTTTAAACTTCTTAGCTTGATTGCTATTTCATCATTGTTAGTAAATACCGCTCCTCCATCCCCATAACACCCAAGCGGTTTAGCAGGAAAAAAACTAGTAGTGGTTATATCACCGATATTTCCTACTCTACGATTTTTATAATAAGCACCAAAAGCTTGAGCTCCATCTGCCATAACCCAAAGGTTATGATCTTTAGCTATAACTGCGATGCTATCATAATCAGCAGGCTGGCCGAACAAGTCTACTGGAATAATACACACAGGTCTTAACCCGAGACTTTTCGAAAGTTCTATCCCTTTATTCAAACTTTCAACATTTATATTATAAGTTTCTGGGAGGACATCAATAAAAATTGGAGTAGCTCCGACTAAAGCTACTACTTCAGCAGTAGAAGCAAAAGTAAAGCTAGGAACAAAGACTGCATCACCTGGACCTACTCCAAAAGCCATTAAACCGAGAGCTAAAGCATCAGTTCCATCAGAACAAGTAATTGAATGTTTAACTCCACAAAAAGAGGAAAGGTTCTTCTCAAGTTCTGCTACTTCAGGACCCATTATATATGTTCCGTGATCTAAAACCCTTTTTATAGCTTCATCTATTTGAAGCCTAATTTTTTTCTGCTGCTCTTGTAGATCAATAAAATTGATTATAGGTATTTCGCCGCCGTTTTCAGATAAATTATGCTTTGACCACATTACTTCCCTCAAGATTTTCATTTTTGAATATGTTTCTTGTATCAATTATAAGGTTAGAATTCTCTATAACCGTTTTATAATCTACCGAATCATGATCCGTACATACAACTATTGCATCATGAGACTTTAGAGCTTCAATAGTTAGTGATATTGATTTCATTCCTACTAACCGAGGATATTCACTATCATGATCTATAGTACTAATTAATGGATCGTAATAATCTACTTCTGCTTTGTTATCTAAAAGATCTTGTATAATTTTTAACGAAGGACTCTCTCTCAAATCATCTACATTCTTTTTATACGCAACTCCTATAACTAGAATTTTACTATTCCTTAGTCCTTTACCGAAACGAAGATCCATTTCTTTACGAAGTTTCTCTATAACATAATCACCCATTTGTTTGTTAATGTTCCCACTTAACTCCACAAGTTGTGTAGGCATGCCAAATTCTCTGGCTCTCCATGTTAGATAAAAAGGATCAATAGGTATACAATGCCCTCCAAGGCCAGGACCAGGATAAAAAGGCATATAACCAAAAGGTTTAGTCTTAGCTGCATCAATAACTTCCCATATATCTATATCCATTTTAGAAAATATACACTTTAATTCATTTACAAGCGCAATATTTACAAAACGAAAAATATTTTCTGTTAGTTTGACAGCCTCCGCAGTAGCAGAGGTACTAACTTCAGCAACTGCAGTGATTATTTGCTTGTAAAAAATAGTAGATAGTTCCCTAGAATCGTCATCATCCGCTCCTACCACCTTAGGTATTGTTGAAGTATTATATGCAACATTACCGGGATCTTCGCGTTCAGGAGAATAAGCCAAATATATATCTTTTCCTATTTTTAGACCACTTTGTTCAAGCATAGGAGATAATAACTCTTGTGTAGTACCCGGATAAGTAGTTGATTCCAGTATAATCAGTTGTCCTTTCCTGAGTTGCGACGCTATTGTTTTAGTTGCCGAAGAAACATAGTTCATATCAGGTTCTCTATTTTTCGTAAGCGGTGTTGGAACACATATAAGTATTACATCCATTTTAGCAATATCATGCTCATTAGTAGTCGGAAAGAACTTTGAGCTCTTATTTAACGATACTATGTCTTCATTACTTAACGTTTTTATGTATGTCTGACCGGCGTTTAATTTTTCTATTCTCTTTATGTTCTTGTCAAAACCAATACAATTATAACCTTGATTAACTACTGCACGGGCTAATGGCAGGCCTACGTAGCCCAGACCCATTATACCTATGGTACATTCTTTACTGAGTATAGCTTGGGCTAACTCATGTTTCTGATTAGCACTTTCAACCACTTTTGTTTCTTTAGATTCCATATTGTTTTTTTATTAGCTTATAAAAATGAATTGTATTTATTTAAGATATTACTTCTTCAAGTTCATTGTCGGAATTTAACCTGTATTTTCTGTTCTCAAGAGGGCATAAGAGATCTTCTCCTAATCTATTTCCTGAGTGGCTCATCCATCCGATTTGGCACGCAGGATTACCTACAACTAAAGCATGGGGTTTAACATTCTTTGTCACCACAGCACCTGCACCAACAAAGCTATATTTTCCCAATTCTACACCACAAACTATTGTAGCATTTGCCCCTATGGTCACCCCTTTTCTAACGTAAGTTTTTCTAAATTCATCCTTGCGTTCTATTTCAGATCTAGGGTTGTTTACATTGGTAAAAACGCAAGATGGCCCGCAAAATACACCATCTTCTAAAACCACGCCGTTATATAAACTGACATTATTTTGGATCTTACAGCGGTCACCCACTATAACATCCGGACCTATCATAACATTTTGTCCAATAACGCAATTTTCTCCAATTTTTGTACCTTTAAGTATATGGGAAAAATGCCATATTTTTGTACCTGCACCTACCACGCAGCCACTATCGACAATTGCAGTCTCGTGGACAAAATAACTATTCTCCTTTAATTCTAAATTAACCGAACCCTTCTTTTTTAAAGAAATTTCAGCTGCGTCTAAAACTCTTAAAACTTTTAATCCTTCTTCACCAGAAGTTAGAGGATTTTTATTTTCTATAATGGAATTTAAAAAATGTTGGCATTCATTTTTTAAAGGCTCGACTTCAGTTAATTCGACAGCAATAGGGTTAGATTTTTCTATAACAGGAAAGCTATTTTCCCACTTAACTTTATGATTATATAGTTGCAGTTTCTTATCCCATGGCAGGCAATCATCAAAAACTGCAATGGACTTGTCTCCGATAACTACAAATCTTTGTTCTTTATAAGGGTGAAACCATGAAGCGAATACGTGAGCCTTAAGACCGTTCTTGAATAATAAGTGCAACGTTGCTGTATCTTCTATTTCTTTATCAAAAAAAGAAGAACCGGAAGACCAAACCTGGGCAGGTTCACTATCAACAATACCTAGCACCATTGATATATCGTGTGGAGCGAAGCTCCATAGAACATTTTCTTCTGTTCTTATTTTTCCTAGACTAAGCCTATTAGAATATATGTATTGTAATTTCCCTAATTTATTTCCCAAAACCAGTTGTTTTAATTTTTGATAAGCAGGGTGGTATTGCAAAAGATGACCTACCATTAGCTTTTTATTGACTTTATTTGCTATTAAACAAAGCTCTTCTGCATCTTTTACACTTATTGCAATCGGTTTTTCCACAAATACATGTTTACCTGCGAGTAGTGATTGCTTTACATGCTCAGCATGCTTAGAGGCAGGTGAAGCTATTACTACAGCATCTACATTACTTTCGATAACTTCATTAAATGTTAACGCTTTAACATCATAAGTTTCAGCCATTTCTTTAGCGACCACTTTTTTTTCATCGCAAACAGCATATAAAACCCCCTGTTCGGAGAAATTCCGTACTAAATTTTTTCCCCAATAACCGCATCCAATAACGGCAACTCTAATAGCACTTCCCATACATATTTTTTATAAAATTAAATTGTAAATCTGCTTTACCATTTTAGCTAGATTTAATTTTTTTAGAAACATTACAAAGAAGATATATATATTATAATACTAATTCTTACAAGTTATTATTTCTAATTTAAAATTAGACGTTAATAGCAATCCTATACCAAATTGATAATCATTTTTAAATGAATTTCAGGGCATGTAAGATACTGAGAAATAGCTATTATCGGGTAAGTTACTGGTTATAGGCCTTCTAAGCATAATTATTTCCATATTCAAGCCTAGCTTTTTTAGAAGGTACTTTTCCTTGGCAATAAGATCTACCTGGATTAACAAGAAGAGATTTCATAGCTTCTCGTCCCAGAAGCATCCTATAACGCATTATATCGCGTTTTGTAAGTGTTATGTCAATATCCCAATAATGATTACCTATTTTTATCGGTGATCTAATAACTACACGCTCTTCTTTATGGCCATTTGAGCTTCTAACTACCCGACTATCGATAACTTCAGCTATGGCACACCTTGTAATACTTTCGTTCTTTTGCAAAGGATGAATTACAAATTTAGCATATTTTTTGTTACTCATTTCTAAAATTTCTAAATCATAAGCGTGAAGAGCGGAAGTTTTTGCTCCTGTATCAATTTTTACTTTTATCAAAGGAGTATTTAACATTGGCAGAGAGGCCCATTCCCTCCACCCTACCAGCAACGATTCTTTAGTTAGCATTATTCTAATTCCTCCTCGAAATATAGCACCTCTTCAGCAACAGCTCTTATATTATCAAATGTTGCTACGTGGAATAACGCATCCCCGTTGCTAACAAGAGGCATCATCGTAATACCAATAATAATTCCGGTTTTTTTCGCTTTAACATAGGTTTTTTCAGTGCCAAACGGATTTGAAATTATCCCGAGTATTTGATCTTTATTTACTTTATTACCAATTTTTTTCTTCACTTGCAGACTTCCACTAATTGGGGCTCGAATCCAATGGCTAGATTCAGCCCTAAACACTTCCCTGGATTTTGGCAGTCTTGACCTAACTGATTTTTTTTCAATCATACCAATTTCACACATAACGGCAATAATTCCGTTTTCTGCTGAAGAAATTATTTTCTCGTCATATCTTAAGGCTTCTCCACCCTCAAATAGCAAAATATTTATTCCTTTTTCAAACGCTGCCTGGCGCAGGGATCCATCCCTCATATTAGAATTCAAAATTACTGGAACTCCGAATGCTTTTGCTAGCTTCTCTACCTCAGGATTTTCTAAGCACCCTCGGACTTGTGGAAGGTTAAACCTATGAGCGCTACCGGTATGAAGGTCAATACCGTATTGACATTTCGTGACTATTTCTTTCATAAAAATATGGGCTATTCGCGCAGCAAGGGAACCGTTTTTGAAACCAGGAAATGTTCTATTCAAATCTCTTCTATCCGGTAGATATCTAACATTGCGATTGAAACCAAAAACATTTACAATCGGTACAGCAATCAGAGTACCTTTTATAGAGGAAAGGATTTTTTTGCGAGAAAGCAGTCTTTTTATTGATTCCACTCCATTAATTTCGTCACCATGGATAGCTCCGCTAACAAACATTACAGGACCGCTTTCCTTTCCACAAATCACTTCTACCGGTATTGTTATATCTGTATGGTCATATAACTTGGCAATTACAATCTCCAATTGTTTCCTTTGCCCTTTTTCTATTTTTACCCCGTTAATAACAAAACCTTTTTCTGTATCCATAGTTTAAAATTTTACACTTTCTGGTTACTTCTTTTTTTTAATCGGTTAACAGCAAATTTTTCTATATGCTCTATAATTGCAGTTGCAATGTCTTTGCCAGTTACTTTTTCTATGCCTTCTAAACCAGGAGATGAATTCACTTCCAATACCAAAGGGCCGTGAGATGATCTTACAATATCTACTCCAGCTACCTCAAGACCTAATGATTTTGCTGCTTTTACGGCTACAGCTCTTTCTTCAGGCCTAAGTTTCACAGGTTCGGCACTGCCACCAATATGTAAATTGGAACGGAAATCACCATCAGCACTTTGACGTTTCATAGCTGCAAAAACTTTATCTCCAATTACAAAACACCTAATGTCGGAACCTCCAGCTTCTTTAATGAATTCCTGGACCAAAAAATCTGCTTCTAAATTTAAAAAAGCATTAATTAAACTTTCAGCTGCTTTGTTAGTTTCTGCAAGCAATACTCCCCTTCCTTGAGTTCCACTTAGAACTTTAACAATTAGAGGAGCACCGCCGACAAACTCTATAAGATCTTCAGTTGCATTTGCCGAGTGGGCATAACTGGTTATAGGCATAGCGATATTTTTTCTTGCCAGTAACTGGTGCGCTCTAAGTTTATCTCTAGACCTAGTAATTGCAACCGATCCATTTAAAGAATAAACACCGGAAACTTCGAATTGCCTTAGAACAGCTGAGCCATAAGAAGTAACTTTGGAGCCAATTCTTGGTATTACTGCGTCAAATTCTAATTTGGATTTTTCGAAGTCGTGTTTATAATAAATATCAGGCTTATTTGCGGTAATATTCACATAGCATTTTAGAACGTCGATTACCTTAACTTCATGTCCTCTTTTTTCCGCTGCTTCAACTAACCTTTCTGTCGAATAAATCTTTTTACTTCTTGATAATATACCTAATTTCATTTTGCCTGGTGCATAAAATTTTGTTTTAATTTTTTATAAGCTTTACCTTAATTCTTCTATTAAGATTAGTAGGTATACACTATCAAATTGATCTTAAGTATATATAATACCAAATGTTACCGAAGATTTACCATAAATCATGACTATTATTGTTGTTATTAAAACACTTTGTGGTTTTATTTGTTAAAGTTAGCTGGTTAATTCCCATCACAATCTTGAATCTATATCAAATCCCCCACATTTTGTAGAAATAACCGCGCTCGATGAGAATTTGGTTTGTTAAAAAATTCATTTGCCGGTTGGTCTGCTAAAACCTTTCCTTGATCCATAAAAATGATTCTATCAGCAATAATTTTTGCAAATTTTATATGGTGGGTAATAACTATCATCGTTATTTGATTTTTTAGCTGAGAAATGATCTCTATGATGTCCTTTACCACTTCAGGATCTAACGCAGAAGTAGGTTCATCAAATAGCATAATTTCAGGATTCATCATCAAGGCACGTGCTATTGCAACCCTTTGCTTTTGGCCGCCGGACAAATCCATCGGATAAAAGTAAGCTTTTTCTAAGACACCAAATTGCTTTAACAGGCCCTTAGCTTTTTCCTCTGACTCTTTTAGGCGCGCTTTAATAACGTTAATTGGCCCATAGGTTAAATTTTCTAAAACAGTCATGTGCGGAAAAAGGTGGAACTGCTGAAAAACCATACCAATCTTAAAGCATAACTTTCCTCTATTACGTCTTGTTAGTTTTTTCCCGTCTATTAATACAGCTCCGGTTGTGGGGTTTTCTAAATTATTTATACAACGTATTAAAGTCGATTTCCCACTTCCAGAAGGGCCGATTATAACGACCGTTTCTCTCTTGTCAAAAACCAAATTAATATCAGAAATAACTTGCTGACCTGCAAAGCTTTTTGACACATTCTGGAGCACTATCATAAAGCTAATCTTCTTTCTAAAATTTTAGCAAAGGAGCTGACTATCATAACCATTATGTAATAAGTAACGGCTGCTGTTAACATCGGAGTAAAGTAACTATAAGTCTCTGTAGAAACAGTTTGAGCTCTTTTCATTATATCCATACCCCCTATAACCGATATTAGCGCTGATTCTTTGATTAAATTGATTAGCTCATTTACTAAAGCCGGTAGAATATTACGCAAAGCCTGAGGTAAGATTATGTCTTTCATTCTAAGTACAGGAGGGATGCCTAAAGCCTTTGCAGCTTCTATTTGCCCTTTGTCAATTCCTTTAATTCCGGCCTTAATAATTTCCGAAACATATGCCCCAGAATTTAAAGAAAATGCTACTACTCCGGAAACAAATATGCTTATCTTAATTCCAAGTAAACTAGGTAAGCCGTAATGGATTATGGTTAACTGGACAAGCATTGGCGTACCCCTAAAAACTGAGGTATAACTAATGGCAAATAGTCGGAGTAATTTACTGTCGGCAGTCTTGCAAATGGCAAGCGATGTTCCGATTATCAGGCCGAAACACACCGAAGCAATGCTGTATTGTAAAGTAACCCCAGTACCTTCAATTATATAATAAAGATGAGGCCAAAATGCCACTAAATCGCTATACATGAATAAAATAAACTAAGTAAACTATTAAGTTAACGAGAAACAAGCTACCAATCAGCGAACCAAGGATGATATTACTAAATAGCTTTTACGTCAATAATTTCCAGCATTTCCTCCAATTTTAGATATAATAATAAAATCTTGTATTATTGAGATAAAAACACGTTTTATTGAAGGACAAAAATAAAATTTTTATCCTTTTGTACTCGAGGCCTTATAAATAACTTGCAGGAGTTTGAATTTATATTGTCAACCCCAGAGTGTGGTTATATACTTATATTTTTGATTATATAAAGGATGGCACAATGTTAAAAGTTTCTTTCGAAAATAAAGACATGGATAATAATGAGGCTATAGCAATTATTATCAATGACCAGCTAAAAATAGATTCTGAGACTCTGTTAATTGATCAAAAACATCATGGACTTATATCTAAAACTATTAAGGATAAAAGAATTTTTAAACCAGAATACGGTTATTCAAAAATTCTAACCACAACAAATAAAGACGGCGAGGTACGTTACCTCATTTTAATTGCATTAGGTTCAGAAGATCATGTCTCAGAAGTAAGAATTGAGGAAATAGGGGGGGAAATCCACTTGCTTGCTACTTCTTGTAAAGCATCTTCAGTTGGAATCCGGATACCAAATAAAGTAGGGCATCTTAAACAGGAAAAAATTGCAGCTTTGCTCGGCGGCGGAGCATTACTTGCTTCTTACAGATTTGATAAATACCAAACAATGAAAAGTAACGAGGAAAAATTCATCACCGAAGATTTTGACATCATAGTTGATGATCACGAACACGCTCTTAAACTTTTTGAAGAGCAAAAATCTTTGGCTTTAGGAGTATTCTTCGCTCGGGATTGCATCAATGAAGTACCAAATATCTTGTATCCAGAAAGTTATGCCGAAAGAATATTAGAAAAATTAGAACCACTTGGTATTGATGTAGATGTTCTGGGAGAAAGCCAAATGCGTAGCCTTGGTATGGGAGCGCTACTTGGAGTGGGCCAAGGTTCTTCTAACGAATCCAAATTAGTGGTTATGAAGTATAACGGATTAGACGATGATAGTGATCCAATATGTTTTGTTGGTAAAGGGGTAACCTTTGATACTGGTGGTATTTCATTAAAACCGGCTGCTGGTATGGGAGACATGAAATATGATATGGGCGGATCTGCTTCCGTAGTCGGGGTCATCAAAGCTCTAGCACTTAGAAATGCTAAAGTTAATGTAGTTGGTATAGTAGGTTTGGTTGAAAACATGCCTGGAGGAAATGCCCAAAGACCTGGTGATGTCGTTAGGACTATGTCTGGCCAAACTGTAGAAGTCCTAAACACCGATGCTGAAGGACGTTTAGTTTTGTGTGATTGCGTAACCTATCTCCAACAAAACTTTAAACCAGCTTGTATAGTGGATATAGCAACCTTAACGGGAGCAATTTCAATTTCTTTAGGTAGTACTTATGCAGGCTGTTATGCAAATGATGATGAACTAGCGCACAAGCTGATTGCCGCCTCTCTTAAAACTAATGAAAAATTATGGCGTATGCCTTTGCACCCGGACTATAACGATATGCTCAAATCAACCGTTGCTGATATTGCGAATATCGGTTCTGAAAAAGGCTTGGCAGGTAGTTCTACTGCTGCACATTTTATAGGTCGCTTTATCAACACCGGAGTAAAATGGGCTCACCTAGACATAGCAGGGGTAGCTTACGATAAAAAAGGAACAAATCCAATTTGCCCTAAAGGTGCTGTAGGTTTTGGTGTAAGGTTATTAAATCAATTTGTAAAAGACAATTATGAATCCAAGTAAAAAGCCGCATATTTTTGTTGTTGGTAACGAAAAAGGTGGTGCTGGAAAAACTACATGTTCAATGCATTTGATTATTGGTCTGCTCGAGCGGGGGTATAACATTGCAAGTGTTGATGTAGACTCTCGCCAGGGTTCATTAAGTAGTTATATAAATAACCGAAAATTATATAACGATAAAAATCCTGATAAAAAAGTGCTGATGCCAGTGCATTTTCATATCCAGGAAAGCACAAAGCAGAACGTTACTGAAAAAGAAGAGGAAGAAAAAAATCGTTTTAATCAGATCCTAGATCAGATTAAAGATTCTACAGATTACGTAGTAATTGATACGCCTGGAAGTTATACCCATTTGTCAAGGTTTGCCCATTCTTATGCGGATACGGTAATTACTCCCGTAAACGATAGTTTTCTAGATTTAGATGTAATGGCCAAAATAGACGGTGAAACCTTTGATATATTAAAACCATCCATTTACAGCCAAATGATGTGGGAACAAAAAATGGAAAGGGCAGCAAGGGATAAAGGCTCAATTGATTGGGTAGTGCTTAGGAATCGACTTGCAAACCTCGATGCTCATAATAAAAGAAACGTCAATGACACACTTGAGAAATTATCAAAAAGAATTTCTTTTCGTATTGCTCCTGGTTTTAGCGAAAGAGTTATTTTTAGGGAATTGTTTCCCCAAGGTTTGACTCTTCTTGATTTAAAAGTAGCAAATTTCAATAAAACTTTTAGTATTTCTCACGTAGCAGCAAGGCAGGAATTGAGATCCTTTCTTGAAGCTTTGGGGGTAAAAAACCTTGAGAAAAAAGAGGTAGTTGCAGCAGGATCATAACATTTTTTTCGAATATTTTTTGCGACTGCCGGTAAAGATTTGGGTATAAATTAATCTTTAAAAAGTGTACATATAGGGGAAGAGTTATGCAGAAAATAGAAACGGTTTGCGTTATTGGAGCAGGAGTAATGGGGAGCGGTATTGCTGCCCAAGTTGCTAATTCTAAAACTAATGTTATTTTACTCGATATTGCCGATAATGAGTCAGGTAATAAAAATAAAATTGTAAATGATGCTTACGATAGGTTATTTACACAAAAACCTGCCCCATTGTCTCACCCTAATTATGCAAAATATATAAAAATCGGGAACTTAGAAGATGACATTTCTCTAATAAGGGAAGCAGATTTAATTATTGAAGTAATCGTTGAGAAACTGGAAATAAAGCATCAATTGTATGAATCTGTTAGTAAATATCTAAAACCGACAGCAATATTAGCATCCAATACCTCCACCCTACCTTTAGCGCAATTAAAGGAAAAACTTCCTGATAATGTCCGTAAAAATTTTGTGATTACCCATTTTTTCAATCCGCCAAGATATATGGAGTTAGTCGAGCTTATTACTGACTATCAAACCTCTCGGGAAATGGTATCCGAATTATCCAATTTCCTTAAGAAATCGCTGGGAAAAACAATTGTATATTGCAACGATACCCCTGGGTTTATTGCTAATAGAGTGGGATGTTTTTTACTTGAATTAACAGTTCGCAAAGGGATCAAAGAAAATTTGAATCCCGCACAAATAGATTATATTTTCTCAAAATTCCTAGGTTTTCCAAGTACTGGCATTTTCGGATTATATGACCTGATCGGTCATGATGTAATGAACTTAATATCTGCGTCATTATTAGAGTCCTTACCAAGTAGTGACAAATATCATCAAGCTTGTTTTCCTATTACATTTCTTGAAGAGATGAAAACCAGAAATTTTCTAGGAAGAAAATCAAGCAGTGGTTTTTATAGATTAATAAAAAATCTAGAAGGGAAAAGAGCGAAACAGGTAATTAATTTTGATAATTTAGATTATGATCCTCTTCCCTCTATCGTTGAATATAAGGATATCCAAGAGGTTTTAAATTGCGGTGATAAATACAGTAAATTCGTATCTGATATCCTTGCCGATTTCTTTTCATATGTTATTTCTCTTATTCCAACAGTAACCGAGAGCAAAACTGATATAGATAAAGCAATGAAGCTAGGATACAGTTTAAAATACGGGCCATTTGAGTTACTAAGTAAAATGCCAGATAAAGGAGAGAGGTGGTTAAAATTAGAAGAGCTTAACCAGAAAATTCCTGACAATATTAAAAATCACTCTTATGGCAAGGAACAGCAAGGCTATAAAATAATCTTGAATAATGATTCAGCTCACTTGGAACTTATAGACAACCATCATGTTTTTGTTATTAAATCAAAAATGAATTCGTTAGACAGTAAGGTATTTAATTTAATGATAGAAGCAATAGATTACTGTGAAAATAAAAACGAAGCTTTATATATATTTCCTTTAGGAGATAATTTTTCTGCTGGTGCCAACTTAAAATATTTTAAAGAAGCTATAGAGGGCAAAAACTTCAAACTAATAGAAGGACTCCTGCAGCTTGGTCAGAAAGCAATGCTACGCTTAAAGTATTCCAAGATTCCCGTTATATCTTGCGCTAGGGGATCAGCTCTCGGTGGTGGGTGTGAGATTCTCCTTCATTCAAATTTTGTAGTTGCTCATCAGAATTTAAATAGTGGGCTCGTAGAACTGGGTGTGGGTTTAATACCCGGCTGGGGGGGGACTAAAGAAATGTTCCTTAGAAGCCAGGGCAATAAAACCAAATTACTGGCGAATTTAAAAAATATACTTTTTCAGAATAAATCAAGCTCTGCTGACTATTTTGCTTTAGATTATTCAGTTGAAGCAGTAATTAACATGAATAAAAATTTAATTCTAGAACAAGCTTTTCAAGAAAAGTTCCAAAATGCGTATTCTAATAGCAGCCAAGTTGACCTACCTCAAATAAGTTTAATTAATGAAATGGATCATAGCGGTTTCGATAAATTACAAATCGATATAATGAATTTTTTCCAAAAAATAATCGATAAAAAATCCATAACTGAAGGCGAATTATTAGACTGGGAGAAAGAAAAATTCTTACAACTAGCATCTACTCCAATTAGCCTAGAAAGAATCAGTAAATTTGTGTAGCGCACATGACTTTAATTAATAATAGAAGCACCAAGTTTAATGAAAGCTATATAAAATTAAGAATATTTCCTAGAAGGAGGCTTGTTTGTTGTGGATAAAAAACCAAGCTAGTTAATCATTATAGCTAATCGTTATTTTTAAAGTTATAAATCTTTGGACACTATGATAAACTGCTTATAATAAAAAAGTAGAATATACAGAAAAATACCTATTGGTTTCTAGAGGGGAGTTCTCATGATACAAAAAATATTATTTTTAGCAATTGCTTTTACCTTAACTGCTTGTGACCAGGAGCAAGTAGTTGATGATCCAGCAAAAAACCAAATAAAAGAGTATACCAAGAAATTAAAAATCTGCGAGGAAGAAGATGGAAATAAGGATTATGTACGTAGTCTATCTGTAGTATCTACTGACGACATCGTTATTGGTGATCCAAAAAGTAAAATTGTATTAGTAGAATATTTCGCCCCAACTTGTCCTCATTGTGTGCATTACCATCAAAAAATATTTCCAGAAATAAAAGCAAAATATATTGATAATAATAAAATTGCTTATGTAATCAGAGAATTTATCGGCAATAAACAAGATTTGGATGCCACTATTCTTGCAAGGTGCAGCGGCCATACCGATACTTATCTGAAATTTTTAGAAGTCATTTTAAATCAGCAAAATAACTGGGCCTTCAGCAAAAATTATCGTGAGATTTTAACTAATATAGGTAGTTTGGGTGGGGTTTCGCCAGAAAATTTTTCAACCTGCTTAAACGATCAAAATAAGATTAAAATACTAATGGAGAATACCAAACTAGTAACTAATTTGCCTACCTTTATTGGCACTCCTAGTTTTTTTATAAATGGGGAACAATTTAATGAAAAATACACTTTTGAGGAATTATCAAAAGCTATTGATAAAGAATTAACTATTGATAATTAATTGCTTTTGAGTTATGACAGATAATAATATAGAAGGAGTAAAAAAAAGGATAGAAAAAATAAAAGAAGAACAACTCAGTATATCCTCCAAAAAACATGCCAGTTCTCCAATTATTGATATCGCATCAGAACTTGTTGCTGGTGTTATAGTCGGGGTAATAGTGGGGGTTTTGCTCGATAAATTATTTACTTCTAAACCTTTATTTCTTATACTTTGCATTATACTTGCTTCTATAGCGGCTTTCAGATCCATTTGGAGAAAATACATAAAAATTCATTGAATTAATATGAAACACAGCCCTTTAGACCAATTTAAAATAAAAGAAATAGCAAATATTCAATTATTTGGGCACGACGTTATTGTGACGAACTCAGCCTTATTTATGATTATAGCTAGCCTTTTTATCATTCTTTACTTTACTTTAGCTTTTAAGAACAAGAAATTAGTGCCGACAAGGTTGCAGCTTAGCGGTGAGTTATTCTATAATTTAATTACTGATACTGTAAATCAAAACGTAGGAGTTAAAGGCAAAAAGTTTGTTCCTTTAATCTTTACATTATTTATGTTTATTATGGTATGTAATCTGTTTGGTATGATACCCTATGGATTTACTGTTACCAGCCATATTTCCATTACATTTGCACTTGCGATGATGGTGTTTTTACTAGTTACTTTGCTTGGATTTATCCTGCATGGATTTCATTTCTTCTCTTTATTTTTACCGGCCGGAACACCTTGGTGGTTAGCGCCTTTAATGATATTAATTGAACTATTTGCTTATCTAGCAAGACCTGTAAGTTTGTCGCTGCGTTTAGCTGCAAATATGGTTGCTGGTCATGTACTACTTAAAGTCATAGCTGGTTTTATTGTGTCTATGGCATTTTACTTGAAAATCTTCCCAATACCTTTTATTTCTGTATTGATAGGGTTTGAAATTTTCGTTGCAATTTTACAGGCTTACATATTTACTATATTATCATGTGTTTATTTAAATGATGCAATTAATTTACACTGATATATAAGTATAGCAGTCTTGCTGGTCTATATCGGGGAAAAGGATGATAGGACTTAGCTTTGATTTTAGTTAATTTAGAATTTCAAGGAGGAAAAATATGGAATCTATGATGGCTCTTAAATTTATTGGCGCTGGCCTTATGGCATTTGGAATGCTGGGTGCTGCTATTGGAGTAGGAAACATTTTCGGCTCATTATTAAACTCAATAGCTCGTAACCCTTCAGCATCTGACCAATTACAACGTATGGCTTTTATCGGTGCTGGCCTTGCTGAAGCGATGGGGCTATTTTCTTTTGTTATCGCAATGTTGTTAATTTTTACATAACACGAAGGAAATTTATATGCCTCAATTTGATGTATCGAGTTTTGGTACGCAGTTATTCTGGCTAACATTGGTTTTTGGAGTTCTTTACATTGCAATAAGCAGAATAATTGCTCCAAAAGCCGAAAGTATAATGATAAATCGTAATCGTTATTTAGAAGAAAACATAACTGCTTCTGAAAATGATTATGGTAAGGCTGAATCTTTGCGGAAAGAAAAGGAAATGAAACTCCGGGAATTCAACGTTGAAATTGAAAAATTTCGAAAAGAGGCTCTTGATTCGTTAGATGACCATTTTGCAGATAGAAATGTAGAGCTGAGTAGAGTTTTATCTAAAAAAACTAAAGAATCTTTCTTGGATGCTGAAAAATACCTTACTTCTTTTCATCAACACGAGAATAAATCTTGCATTGATTTAGCGGCATTTATAATTGAGAAAATTACTGATAAACCTGCTGACTTAAAGTTGCTAGAAAAAATTTATAGGGAAAAATAATGCATTTTTTTGATGAGAATTTCTGGATAGCAGTTAGTTTTATTGTTTTTTTATATTTTGCTTATAAACCTATCAAAAAAGCAATTATCAATGCTTTAGATGCTAAAATTAATGAGATAAAAGAAAAGTTAGCTCAAACTGAAAAAATTAAAGCTGAAGCTAAGCTACTTCTTGAAGAAACGCAAAAAGAGATGGAAAACTTTGAGGAATATAAACAGCAAATAATTAATAAGGCAAAAGCTAGTACTGAGAAATTGATTGAAAAAAGAACAAAAGAAATGGAAATAGCTTTAACTCGAAAAAGCGAAGAGGCCATTAAACTTATTGAAAATGAAAAATCAAAAATAACCCAGCAATTAAAGGATGAATTCACTGAAACTGTAATTAATTTAGTTCGCAGCTATTTAGCGGAATCAAAAAACAACGCTGTATCTGACGAAGAAATTATTAACAGATTCATAAAGCAAAAGAATTAATCTAGATAATGATTTTTGTCAAACCTAAACAAACATGGTGGAGTCAAGGGGAATCGAACCCCTCACCTTTTGAATGCCATTCAAACGCTCTACCAACTGAGCTATGACCCCATCATTTAGTAACCCATTATAAATAAATATGCTTTATTTGCAATAGAGTTATTGAAGTTGTCGAAATAGTAAATATATAGTGAACATTAAAAACCTTAAGAAGCGATAAAAAATAAAGTAATGCCGGAATTTAATAAGCTAAACAGAACTTTTGCTAGAAGAATAGGTAAAAGACTATCGGATCAAAGTAAAGAGCTTCTTGCAAATGTTTTACCCACATACCTGTTTTCCAACGAATTACTGACTTTTAAAAGTCAGCAAAAAAAATATTTAGAAATTGGTTTTGGTATGGGAGAACACTTATTTAATCAAATTGTTATAAACCCTGAAAATTTATATATTGGAGTTGAGGTTTACTTAAATGGTATAGCTAGTTTTTTGAAACTGGTTGCTAAAAGTCAAAACGACAATTTCTTGATCTGGCCTAATGATCTAGATATGATATTAAAAGATATTCCGAACCGTTCCTTGGAAGGAATTTATGTTTTGTTCCCAGATCCCTGGCATAAAAGAAGGTATATGAAAAAACGCCTCATGAATAAAGAGCGCGTAGAATTTTTAAAGTCGAAATTGAAAACTGGCGGTTTTATAGCCTTTGCTTCTGATATAGAAGATTATTTTGAAAATGTAAAAAAAATATTCTTGGAAGATAAAGAATTAATTATCCAAAACACCGATTTTTTGCTCCCGCATGCAGGCTATATAATAACAAAATATCACCAAAAATCGATAAGAGAAAATAGAGAGGCCCAGTTTCTTCAAGCTATTCTTGCCAGAGAAACCTAGATTTATTTAGTATTGTTTTATCTTGAATCAATACCAATTACAAAGGGACTTTAGAGCCGCTAGGTTTTCTGTTTTTTCGATACGTAATTTTAATTCAGATGTGGTTAGTTGTTATCTCCAGATCTTCGAGGTAGATTCTTTTTTGCTTTGCTCTTTCTGCAGTAGATGTATGGCATATTCTGTGGTAGAAACTAACTTTCTAAATTTAATAGGTGTAGAGGTAATGTGGCCTTTCACGAATTTCAAATTACACACTATTTTAACAGAAATTTTGTGTTAATATCTGTTCTCATAGCCAAAAGTAAATACAAATCCTCTCGATTCACCGTAACATTACGGGATATATCCACTATAATTACTTTTTTTGGAAGAGGTCGCTAATCCTATCGGATTATTCCTTAATCAGGTTTTTTAAATCCAGAAAGGCCGCTTCTAGATTAACGTAATCGCTTGATCTAAGCACTAAAGAAGTTCCATGTATACCTTCCCTTGTAAATGGGTAGCTTCCCATATCAACAGAAGGATATTTATTTTGCAAAGCCTCAAAGCGTTCTGCTATTTTGCTTTCTCCAATCATCACAGTATGCGATGTACTACGTACAACCTTGCCATGTTCCAGAAAGGGGATGATAGAATTTAGCATAGATTCCATAATATCGGGTACGCCTGCTAAACAATAAACATTGTTAATAGCAAAACCAGGTACTTTACTTACCTCATTTTTTATGAAAGTACTTCCTTCTGGAATAAAAGCCATTTTTTCTCTGGCCTTATTCATTTTCTCTCCCCGGCTTTGGTAAAATTGTTCTAAAAGGTTATAAATAGTTTCGCTACGAACGTAAGGTACACTAAAAGCTTCAGATATGGCAAGACTGGTAATATCGTCATGAGTTGGGCCGATCCCGCCAGTAGTAAAAACATAATTATATTTTTGGCTCAACGCCAACACAGATTCTATAATAGCTTGTTTTTCGTCTGGAACAGTTCTAGCTTCTTTTATAGTTACCCCAATTTTTTCAAGGGTTCTTGCTATAGTTTGAGTGTTGATGTCTAAAGTGCGGCCTGATAGTATCTCATTACCTATTATTAATACGGCCGCACTTGGGTTTTTCATATAAGGTAAATTAAGTTATATTTTTATATCTATTTTCTATCACCAAAAAACCTTAACATATACAGAAACAAGTTAATGAAATCTAAATATAATGTGAAAGCACCCATGACTGCCATTTTTTGCCCCATTTCTCCACCACCTGAGCTATAATAAATGGTTTTCAATTTCTGAGTATCCCAAGCCGTCAGTCCCATAAATATAGCTATACCAATAAAAGAAGTCGCAAAATCAATAGCAGGACTCCGCAAGAAAATATTTACAAGAGAAACAACTATTAAACCGATCAATCCCATTATAAGAAAAGAACCCATTGACGTTAAATCACTTTTTGTACTGTAACCATAAAGGCTCATAGCACCAAATACAGATGCACATATAAAAAATGTCCGAGCCAGCGACTGTCCAGTATATACAAGGCCTAAATAAGATAATGACATCCCCATAACCGCTGCATAAACCCAGAACAAAGTCTGGGCAGTATTTACTGACATTCTACCAAGTCCCATAAAGAAATATATAGCAATTCCCAAAGGAGCAAAAGATATAAGCATTCCCAAACCAGACGTTCCCATAAATTCACCATTTGGGCCAATATTAAACATCAAACTGGCAAGCGGAGGGAAATTTAGGGTTGAAAAAGCGAACACTCCAGTAACAAGAAGGCCTATTGCCATAAAGTTATATATCTTGAGCATGTAATTTCTTAGCCCTTCATCAAAGCTGCCTTTATCTTTAACAAAGGATTTTGTGTAATCAATCATAGTCTACCTCTAAATTACTAATTTTAAGTACTTAATGTTATAATATAGGTTTAATATATACTTTTTTCAAGCTCATATCCATAATATCTATCGCTCTAATTGAGTAAGCATCCGAGCAACATCCAAAAAGCCATAACAAATCCCACATATATATTAGATTTAAACCTTATTAAACAACTATCGGGATCGGTAATATCTAGGCTTTTTACTTGCCACAACAGTATAGGAAAAGCTACTACTCCTCCTATTACCCCTAAGTAATTATTAGATGATAAATTTGCTACTATATAAAGAGAAATAAATATAATGTAAGCGCAAAATATGAATAACTTATAATATTTGCCCTCTAAAAAAATAGCTGAAGATTTGATTCCTACAGCCTTATCATCTTTGATATCCATGAACGCATAAATACTATCGTAACCAAATGTCCAGAACCCACAAGCAGTATACATTAACAACGCTCCTAAAGAAATATCGTCTTTAATTTCTGCATAGCTGATTAAGCAACCAAGATTAAACGTTAGCCCTAAAAAAACCTGGGGAAAATAAGTAAAACGCTTCATTAGCGGATATATAACAATCATACAAAATGCGATTATCCCGATAATTATAGGGATAATCGTAAAGTATAAAAGTGTCCACATAGTTAAAAGAAGCAATAAACCTAAAATGATTAGGGCTAGTTCTGTAGATATTGTATTATTTGCTAATGGCCTATTTTTTGTGCGTAATACTTGTCTGTCAAAATCTCTATCAAAAAAATCATTTATCACACAACCGGAGCTTCTTGCAAGAACGCTTCCAATAAAAAGTACTGGCATATAGTATAAATCAACAGGTTCTTCATAAGCTAAGAACAGTCCAAATAACGCAGGGAAAAAAACCAGTAAATAACCTACGGGCTTATCAAGGCGGAGTAACTCTACTATCGTAGAAAAAATCTTTGGCATTTTTGGTTATTTATAATATATTTCTATTCTAAAATTAAACTAACTTACAAATTGATTATGATGTCATTCCCCAAAAAATACAAGTTCGACGAAAGTGAAAAGAAATGGCAAATTTTTTGGCAAGAAAACGCTATATACCACTGGTCCAAGTCGGAAGCAAGAGAAAACAGTTTTATAGTTGATACTCCACCTCCAGGAGTTTCCGGCCAGCTTCATATTGGCCACGTATATAGCTACACACATACAGATTTTATTGTAAGACACAGAAGAATGAAAGGGAAGAATGTATTTTATCCAATGGGTTTTGATGATAATGGTTTGCCGACAGAGAGGTTAGTTGAAAAAGAAAAAAACATTCGGGCAAATTCTGTAAGCAGAAAAGAGTTTATTAATATTTGTAATGAGGTTATAGCCAAAGAAGAAACAAAATTTAGAGCTTTGTTTAATAGGATAGCTTTATCAGTAGATTGGAATCTAGAATATCAAACTATTAACCCACTTTCATGTAAAATCTCCCAAATGTCTTTTTTAGATCTAATAGAAAAAGGACAGATTTATCGTGATTCTCAGCCAATGTTATGGGATTCTGTTGATCAGACAGCCCTTGCCCAGGCTGAAATCGAAGATCGTGAGAAAGTCACTTTCATGAACGATATTTTATTTTCTTTGGAAAATGGTGATAAAATAACAATTGCTACTACCAGGCCGGAATTACTACCGGCTTGTGTCTCTGTTTTTTTTCACCCTGAAGACAAAAGGTACAATTACTTAGAAGGTCAATTTGCTTTCACCCCCTTATTTAACGTTAAAGTTCCCTTACTTGCTGACGATATGGTTGACCCTGAAAAAGGTACTGGTCTAGTGATGTGCTGTACATTTGGCGATCAAACAGATATTGCGTGGTGGAGAAAGCATAAACTACCAACTAATATTATTATAAGTAAACAAGGAAGAATAGAAAACATACAATTTGACAATAGCTGTGCTAACAAGATAAAGGCTGAGCAATTCGCTGCTCAACTTACTGGTCTTACAGTTACCGCAGCACGCAGTAAAATCATTGAACTGTTAAAGAAAGAAGGCCTACTTGTAAACCAGGTACAAAAACTCCAAACAGTAAAATGTGCTGAAAGGTCTGGTGCTCCTCTTGAAATTCTTACTACCCCTCAATGGTTTATAAAAACTATTATTCACAAGGAAGCTCTGTTAAAAAAGTCTGACGAGTTAAATTGGTATCCGAACTTTATGAAAATCAAGCTTGATAGATGGATAGAGGGAATAGGAATGGATTGGTGTATCTCACGCCAGCGGTATTTCGGCGTACCTTTTCCAGTTTGGTATTCCAAGCGTGCCGGAGAAGAAGGAAAACCAATATTTGCAAAAAATCATCAATTGCCTGTTGATCCACTTGTTGACTTACCAGAAGGATATAATAAAGAGGAAGTAATACCAGACTATGATGTTATGGATACATGGGCTACAAGTTCTGTTTCACCTCAATTAAACTCCCATGGTGTCTCAAATAATCACATGGTAGATGAGAACCGGTATAAAAAATTATTCCCTGCAGATTTACGTCCTCAAGCACATGAAATATTAAGGACTTGGGCATTTTATACTATGCTTAAAGCTTACTTACATGAAAATACTCTACCTTGGAAGGATATAATGGTTAGTGGTTGGTGTCTGGCGCAAGACAAAAGTAAAATGTCTAAATCCAAAGGCAATGTTTTAATTCCGGAAATATTGTTAGAAGCACATGGTTCCGATGTTATAAGATATTGGTGTGCTAGTTCAAAATTAGGAACAGATACTGCTTATTCTGAGGATGTTATTAATAACGGCAAGAGATTGGTAAACAAGCTTTGGAATGCAGCTAAATTTGCGAGCACTCATTTTGACAAAATATCTGATAGTGATAAAGCGCTTTCTCTTTGTGGGGTAAAGCATAAAATTACTAGAGATTTTGATAAATATTTAGTGAATCAAGTAGTAGATTTAGTAGATTATGCTGACCAGGAATTAACAAATTATGAATATGCAACTGCAATAGATAAAACTGAAAAATTTTTCTGGGCGCTGTTTTGCGATAATTATTTAGAAATTACAAAAACTAGAGCTTATAACGAAAACGGGGAAGATGATGAAGGAGCGTTAAGCACACATTTAACCTTATACCATACTCTAAAAACCTTACTACAATTATTTGCTCCTATTGTTCCACATATTACTGAAGAATTATTTCATATACTTTATGCTAAAGATATTTCAGAAAGTATTCATATGAGAGGTTCATGGCCTAATATTAGAGAAGCTAAATTTACCGATATAGATGAAACTAAATCAGAAGATTTACTTGAGATTCTTGAATTAGTTAGAAAGATTAAAGCTCAAGATAATTTGTCAATTAAATCACCGATAAGTTATATAGAAATTAAAGGAATCATGTTACCAGATAATTTGATATCGGATTTAAAAAACGTAACCTCTGCGAAAGAGATTTTATATGTAGAGCAACTAACCTCACAGAACCAGAACTTACAAGGTAAGAACTTACAAATTAATGTTGTATACTAGAAGAACAATTTTGGTTTTTTAATTGCTAAGGGTTTAAACTTGATTGGGTTACTACTGGTTCAGTAATAGTAAGGTAGTACCAGTTTATTAGCATAAATGTAGTAATTAACGAGAACTGCAAATAAGTTAAGTTTCTTTGGATTGGATTTGCCTCTGTCTATTTAAGTGTGTAGATTCAAAATAGGCACTTAAATCCTACCGTCAGAAAAAAATGAACCTTACTTCATTTCAATGTAATTGATTCACTCATCTGGGTAGATACCCCAGAGAAGTTTTTTTACAATCCATCCTTTGTAGGTTTTACACACCACTTGACACCAATCCTCTTTGCACTTTATCAAATTACACCGAATCTTAGGTTTTAGCTGAACTACTACATCATCATAACGACCAGGTAAAGCAATTAGAGGAGTAATATTTTTTGACACTACGATGACCGATCTTTTAGCCGATAAAGCACTTGCATGTACCCAGCCGCCTTCTCCGTTTATGTCTCGTACTTTTCTCCACTGCTCATATTCAGCTATTATCTCTACCGGTTCCCCTTTGCGAATAAATACCCACTCAATAGGGCAATCTATCACGGGTCCGGTTCTTACATTTACTTCGTCAAATTTAATTGTTACAAACCTTGGAATTGGTAACTTTTCCTTGGAAATATCAGCAAAAGCTAGAGAACTAATATTTATCCACAAAATTAAACAAGCAAATATCCTATTCATCTTCTTCAGATTCAAGTAAAGTATTGTCCTGTTTAACTACAACGTAACTTCCTGCTCTAAATTGAGTTTTTATCCGATTAATCTCATGTTCACTGATACCTACAGATTTCAGAACAGCACCGCCAAGCTGTAAGCCAGTTTCATAATCTTGAGGGATAATCGTCGTTACTCCAATATCATAAAATTCCGTACAATTCTTTAAGTCTTTTAATCTGACAATAACTTCAAGAGCAGAAAAATTATTTTTAATGGCCTTAGCTGTTTTTTTGATGGTAATCGCATTGTTCATTGTTAATACAATAGTTAAGGCTCTATCAGCTCCAACGGCCTTTAAATTGCTTATTTGCGACGCATCACCTACAAAAACCGGTAAGCCGTTAGCTATCTCTTCTGCAACAACCTCGCCGTTAACATCCAGTGCTATATAATTTACTCCTTCCGCTTCAAGGACTTTTGCTACCATTTTGCCTACTTTACCAAATCCTGCAATAATAACATGATTAGCTAGGTCTCGTGCCCCATATTCAATAACTTGTTCTGGAGTTCTTCCGAGTCCCTTTTCTATTTTTTCGGCAAATTTCTGGCCCATCATAGCAAGTAAGGGAGTTAAAGCCATTGAACAAGTGACAACAAGCAATAAAATATTTGCAACGTTTTCTTCAAGAACTCCATATTCTTTACCAAGATTAAATAAAATAAACGAAAATTCTCCCCCTTGAGAAAGTAATAACCCGGCATGAACGGCTACGCCCTTATTAAAGCCAAATAATATACATAACCCAGAAATAATAATTGCTTTTAAAAGGATCAAAGCTAAGCAAAAAGTAATTATTGTTGATATTTGTGAGTATATTTCCATTACATCAATCTTCATTCCTACGCTCATGAAGAAAAGGCCTAGCAACAAACTTTTAAAGGGATAAATACTTTCGTGGGCTTTAACTCTAAATTCGGTTTCAGCCACAAGAACTCCGGCCACGAAAGCTCCAAGAGCAAGAGATAGTCCAAAATGCTCCGTTCCCCAAGAAGCTGAAAGAACTACTAATAAAGTTACGGCAATCGGTAATTCACTACTCTCGCTACCTGAATCCGAAGATATGAAAGAAAACAAAGGCCGGAGTAATAATCTACCGGCAATAAAAATAACTCCCAGGGCAACCACGGCCTTTAAAAGTGAATAAACAAGCACAATTAATAGTGGTTCTTCTCCATTACCTCCAAGTATAGGCACAATAACAAGTAATGGTACAACAACAAAATCTTGTAACAGTAAAATAGCAAGAGAAACCCTGCCTATTTGCATAGACTGGCTTTTTGTTTCATTAACTACTTGCATTACTATTGCAGTTGAAGACAGTGCAAGACCACCTGCGATAATTATTGCAGAATCATTATCCCCTGTTACAAGAACTATAGAACCAGCAATAAGAAGTACGGTAATAAATACTTGTAAAGATCCAAGACCAAAAACATATCGTCTCATAACTTTGAGCCTTTCTATAGAAAGTTCAAGCCCAATAGCGAATAATAAAAATACGACTCCTAATTCAGCAAGCAAAGTAGTTTGTTCGTAAGCAATAATTTTCATACCATGATCTCCTATCATGGCTCCAGCAACCAGGTAACCAAGTACTGGGCTCAGATTCAATCTTTTGAAAATAGCAACCACAAATACTGCAGCTGCGATTAGCATAATAATTACGACTAAAATCTGACTCTGCATTAAGTTCTCTAATTTTAAGTTTATTTACATTTATATCGTACATCTTTAGGATATATTATATCCTTATTTTTTCTTGCTCCATAATTCTTCTAGTTTAAATTTTTCTCTTGCCTCAGGATGGAAAATATGAAGGATAACGTCTCCCGCATCCAGTAAAATCCAATCTGAATTGTTAAGACCTTCAGCAGAAGCCGGCCACTGCGCAGTATGTTTTAATTCATACACTATATGTTCTGCGATTGCCGTTATATTTTTTGTAGATCTACCACTAGCAAAAATCATATATGTAGCTAGTGGCACTTCATTGCCAAGTTTAAGTACTGTAATATTTTGAGCGTTTTTATCTTCTAATATTTTGACAATAAAGTCCTTTAGCTCATTTGGAGTATCAATCATTAGCCTTATTTTATTAACAATTATTTAATCTAAGAGGATGAATTAATATCCACCACTCCTTTGTGAATTATTATATTATTAGTTTGGGATTTCGCAAGGAATGGTTTGAATTTTCTAATACATATAGAATATTTTCTTAGCTGCCTATCAAATAAAACAAATTAAAAGAATTTTTAGAGTACCGGTATTTTTTAGAACATTTAAAGATTGCAAATTATAAATTTTTTTTGTAGCTTCCATTATATAATTTCTTAAATAACAAGATTTTTACATATGGCCATTTCCGAAGAAGAATTATTGTTAATACTACAACAAAAATTTCCTAATGCAAAAATAAAATTAAAGGATTTAGCTGGAGACCAAGATCATTATTCTTTAGAAATAAACGATCCTTCATTTAAAAATATTCCATTAGTTAAACAGCATAAATTAGTTAATACAGCTTTAGCAGAAGTATTACATAGTAAGCTTCATGCTATCACTATTAAAACCAAACATGATTAGAAAATAAAGTTGTTTTTCTATCAATGGTTTTTACTAAAAAACATTAATAATCTATTGCGAACTTCCTCAGCTGCATTCTCGGCTAAGTCAGACATAGAATCCTGTCTTATAACCGAATTGGAATATAACGAAAAATTAGTGCTGTAGGAGCTCATTTTAGAGAAAGTACCGTAAGTTAAGACTTTTAGGTCTTTTTTGTCAATCAATTGATAGGTAACGTTGATATTTTGTGTTTCCCGAAGAATATCAGAATTACTCTGTATAACATTATAAGAGTTACTAAACGACAATGTCGTATTCAACACATAAAGACTCTTCTTCGCTGACGGAAAAATGCTTTTTAGATGATTATAAAAATTTGTTCCTTCAATAGTTCTAATAGGGGTTATTTCAACAAATGTAAGAAAATTCTCGTTATACGCATCAGCTTTATAAGCAGGTCTAAAACCGCATGAAACCTGCATAAAAAAGGCAAGCATGAAAAATAATATCTTGATATTTTTTGATGCGAAAAAGAGATGATTTATTTTCATGTTGTTATTAAAATAAGGTACTACTCTCTATTATTAACAACAGTTTTATCCTGATTTTCATTATTCAAATTTTTATTTCTCTGTGAATTACTTCTTCTTCTGTTAATTCTTTTCCTAGATTTACTAACATGCTTATTACGGTCAGTAGATAATGGTTCTGCTGCAATTACTTCTTCTTGATCATTAGTTTTGTTAGTATCGATATCTTTAGCACCTTCGCTAGCATCAGTTTTTTCAACAACCTCAGATTTTAAATCCTCTTCATTATAATGATTTTGCTGAACTAGATTATGTTTCTGAACCTTTTTATTTTTAGGGTTTGTTTTTTTACTTTCTGAATTTTCGGTATATATTTCGTTAATATCTTGTAATAATGGTTGTTTAACTGTACTTTCTGATTTGTTTTTTTCTGATAATTTAATTTTTTCTATTGAATAGCTATCAGCTGTTGCTTCTTTATCGATGTGAAAGTTAAGTTTTATAGAATATTTTTTCTCAATAAAAGCTATTTCTTCTCTTTTGTTATTGAGCAGATATAGCATTGATGAAGCAATCCCATAAACATTTACAACATTGTAATTATTATTGTAAATCTCATTTTCTATAGTTCTTAGTATTAACATTGAATTAGACTCATCGGCTCGTACGATCCCTTTTCCACTACAGTGCAGACATATATTGGAATTTACTTCTAAAAAAGACGGTCGTAGCCTCTGTCTTGACATCTCAAGCAAACCGAAACTGCTAATATGCGAGGTCTGTATCCTCGCCTTGTCTTTGCTTAAAAACTCTCTTAAAGTTCTTTCCACTATTTTACGGTTTCTAACCTCAGCCATATCTATAAAGTCTAAGACAAGCAACCCTGATAAATCTCTCAGTTTTACTTGCCTTGCTATTTCCCTTGCTGCTTCAAGATTATTTTTTAAAGCCATTTCTTCAATATTGCGCTCACTGGTAGCTCTACCAGAATTTACATCTATTGAAATTAATGCTTCAGTAGGGTTAATGACTATATACCCCCCAGATGGCAGCTGAACAATCGGTTGGTATAATTTTGCCAGTTGATCTTCAACATTAAATTTAGTAAAAATTGGCGTATTACTTTTATATTCTTTTATCGAATTTAAAGCATATGGCATAATATCTTTTACAAATTTTACACAGATATTAAAAGCTGTAGTACCTTGGACTATTACCTCTTTTACGTTGCGATCAAACATGTCCCTAATTGTTTTCAATATGAGACCGTCTTCTTGATGAATAAAGGAAGGAGCATTTGCCTTAAGGGTAGCTTCCCTAATCCGATTCCACAGTTTAACTAGATATTCATAATCTTTTTTGATATCTAATGAAGTGTGACCAGCCCCGGCAGTTCTGGCTATAACACTAGAGGTTTCCTTGTTTTTTCCGGAAAGTAAGCTATTAATAATATCCTTTAATCTTTTTCTCTCATCATGATTGGAAATCTTGCGTGAAATACCATTTTGCAGTGGCTTATTAGGCATTAATACACAATACTTTCCAGCTAGCGATATGTAAGTTGTTAGTGAAACGCCTTTGTTGCCCCGCTCTTCTTTTGTAACTTGTACCAAAAGAATCTGTCCTTTTTTTATAACCTCCTGTATTTTATAAGCTTTTCTTGTATCACTATGTACATCTTCTTTAGAAAAACTTTCTACTTCGTTATCTTCGACTTCTATATCAAAATCTGACTGGATTTTTTCATCAACTAATTTCTCTATTTTACTAATATCAATTTCGTCATTATCTATAACGTCATTCCCGATATTTTGCTGCTTTGTCTGAATCAAATCCTCAGAAGTAATTTCTGGTGGAAAGAGCTCATTCCATGAAGGGGTATCACCTTTTTTATCTCTGGCTAGAATATTATAATAATCAGGATGGATTTCATTAAAAGGAAGGAACCCGCTTTTTTCGTCGCCATAATCAACAAAAGCAGCTTGCAAGGCAGGTTCTACTCTAGTTACTTTGGCTAAATATATATTTCCTTTGATCTGTTTTTTGTTGACCGAACTATATTCAACGTCCTCTACATTATTATTTTTATCAAGTAAAACGATCCTTGTTTCTGTAGGGAAATTGGCATCTATTAAAATTCTTTTTTTCATATCAAAATAATTTTTTCTAAATTCTTTACCTGTGGATACTAAAATGATTCGAATTGATAGCAAACTTGCATCAATTGCCCTCAATATACATTTAATTAATTGCTAAAAGCTTTAGCTTTTTCAATAATTAGTATACTCTTTAGGTTTATTAGATATGCGTCTTTTTAGTTAAACTAATTCGCTAAATGACCACAGTCTAAACGAAATTTATATACCACCATCGATATTTTAGCAAATAAATATTTATGAATACAAAGATTAATTATAAGGCATCTATTCCTTATTTTATCTGCATAACGACATATATGTTTGCTGCAATAGTAAATATTCAGGTAGTAGAACAAGTTTTGGTTTTTAAGGAAATTCCTGCCGGTCTTTTAGACCAAGTATACCATTATGATATACTGGGCTACCTCATAGGCAGTTTAATGCTACTTTTTTTTAGTAATTATTTTCACCTCCAGAAAATTATCATTTTTAATTTGTTAATTTATGCTTTAAGCGTATATAACGTAGGTTTCTCCACATTTTCTGAGTTATTCCAGAAAATTTATCCTATGATTTATTCTCTCACCAATTCGGTTATTATAACTTCTTTGCTTTATTATATATTCAGCGATAAGAGAATAACTCATAAATATTCTATAGCCTTTTTTCTTTTTAGTATTTTTATAGCATATTTTTTAGCACAAATAGTCTTATATTATATATTTCTAGGAACAGACTCTCCTGACTTAGTTTTGATACGTATACTGGTCATAGTAAATATCATACCAATAACAATTTTCTTGTGTAGTTTTTTGCTAAGCTCTTGTTTTCATCAGTTAAAAACCAAGCCAGTAAATAGCTTGATAGTGTTAAAAAATATAGATCTAGAATTATTAGCATCTTTTTCTATCTTTTACATTACAATGACAGTGTTTTATGGGTATGAAACGTATAAATTCACTGATAACCTATTGATGATATCGGTATCGAACATAAGGTATTATATTTTTGCTGGTATATTGTTGCTTGCAGTTTTTTTATCAAAATTTATTTTTAATTACAACCCCCATAAAATCAATATAGCATGTATTACTGCTTTATTACTTATGTTTAGCTCGATATCTTTTTGGTCTAATGATATATTGTTAAGCTCAATTTCCTGGTTTCTGATAGCTATATTTTTATATTTATATTTTTGCTCTAATCTCTTAATAATAGCTGCAAAATTTACCGATTTTTATTTACAGTTAGCAATAATATTATACACCCTAGCTGGAGCTGTAGGATATTTTTGCAGTTATATAGCCGCAGAAAATGCTGACGTTAATGACGATAGATATAATTTTTTAATTCCTATTTGTCTTATTCTAGGTACTACACTTCTTTATTACCTGTATCGTTATCAGAGAAATCAGTTAGAAAAATGGTAAGTATATAAAAATGTCTAAAATATCTGGAGATGATGTTATAGAAAATATTAAAAAGGCTGGTATATATTATCAGGAAATAATTATGCAGCTTGCACAAAATAAGTCCTTGCCTCCAATGCCATCTGATTTGTACGACGCCGATAAATCTACGGAAATAGCTAGTAAATTATTTGAGCAAATTTTTGAGCATCCTGAAAAGTTTACCGATATAAATCTGGAATATATCCATAATTTGCAAAAACTAATAGCTGATTCAGTAGCAAAATTTACGGGAAAAAAATCAGATGATCAGCAAGATCTCTCTTTTACTGATAAAAGGTTCAGAGATCCTGCATGGCAACAAAGTATTTATTTTGCATTCATTAAGAAATATTACGTGATTTCTGCAGACTGGATAAAGAAAACCGTCGGACAATATGAATTGGATAATGACGGAAAAAGGTTTCTAGAGTTTATAACCAGCCAGTTTATCGATGCGCTTTCTCCTTCAAATTTTGCTTTTAGCAATCCGGAAGTAATAAGAGAATCTCTAGAAAGTGGGATGAGCAACATTGTTAAAGGAATGGAAAATTTCCTTTTAGATATTAAGAAATCAGGCTCTTTACTAACTATTTCTACTACAGATAAATCTTACTTTAAAATTGGTAAAAATCTGGCAACTACAAAAGGAATGGTAATTTTCCAGAATGATTTGATACAATTGATTTGTTATGCTCCCAAAAAAAAGGTGCATTCAATTCCTATATTTATATTGCCACCTTGGATTAATAAATATTACATACTAGATTTATCTGAGGAAAATTCGTTAATTAAATGGTTAGTAGAAAACAATTTTCAGGTTTTTCTTGTCTCTTGGGTTAATCCAACAAAAGAACTAGCCGATAAAGATTTTGAGGATTATTTACACCAAGGAGTAATAGAACCTCTTGAACATATACAAAAATTAGGCTTTGAAAAAGTTAATGCAGCCGGTTATTGTATAGGCGGTACTTTGCTTGCTATAGCTTTATCCTATTATAAGGCACACAATAGTAATATCATAAATAGCGCTACTTTCCTTACTACTTTAGTGGATTTTTCTACTCCTGGTGAGATAGGTGCTCTTATCAATAAATCCACAATTGGTTATATAGAAAATAAAGTATCTGAAGTAGGGTATCTGGATGGGCAATACTTATCAAATAGTTTTAGCTTAATCCGAGCTAACGATTTAGTATGGTCATATTTCGTAAATAATTATCTACTGGGCAAATCTCCGGTTGCATTTGATATATTGTATTGGAATTCAGATTCAACCAATCTACCAGCAAAAATGTATATATATTACCTAAAAAATATGTATATTGATAACTTGCTTAAAAACCCCGAATGCATTGAAATGTTAGGAGTAAAAATAAATCTTTCCCACATTGATGTGCCAAGTTTTTCTCTTGCCGCAAAAAGTGATCACATCGCTCTCTGGAAATCAGTTTATGAAGGGGTAAAGCTATTTGGGGGAGAACGGACTTTCTGCCTTACTGAAGCGGGGCATGTAGCCGGTGTTATCAACCCAGCTACCAGTAATAAATACTCCCACATGATGAGTAGTAATATTTTAGATGATCCGGATAAATGGTTAGAAAGTGCAAAAATTCATAATGGATCATGGTGGAATAGCTGGAATAAATGGTTATCAGCTAATAGCGGTAAATTAATTAAATCTATTGACTACAATTCTCTTCCTATGATTGAGCCTGCCCCTGGAAGCTATGTAAAATAGCTTAGAAATACTGCTATTAGTCTTATTACCTGCTGCTATCATTAATAATTTTTACCAATCTTTCTTTAACGTCAGCTTTTGCTCGCTGGCCGGCAAAAGTATTTTGTTTTTTATCATCAGAAATATGATTTGAAAAAGCTATTACTCTCCCATCTTTTTCAATCCAACCAATAAACCAGCCATGTTGGATTTTAAGCTTTCTTGTTCTATCTGGGCTTAAGAGGACACCACTGCCAGTTTTGCCATAAAGTTTCCATCCACCGGGCAATTCTTCTACAAATAAAATATTTTTTGTCATTTCATGGGTATTTCTACTTACAGGTAGGGTATTGTTTAACAATTTTCCTAAGAACGCGATTTGCTCTATGCTAGAGATTTCCAGGGAACTGGATAACCATGCATTTGTAAGCCCATTATTTTTGCCCTTGTCACCAGAAAGGTCCATATTACCATAATTGAATTTCGTAATATATGATTGAAACTTTTGCATTCCAAGTTTTCTTGTCAAAACTTGTGAATACCAAACACAACTATTTTTCATCCAACTTTTTGGTGTTTGATCTTGTTTCCATACCTCCAAAAAATCAGGGTAACCTTTTTTAAAAGGCCATAACGGATGCATTTCATCAATCAAGATTCCAGAATCATAACCTATGAGGCTAAGAGCAATTTTGAAGGTACTACAAGGTGCGTACCTTTGATTACAATCTCCTTCTTGATGAATAATTTTATCTTTTTCCTTTACAATAAAACATTGCTTGGCAAAGGCAGGACTTGCACATAAAATAATAAAGCATAAAAATGAGCCGACTTTTTTCATAATTTACCTAAATTTAAAAAATTTTATAATGTTTGGAATTAGTTACTTTATATCAGTATACTAATTAACACATTACCTCAATGTTTTTCAAATCATAATACTATACCGTCATCAGGCTAACAACTATTTCCTAACGCTCTTTAAAGTTAATAAAATTATTATTGACTTCAGATGATTTCAGTTTATACTCTTGGAGTTGTATTTTAAGTAATTATTAGAGAGAATTTGCTAGTATGTTCGCAGTTGTTAAAACAGGTGGAAAGCAATATAAAGTTGCAAAAAATAGCATAATCAAAGTTGAGAAGATAGAGGGCCAGCTCGGCAGTAAAATTGAGCTAAACGAGGTTTTATTAGTGGGCGAATACTCTAAGCCGTCTTTTATCGGTACTCCAGTTGTAAAAGGGGCAACAGTAACTGCAGAAATCACTAATCAATTTAGGGATGATAAAATTATTGTTTTTAAAAAGAAGAGACGTCAGCATTACCGCCGCAAAAACGGTCACAGGCAAGATCTGACGGAATTAAAAATTCTTGATATTGTAAAAAAATAAGGATGGAAATATATGGCAACTAAAAAAGCTGGTGGTAGTTCAAGAAACGGTCGTGACTCAGCTGGACGAAGGTTAGGAGCAAAAAAATCTGACGGCCAGGCTGTAATCCCTGGAAATATCATATACAGACAACGAGGAACAAAAATTTTTCCAGGTAAAAACGTTGGTATAGGCAAAGATCATACTCTTTTTGCATTGACTTCGGGGAAAGTTGAATTCATATCAAAAAAAGATCGTAAATTAGTAAACGTTATATAAACCAAGAAGTCAAATTTATATTGGGTTGGGACACGCACTAACATTTTTTGGCTTTGTTGCATGAATCGAATTTTTGATGTATTACCTCTTTTCCCATAATCTGGTCTTATCCAGACGCACAGAAATTGGTTTACCAATCTCAAACATTTTATTTAAAATTGACACTTGATTGTCATTTCATTTTCCATATTATCTTCATCTCTCGATAAAAATTTACTACCAAAAGCATTCTTGAATCTGAAGAAGGCATTTTCTAGCAACTCCCGGAGTCTATATTTGTTCTTATTCCTCCTCCATGATCTCCTTTGGTTTGTTGATACGCAGCACTTTACTGACCTTCAGTTTGTGCCTTCCTGGCAACAAGACGATTTAGGGCGTTGTTACATGAATATCCAATTGATGAAACCTTGATTCTGTCTTAACTTCAATCCAAATAAATATCTGATTTGTAAACACATAAATATAACTTTATCGCTATATCTTCTCTGCCCCCAGGCTTCCTATTATCGGCATAATCTTCATACCACCCATCACTGAGATTTTCGGCAATCATAAAACCTATTCGACCTCGATTACGCAAAATATTATTATATTCCGACCAATTAGTAACTTTAAACTTTGGGCATTTGCGGGATTTACTAAATGCTTTCTTCTTTGGAGGCCGCATGTGATTTTTTTATTAAATTCCTATGGTCAGCATTATATCTACTGATCTAATATTTTGATAGTCCGGCTATTCATACACCAAAGCCACCTACTTCAACTTGCATGACTATAATTATACTAAAAACCCTATTTTTGGTTTTTATACGTTTCTTTTATACTCTTTCTTTTACATTTCAGTAAATATTAAATAACACTCTATTTTTCCAGATTACACCAATTTTTTGTGCCTATATTTAGGATTTCTGGAGTCTTCTCCTATATAGTTAGTAACATAATTATGATAATCCTCATAGTTTCCTTCAAACCATGAAGCACTTCCGTCTTTATCATAAGCAATAATATGGGTAGCTATTCGGTCCAGAAACCACCGATCGTGGCTTATTACAAAAACACAACCAGCAAAATCAAGGATAGCATCTTCTAGAGCTCTTAACGTATCCACATCCAGGTCATTGGATGGTTCATCTAGTAGAATAACATTAGCACCGGATTTTAACAATTTAGCTAGATGAACTCTATTTCTTTCTCCACCGGATAACTGGCCTACCTTTTTTTGCTGAGCACCGCCTTTAAAATTAAAAGCTGAACAATAAGCCCTGCTTTTGACTGACATACCTCCTAGTTCTAAAACTTCTAACCCTTCCGATATTTCTTCCCACACTGTTTTATTATCGTCTAAGTGATCTCTTGACTGATCTACATAACCAAGTTTTACAGTATCCCCTATATTAGCTTTTCCACTATCAGCCTGTATTTTACCAGTCAAAATATTAAACAGCGTGGATTTACCCGCCCCGTTAGGCCCAATTATACCAACAATCGCTCCAGGGGGAACTCTAAAACTAAAATCGGAAAGTAGCACTTTATCGCCAAATTTTTTCGATAAATTGTCAACCTCAATAACTAAATCTCCCAGCCTTGGGCCATTTGGTATAATAATTTGAGCAGTTCCATTAACTTCATCTCTCTTTTTATTAAGCAACTCTTGATAAGCATTTATTCGTGCTTTACTTTTTGCTTGGCGTCCTTTTGGAGAAGCTTGAACCCATTCCAGTTCTTTTTTTAGTTGTTTGGATCTATCTCCTTCTTCCTTTTCCTCTTTGCTGATTTTTTCATGTTTTTGCTTTAACCAAGCTGAGTAATTGGAATGCCAAGGCACACAATTACCTCTATCAATCTCTAATATCCATTCTGCAACATTATCTAAAAAATAACGATCATGGGTAATTGCAACAACAGTTCCTTTATATTCTTTCAAATAAGTTTCAAGCCAAGATACTGATTCCGCATCTAAATGGTTAGTCGGTTCATCAAGTAAAATCATATCAGGTTTTTCAAGAAGCAACTTACATAAAGCAACCCGACGTTTTTCGCCTCCTGATATCTGATTTATATTGGCATTTTTAGCAGGGCAACGTAAAGCGTTCATAGCAATCTCTATTTCTCTTTCAATTCCCCAACCGTCGCATATATCTATTTTTTCTTGCAAATCTGCCTGATGCGCAAGTAAATCATTCATTTCATCATCAGACATTTCTTCAGCAAACTTATTACTAACCTCGTTAAATTCATTAAGCAAAGCAGTTTTCTCTTTTAACCCCTCCATAATATTTTCAAAAACATTTTTTTCAGGATCTAAATGAGGCTCTTGAGGTAAATAACCAATTTTTATACCTTCAGCAACAAAAGCTTCTCCTTCATACTCTTTATCAAGGCCGGCCATAATTCTAAGAAGAGTTGACTTACCAGCCCCGTTATGACCTATTATGCCAATCTTAGCTCCTGGTAAAAATGATAACCAGGTTTCTTTTAAAATTTCTTTACCATTGATGGCCTTGCTCAAGCCCTTCATAACATAAACGTATTGATAAGACATTATTTATTCTCGTGATAGTTAATTTAAATTTGTTTTCCAGACTTAGCCCAATCTTCGTTAAATTTTTTTAGGCCAACATCAGTTAAGTGATGACTAATCATTTCTGATAAGACCTTAGCCGGTACAGTAATTACATCAGCTCCACAAAGTGCTACTTGTTCGATATGCTTAAGGGTACGAATTGATGCAGCAAGTATTTCTGTTTTAATTCCATAATTATTGTATGCGGACCTTATATCAGCAATTAACCCTACTCCATCTTTACCAATATCTTCCAGCCTACCGACAAAGGGAGAAACATAAGCCGCTCCAGCTTTAGCTGCTAATAATGCCTGATTCAGAGAAAAACATAAAGTCATATTTACTTTAATATTTTGTTTTGCAAAATATTTACAAGCCTTTATCCCCTCCCATGTCAAAGGCAGTTTAATTACTAGATTATCATTTATTTCTAGAATTTTATTTCCTTCTACAATCATACTAGCATAATCATTAGATACCACTTCTATGCTAATATCTCCTTTCACAACGGTAGTAAGTCTAGAGATAATTTCTGTAAAACCCATTGATACAGAAGACATCAAAGTGGGATTAGTGGTAATACCATCAATGATTCCATACTCATTAAATCTTTTTATTTCAGTGAGATCTACACTATCTAAAAATATTTTCATATTCAGTTGATTTTTGCTAGAATTGAATCAAGTTCTTCAAGGTTCGAGTAATAAAAAGATATTTTACCGCCGTTCCATGAATTTTCAACCACAACCTTTACTCCATATTTTTCACTAAGCGATTGGCCTAGAATTAAAAGGTCATTATCTACATCAAGGACTTGGATATTGTGAGGTTTTTGCTTTCTTATTCTGTGTGATACTTCATTTTTTCTAGTTAGCTCCTCGGTTTGGCGAACATTTAAATCATTTGCTATTATTTTTCCGGCCAATTCTTCTGCATTCTCAAGACCAATCAAACACCTTGCATGACCCATACTGAGTTGGCCGTTATCAACCATAAGCTTAATAGATACCGGTAAACTATTTAACCTTAATAAATTTGCTACATGGCTGCGACTTTTACCAACTGCATCTGCTAGCTCTGCTTGAGTATAGCCAAATTCTTTAATTAATCTCTCATATCCTTCGGCTTCTTCTATGGCTGTTAATTCTTCGCGTTGGATATTTTCAATTAGGGCAATTTCGAGAATCTCCTTATTGGATAAATTCTTAATTATTACAGGAATTTCTGCCAAACCAGCCATTTTACAAGCTCTATACCTTCTTTCTCCTGCTATAATTTGATATTTACCATTAACAGTTGGCCCAACTATTATCGGTTGTACTAATCCATTACTTATTATTGAATTAGCCAGTTCTCGCAATTTCTCTTCATTAAAATTTTTACGTGGTTGATATTTCCCTACTTCAATTTGCTCTATATTTAAGAGGTTATTTGGTAAAAATCCTGTATCTACCGGTAAAATCTCCTCTTTTAGTAATGATGATAACCCTCTTCCTAAAACCCTATTTTTCATGTCTTACCTCCTCTCCTAAGCCGTCTTAAGCTCTTTATTTACTTCATTATCGATAATTTCCTTAGCAAGATCTATATAAGCTCTTGAACCAGAGCATTTATAATCATAGATAATTGCAGCTTTGCCATGAGAAGGAGCCTCTGAAACCTTAACATTTCTTGGTATCGTAGTTTTATAAACCAGTTTACCCAGACATGCCCTTACATCATTCTCTACCTGCTCGGTTAACTTGTTTCTTTTATCATACATTGTAAAAAGAATACCACCTATTTTTATTCCGGGATTCATTTTTTTTTCTACAATTTCTACCGTTTTTAATAAATGGCTTAACCCCTCAAGCGAATAAAAATCGCAAAGCATCGGTATTAAAACCTCATCACAAGCTACCAAAGCATTTAACGTAATCAACCCAAGAGAAGGTGGGCAATCAATAATTATATAATCAAAGGCATTTTTTATTTCTTCAAGTTTTTCTACTAAAATATTCTCGTAGTTTTTAAGGTGTATAAGGTCAAGCTCAATAGCTGCCAGATTTGTATTTGCACTCACAATTGATAGATTAGGTACTTCTGTAGCAAGAATGGCATCATGTATAGAATTTAACCCACTAAATACGTTATAAGAGGTAACTTTTCTTTCAGCCTGCTTTATTCCAAGGCCACTACTTGTATTCCCTTGCGAATCAATATCAATAATTAAAACTTTTTTATCCATAACAGCAAAAATGGTAGCCAAATTTACCGCTGTCGTGGTTTTACCTACCCCCCCTTTTTGATTAACCACTGAAATAACTCTTGCCTTCATATTAATTTTTTTATGTTAGATATTTCAACGATTTTACCTTCCCGTGAGGTAATGCTGTCATGAAGATTAATGTCAAATAACCAATATTTTTGAGCTTCTGCTATTTCTTGATCATAACTCTTTCCTTTAAGTAATAATATTTTTTTTTGTATTTTTATTCCTTTAGTCAATTTAAATATATTATTTATACTGCTAAACCCCCGCAAAGTTAGGACATCACAATTCATGGTAAATTTTTCATCTACTCTTTCATCAATTATAACAATTTTATTTGAGGAGAATTTAGCAGCTCGGGCCAAAAAAGCCGACTTTTTTTTGTCAGACTCCACAAGCACTGCATTTTTTACTCCCCCAATAGATAAAACAATACCAGGAAAACCACCTCCAGAACCAATATCTAAAATATTATCCGAAAAATCAATATACTTAAGTAATTGCAAAGAATCTAAAACATGCCTTTCCCAAATATCTTTCTCAGAATTCCTTGATATTAAATTAATTGCCTTATTCCATTTAAGTAATAAATTTTGATAATTTAGCAGAGCTTGTTTTACTTCACGTGAAACATTTAAATTATCCACCATCATTTGTTATGTTTACTTTTTAAGTAAATTATCACAGTAGTAAGTGCAGAAGGAGTAATACCTGATATTCTCCGTGCTGCACCTATAGATCTTGGTTTATGAAACTTGAGTTTTTCTCTAGTTTCTACAGATAAACTCTTAATGAAATTATAATCAATATCCTGAGGAATTTCTAGATTTTCTTCTTGTGTGAACAACTTTATATCAGCTAATTGCCTTTTTAAATAAGAAGAGTATTTTGATTCAGTTTCGTGATATTTCAGATGATTAATGTTTTCTTCTTTTAATTCCGGAAAAAATTGCAAAGTTTTTTCTAGCCCAAATTCTGGTAAACCGAGCAAAATAAAAGCCGTTTTATAAGAACCATCTTGCGCTATTATATGCCCCTTCTTTTGAAGTTCACTAGTCGTTAGACTAAGTTTATCAAGCCGGTGTTTTAATTTTTCTATTTTGGCTACCTTTTCTTCAAATTTATTCTTCCTAAAATCAGAAACAATACCAGCAGTTATAGCTAAAGGGGTAAGCCTAATATCTGCATTATCACTCCTTAAAGTGAGCCTATACTCGGAACGAGAGGTAAATATTCTATATGGTTCAACCGTACCGAAATTTATAAGGTCATCAATCATAACCCCTATATACGCATCTGCTCGTGATAAAATAAATTTTCCTCGGTTTTGAGCAGAAAAAGCTGCATTAATACCAGCTATTATTCCTTGGGCAGCGGCCTCTTCATAGCCGGTAGTACCATTTATTTGGCCCGCAAGGAATAGCCCTTTTACTTTTTTTGTTTCTAAAGTATCTAAAAGTTCCCTAGGGTCTACAAAATCATATTCAATCGCATAGCCAGGTCTAATCATTTTTACATTTTCTAAACCTGGGATTGATTTTAAAATTTCAATTTGAACATTTTCCGGTAAGGACGTAGAAATACCGTTAGGATAAACAGTGTGGTCATTTAATCCTTCCGGTTCTAGAAAAATTTGATGGCTGTCTTTAGAAGCAAATTTAACTATTTTATCTTCTATGGAAGGACAGTACCTAGGTCCTATGCCTTCAATTTGGCCAGAATACATTGCAGATAAATGTAAGCTATCTTTAATAATTTGATGAGTAATATTAGTGGTTCTTGTAATGTAGCAATTGATTTGAGAAACTTCCACTTTATCAGTAAGTTCAGAAAATGGCCTAGGCAATAAATCTCCAGGTTGGAGTTCAACCTTACTATAGTCAATGGTTCTACCATCAATTCTTGGCGGAGTACCTGTTTTTAGCCTTCCTACTGTAAAATTATTATTACGAAGAGTTTTTGACAAACCGTAAGAAGGTTCTTCTCCTACTCTACCCGCAGGTATCTTTGTTTGACCAATATGAATTAAACCAGATAAAAAAGTTCCTGTTGTTAGGACAATTGAAGAACACTCAATATTGCCAGACTTTCTAGTTACTACACTTGTTACCTTACCTTCCTTAATTATTATGTCTTCAACCGAATCATATAGAATAGTTAAATTAATATAATCATTCAAGGTAGCAAACATTGCTTTTTTATACAATAACCTATCAGCTTGAGCTCTTGGTCCCCACACAGCCGGGCCTTTGCTTTCATTAAGCATTTTGTAATGGATACCGGCTTTGTCTATGACCCTTGCCATTATGCCATCAAGGGCGTCTATTTCCTTAACTAAGGTTCCCTTACCAACTCCACCTATGGCAGGATTACAAGACATCTCACCTAAATTTTCCGGTTTAAAAGTAATCAGTAAAGTAGCGCTTCCGGCTCGTGCAGCAGCTGCAGCAGCCTCACAACCGGCATGTCCACCACCTACAATAATTACATCAAATCTTTTCATTTCACGTGAAACATTATTTCAAAATTTCTTCTTTTTTAAAGAAAAAGGCTATTTCTCTCTTAGCACTATCAACACTATCAGAACCATGGATACTGTTAGCTTCTATATCTATAGCAAAATCTTTTCTTATAGTTCCTGCTGCTGCGTCTGAAGGATTAGTAGCGCCCATTATTTCTCTATTTTTAGCTACCGCATTCTCTGCTTTTAGAACTTGTAAGACAACGGGAGCAGAAATCATATATTCTATTAAACCTGAAAAAAATGACCTCGCTTTATGCTCGATATAAAATTCTTCTGCCTGTTCTTTTGTTAATTTAACCATTTTTTGAGCTACAATTTCTAAACCCGCACTCTCAAGATAAGAATTTATTTTTCCTATTAGATTTCTTTTAGTTGCATCTGGTTTTATAATTGAAAAAGTATATTCTACTGCCATAATTTAACCTGTATTTATTGTTAGAATTAGAGCATTATTTATAGAATTTTTAAGAGATTTTTCAAGTATTATTTTGACTTGCGCTGTAGATTTAACCTTTATTAACCTTTTTCCAAATAGTCGTACCATCGTGTTTGTCTTCTATAGCGATACCCAGTTCAAGTAAATTACTTCTTATTTGGTCAGCTAATTGCCAGTTCTTTAGTTTTTTAGCATTTGTCCTCTGCTGGATTAATTGAGCAATAGAATTATGGTCAAGATCACCCTTAAACCAATTGTTACTATCTAGACGAATTAAACCCAAAAACTGAGCACAATACATCATTTTTTTAGCAGTGACTATTTTAGCTTTATAATCATCAGTTTTATGGAATTCTTTGGCAAAATCATTAATTAATTTAATAGCTAGCGGAGTATTTAAATCATCTAACAAGCTATCAAAAAATATTTTAGGAATATCTATATCCGTGAAATCTAATTTAGTTGAACCCTCAGTATTAAGAGGTAGCTCCCCAATTATACGATACCAATAATTGAGCATTTTTTCTGCATCATTAAGTGCTTTTTTATTGTAATCTAAAGGTTTGCGGTAATGCGCAGTCATCAAGCAAAGCCGCACTATATCACCTTTTATTTGCTTATCCCGAAGATCTTTAACTGTTATAAAGTTACCAATAGACTTACTCATTTTCTCATTATCGACAGTTAAAAAACCATTATGCACCCAATATCTTGCATACTCAGAACCAGGAAAAGCAGAGCAACTCTGAGCAATTTCATTGGTATGGTGTGGAAAAATTAAATCTATTCCCCCTCCATGAATATCAAAGGTAGAACCAAGAAATGTATGGCTCATTGCAGAGCATTCTATATGCCATCCCGGCCTTCCCACTCCAAATGGACTCATAAATTTAGCTGATTCGTCATCCTTCTCATTAGCGGGCTTCCACAGAACAAAATCTTCTGGGCTATTTTTGTTTGTATCACTTTCAATCCTTCCGCTTTCTCTCATTTCCTCAGTAGTTCTACGGGAAAGAGCTGTATAATTTTTTGCTCTAGAAACATTAAAATAAACATGCTTGTTAGATTCATATGCAAATCCCATATCCAATAGTTTTTGAATTATGTCAATCATTTGCGAAATATGCTCCGTAGCTTTCGGCTCTTTGGTGGGTTTTAAACAGCCCAGATACTCCATATCTTCATTACAATCAATAATAGTTTGGCTTGTTAATTCCGATATCGGAATATTAAGGTTAGAAGCTCTCTCTATGATTTTATCATCAATATCGGTAATGTTCCTCACATATAGAACATTACTTGAGCCATACAGTTTCATCAGAATTCTGTATAAAACATCATATACCACTGCCGATCTCGCATTACCGATATGCGGATGATCATAAACTGTCGGACCGCAAACATACATTTTTACCAAATTGGCATCTAATGGATTAAAAACTTCCCTTTTTCTTGTAAGTGTATTAAATAATGATAATTTCATATTCCAAGCAAACCAAATTAAATTTGGGTCATTTTACAGTATAAAGCCAGCAATTAAAAACAATTTATGAGTTTTAACCAGGATAACACTGAAAACCAGCATAATGATTATAATGTAAATATCCAAATAATTACGTTTATTGTTATCACTATGGTAATAATCTTAACTTTGGTAAATTTCATTCGAATATATTCAAATGAAAAGTCTCTATTATTAAAGGAAATGTCGACAGAAGCTAATTCGTTAAAAACAATTTTTTCAAACCAATTAAGTTATTCTAAATATTTTATAAAACTAATAGGTAGAAATATAAAAACCAATCCTACAGATTTGTTATATATTAGAAAAACTCTCAAAACGTATTTTCTATCTAGACACTTCAATTCGCTATTTGGATGGCGTAAATACAGCTGGGTTAACAACGAATATCTAGAATTAGTAACAAGCATTGGCGGTATTGCAGTAAATCCAAAAAAACTATATTTTGTAGAAGATATAGTCCACAAAATTGATGATAACAAAGAGATCAAAAGTTATGTAGATTTTCGTATTAATAAAACTTCCGACAATCATAGTTTAAAATTAGTTAATGCAATATTTGATAAGTTAGCAAAAAAATTTATTGGAGCAGTTGTTTTAAGCTATGATATTGATACTTTGGTTCAAAACCTAAATAACCGTAAAAAAGATTCAAGTGTCAATTTTATAATAGTCGACAAAAACTTTGATATTGTTGCTAAATCAAAACCGATAATAGATAAAATCGCAGATATTAATGATAAACTATCTCCTCAGTTGTTACAGCTTTTGAAGAAACAAGATCAGAATCGAGGAGCTCTTAATCAAGATTGTTCATACCTTGATATGGCAAATGGGTTGAATTATTTTATAAAACCACTAGAGGATTTTCCTTTTACGGTTATTATCAATATCGACAATGACTTTATAAAGAACAATATAGTTCAGAATATTATAAAAAAGTTTCTTGAAGTCGTGTTTCTAGCCGGCGTTTGTTTAATAATTATTATTGCAATTTATAAAAGAGAAACTTTACTTAGAACAAAAGCTGAGCAAGCAACAATTTTAGCAATTAATGCAACCAAAACCAAAACTGATTTCCTTGCTTTTACAGCCCACGAAATAAGATCTCCTTTAGGTTTTATTGTTACTGGCTCAGAAATCATGTCAAAAGGATTATTCGGAAAGATCCCACCAGCATATACCAAATATGTTGAAGGAATATACAGCAATGCACAAATAATCCTCGATTTTATTACTGATATTTTAGATGAGAATCAAATAATTGAGGGTCAATTTAAAATAGTCAACTCTTTAAATAAGATACCAGATATAATAACTAGAGTCGTAGAATTTTATGTAGGAAAAAATAATATCTCTATAATAACTGATTTTGAACCAAATTTACCTTTACTAATTTGTGATAAGAAAAGAATTGCCCAAGTAATAGACAATTTAATTAGTAACAGTATTAAATATTCTGATAAAAACACAGTTATTAACATATGTGTAAAAATGGATAAGGGGCAAATGTTAATAACTATTATAGATCAAGGAATAGGAATGCAACAGGAAGAAATACCTATAGCCCTAAGCAAGTACGGCACAATTCATAGAGAAGATTACCAGAAAGGCGGATCTTATGGATTAGGATTACCTATAGTTAAAATGCTATTAGATGCTCATGAAGCAATTCTAACTATAGATAGTACATACGGAAAGGGAACAACTGTAAAAATTATTTTCCCAAAATCCAAAATTGTTTATACTCAAGAGAAAAAACAGTAAATGGGTTATTCTATAAAAGAAAAATTTGTAACTAAGCTACAAAAGATACCTTTTTCTATACCATTTTTAATAACAGTTATTTGTATTTACGGTTTTGTAATTCTTTACTCTGCTGCAGGTGGGCAAATAGAGCCATGGGCGTATAGGCAAATAATAATTTTTTCGATTTTTATGCCTTTAGCTTTTATAATTTCTATGGTAGATACTAGATTTATCTATAAATTCTCGTATTTTTTATATTTTTTTGTTTTGCTACTTTTAATTGCAGTAGCAATTATTGGGAAAACAGTAATGGGAGCAACACGATGGATAGACCTTGGGGTTTTTTACATCCAACCATCAGAACCAACTAAAATAGTTATAGTACTAATGCTTGCCAGATATTTCCATAGCAGTAAGGAACAAAATATTTCCTCTATTTACAATTTAATTCTTCCTATAATTGGAGTGCTAATTCCAGCTTTCCTAATTATTAAACAGCCAGATCTTGGAACTGGAATAATTACCATAATAGTTGCAACTATTATTTTTTTTGCGGCAGGAGTTAAGAAGTTATATTTTGTTATCGTAGGTATTGGAAGTTTAATTTTACTACCAATCGTTTGGACTTTATTACATAACTATCAAAAAAATCGTGTGTTAATTTTTTTGAACCCAGATAGAGAACCACTCGGAGCAGGATATAACATTATTCAATCAAAAATAGCTATAGGATCAGGAGGATTTTGGGGGAAAGGTTTATTAAATGGGACACAAAGCCATTTAAGTTTTTTACCGGAATATACCACCGATTTTATCTTTTCTTTCCTAACAGAAGAACTTGGGTTTGTTGGTGGTTTAGTTTTAGTGATACTATATTTTATGCTGATTCTCAGTTCACTAGCTATTGCAATTAACACTAAATCAATATTTACAAAGTTAATGGTGATAGGTCTAACATCAATATTTTTTAGCCACGTGTTTATTAATATAGGCATGGTAATGGGTATGATGCCAGTAGTCGGAGTACCGTTACCATTTATTTCATATGGTGGTACAATGATGGTGTCAATGCTTATTAGTTTTGGTTTAATTATGAATGCTAGCCTGCACCAACACAGTAACTTGCACACTAATTAATTATGTATAAATTATCGATCAAAGCGGTATTAACTCTTATTTTAGGACTTTATATCCTTTTGATTTGTTTAATACCATTAAAGCTATATAAACTAGGTTTAGTTAACATGTTTGGGGAAATTTTTCCTGCGGTGGATTTAATAGTTATTTATTATTTCTCGACTTATACTACTATTAGATCCTGGATATTATTTATTATTGGGATCATAATAGATCAGATATATCAAGTACCAGTTGGCCTTAATTCTTTTGCTTTTATTACTATAAATCTCATACTAAATTATGCAAGCAGATGGTTTATTCTAAAGGATGAAATTACGAATATCTTAATTTTTTGTGCATATAGTTTGCTCCTTATTGGCTTTAGGTATATAATTTTCCTGGCAAAAAATAATTATGGCTTTGAAGGATTCTCAATTTATTTTTATTACCTAACGACAATCTTTTCATATCCAATATTACGATTTCTAATCCACAAACCTTTTACTGCATTAACCAGATATGCTGGATAAAAATACTATTAAAGGGCAGCTTATTTCTAGGCGTGCTTTTATAATCGGAGCTGGCAAATTTGCTTTTTTACTTTTGCTTGTAGGCAGAATGTTTTACATGCAATTCATCAAAAAAAACGAGTACAAAACACTTTCAGATCAAAACCGAATAAGAATGATAATCATGTTGCCAAATAGAGGACAAATTTATGACAGGCACATGAAATTAATGGCTAAAAACAATACTTGTTTTAGGTTATTGTTAGATAAAAATATTAGCTCGTTTTTTGAAGAGGAATTAAAAGATGTTACAGAAATGCTTGAATTGGACGAGGAACAAATAAAAGAGGTTAGTAATAGGGTAAAAAGAGCAGGTAGAAGAATCCCCGTATTAATAATGGATTATCTAGACTGGCATCAAGTTTCAATAATAGAAGAGCGCAAGGAAGTTTTAAAATCGTTATTTGTTGATACAGGAAACATCAGATTTTATAAGTATGGCGAAAATACAGCCCACTTACTTGGTTACATGGGGAGAATTGAAAAAACCGAAAAAAATGATTTTGCCTTTGTAGACGAAAATTTCAGGACTGGAAAAAACGGAATAGAGAAATTTTATGAAGAAACATTGCGGGGAAATTTCGGTCATAAACAGATTGAGGTTAACGCTCATGGCAAATATGTAAGGGAGCTATCCGAAAGTAAACCTTTACCAGGCATTGATCTATATTTGAATATAGATGCAGAGCTACAAAAAAATATTACTCCATATTTAAATTCAAAAGGTTGTAGTGCTGTTGTGATGGATTGCCAGGATGGTAGTATTTTAGTTTCTAGTTCGACACCCTCCTATAATCCTAATAATTTTAATTTTCTATCAAATAAATATTGGTCTGAGTTAATCCAAAACCCGCATAAACCACTGATAAATAAAACAATTCATAGTCTTTATCCTCCCGGTTCAATATTTAAAATAATTACAATTCTAGCTGCACTGGATACAGGAATAAACCCTTCTCATACCATAAATTGTAATGGAGGGCCAGCTCTAGGAGGGAACGGTTTTAGATGTGGAAAAAAAACTGGTCATGGCTTCTTAAATATGCATGATGCAATAAAACACTCCTGTAATATTTATATGTTTGAAATTGCAAAAATCATAGGACCTCAAAAGATTATCAATTTAGCACAAAAATTTGGTTTTGGATCAAATACCGGTATCGATTTACCATCCGAGCTTACAGGATTTGTTCCAACGTTGGAATGGAAAAAGAAGCAATTTAATAGCAAATGGTCTCTAGGAGATACATTTAATTTGTCAATTGGACAAGGATTTTTATTATGTACTCCTATACAACTGGCAAGATTCATAACTGCTATAGCAACAGACGGAAAATTATACACCCCTAAGATAGCTAAATCTGCGGCAGAATATGTCCAGCTTAGGTTAGAAAAAGATCATATAGCTTTTATAAAAGAAGCATTATATAGCACTGTTAATACAGCAGGTGGAACTGGTTATGCAGGAAGACTAACTCATAGCACATTAAGTATGGCTGGTAAGACGGGCACTGCTCAGGTGGTAGCTAAAAAAAATACTGACGATGACCTTAGTAGATCTGACATAGCATGGAATCGAAGAAATCACGCTATTTTTGCTGGTTATGCGCCTTCCAATAACCCTAGATATACTGTAACAGTATATTATGATCACGGAGGAGGTGGAGGAAAAGCTGCCGTTCCTATAGCCAAGGCAATAATCGAACAAATTTTGGAAAAATACCCTCAAATATATTAGTTAGCTAAAACCTAAATAAGCAAGAAAGCGGTTGAATATGAAATTTTATCCTAATATATTCTAGCTGTGTCCTTAGTAAAATAACGAGAAACAACAATGCTCGAGAAATATGCGTGTATACCAGAAAAAACAAGAGGAAGAATATATCCCGAAAAACCTACTCCTTATAGAAATGAATTTGAAAGAGATCGAGATCGTATAATTCACTCCAACTCTTTTAAAAGGCTTCAATATAAAACGCAGGTATTTGTTAACCACGAAGGCGATCATTATAGAAATCGCCTTACACATTCTATAGAAGCATCATCGATTGCACGATCGTTATGTAAAGCTCTTAATTTATCCGATGATTTAGCAGAAGGAGTAGCTCTTGCTCATGATCTTGGCCATTCACCTTTCGGGCATGCTGGCGAAGAAGCTTTAAATGAATGTATGAAAGATTACGGAGGCTTCTCTCACAATGCCCACTCATTTAAGATTTTAACATATTTAGAGAATAAATACGCCGCATATAATGGTTTGAATTTAACTTGGGAAGTATTAGAAGGAATTATAAAACATAACGGCCCACTTGCTCCAAAAGATTTTTCCAGATATATTGTTGACTACGACGCTATACACAATCTTGATTTAACAAAATATTCTTCGGCAGAAGCTCAAATAGCCTCTCTTTCAGATGATATAGCTTACATTACTCACGATCTAGAGGATAGTATAGGAGCTGAAATCATAACTTATAAAGACCTTGAAGAGATAGAATTACTAGCTGAATATATTCATAGAATTAGAAACGATTATAAAGATATAGATAAAGCAAGATTAATTTATGAAGTAGCACGTAAGTTAACTCATCACTTGATAGACAGCCTCTTATCACAAACAAGAGATAATATTAAAAAATACAAAATTGGAACAGAATCAGATATACGTGATTTAGGACGTCCATTAGTAGAATTTACTGAAAATACTGTTAATGAAGTTAAATTAATAAAAGAGCTCTTATTTAAAAAAGTTTATAAGCATCATCGGGTGGTAGCCGTTACGTTGCAATGTCAGAATATTGTTAAAAGTCTTTTTAAATTATACGCCGAAAATATAAACTTATTACCTTTTAGCTGGCGTCAAATGATAAAAGATGATGTAAATAATTCAGAAATGTCTATAATAGCCGATTATATAGCTGGTATGACTGATAGATATGCAATAAAACAATATCAGTCATTTTACAATTTAAAATTTGCAAATGCTGATCTATGAATATATTTAAGGAATTAGGAAGTGATCTTAAAAATAGATGTTTACAAATATGCGCTGATACAGAAATTTGGAATCAAGCCACTCTAGAAACCCCCAAGGATCCGTTAAACGGCGATATCTCAACTAATATAGCAATGTTACTCGCTGCAAAAACTGGCGAAAACCCTAGAGAAATAGCTATTAAGTTTAAGGAATTAATAACTGATATACCTTATGTTGCCCATATAGAAGTTGCAGGCCCTGGCTTCATTAACTTTACCATAAAAGCAGAAAAATGGCACGATTGTATTAAAAGTATACTCAATGGTAACAAAGATTTCTGGGAAGTTAATGTCGGGAAAGGAACAAAAGTAAACGTTGAATATGTTTCTGCGAACCCTACTGGCCCAATGCATATTGGCCATGCCAGAGGAGCAGTTTATGGCGATGCACTAGCAAATATTCTCAAAAAATGTGGATACGAAGTTACTAAGGAATATTATGTAAATGATGCTGGTTCGCAAATTGAAACACTAATTGATAGTTTGTTAATTCGTTATAAGGAAGCCTTAAACGGTGAAAAGGCTGTAATCCCTGAAGGCTTTTATCCTGGTGAGTATCTAGCTGTAATAGGCAAAAAACTAGCAACAGATTATGGTTCTAAGCTCCTTAACATGGATGAGAATTCAATGCGTCAGAAGCTCAAAAAAATTGCAGTTTCTGAAATGTTAGAATTAATTAAATTCGATCTTGAAAAACTGGGTATTAAACACGATGTCTTTACTTCCGAACAAAGCTTGCATGATACCGGCAAAATAGATGAAGCAGTTGCAACTCTAACTAAAATGGGGTTAATATATTACGGTACTCTACCGCCGCCCAAAGGAAAAATAGATGAAAATTGGCAAGAAAAGGAACAATTATTGCTGAAGTCTTCTAATTATGGTGACGATCAAGATAGACCTATCCAAAAAAGCGACGGTTCATGGTCTTATCTAGCTGCAGATTTCGCTTACGCAAAAGATAAGATAGACCGAGGATTTGAGTGTTTAATTTATATACTCGGTGCTGATCATAGCGGCTACGTTAAAAGAATAAAAGCTGTCATTGAAGCCCTCAGTCAAGGTAAAGTAAAAAGTGACATTCGCATTTGCCAGCTTGTTAATTTTGTCAAAGGAGCTGAACCTATTAAGATGTCAAAAAGAAGTGGGAATTTTATGACTGTTAGCGATGTAATAAATGAGGTGGGTAAAGATATTATCCGCTTTATTATGCTTACCCGCAGAAATGATGTCCCCTTAGATTTTGATTTTACAAAAGTTAAGGAACAATCAAAAGATAATCCGGTATTTTATGTACAATACGCCCATGTCCGAGCTAAATCCATTTTAGCAAAAGCAAAAGAAACTATTCCTTCAGCTTATGAAGTTTTTACAAATAGAGAGTTCAATCTTTCGCTTCTTAATTCAGAAGAAGAAATCCAGTTAATTAAACTTCTTGCTTCTTGGCCAAAAATCTTATCGTCATCCGCCATAACAAGGGAACCACAAAGAATTGCCTATTATTTAATTGATATTGCTTCCAGATTTCATTCTATATGGAATCTTGGCAAAGAAAATAATGATTATCGATTTAATATAGAGGATAATCTAGAATTAACAGCTGCAAGATTAGCCTTGGTAGAAAGTATAAGAAAGGTAATAGTTAGTGGATTTGAGCTGATAGGAGTTACTCCTATGGATAAAATGTGAAGAATAATAAATTTTGGAGTGTTGAGGTTTAACTCTTCAGGAAATAAAGAGTTAAACCTCAACTATCCCCGATTATCTCATTGGGTATATCTCTAAATTGACAAGCTTTATTAAACAGTGTAAAAAAGTTATCTGTAGTCTGTTTTGCACATTTTTCAAACGTTATCCCTTTTAAATCAGCAATCGCTTCTGTAACATATTTTACATAAGAAGGCTCATTTATTTTACCTCTTTTAGGAACTGGTGCAAGATATGGGGAATCAGTTTCGACTAGAAGCCTATCCAAAGGCGTAAATTTAATAATATCTCTTAATTTATCAGCATTTTTAAAAGTGACAATTCCAGCAACTGAAATATAAAAACCAATATCTAGTATTTTTCGAGCAAACCTCTCTGAAGCTGTAAAACAATGGATAAGGCCAGGAAAATTGTAAGTTTTTTTGTATGAAGCTATTATATCATAAGTATCGTCTTCAGCTTCTCTGGTATGAACTATAATTGGTAATTTGTTTTCACAAGAGGCTTTAATATGTTCTTCAAAAGATTGTTTCTGAAGTTTGTGCTGCGTAATATCTTTATTATAATAGTAATCTAACCCTGTTTCCCCTAACCCTATCACTCGATTATTTTTAGCAAGGCGAATTAGTTCCGAAGCACTTATTGCTTCCCTTACTTCACTTGGATGGATTCCAACTGAAGTAAAGACATTTTTATAATTTTCTGCAATAGCCAAAATTTTAGGAAAATCTTCAAGTTTTGTACAGATTGTCTGCATGTAATGTACATTCGATTCAAACGCACGTTTAATTATATTATCGTGTGAATCATGCCCTACGAACATATCTAAATGGCAATGTGAATCTACCAGGACCATATTTTGCTAATTTCTTATTTCTAACCTTGGAAAAATCGGCAGCGGCTCGTTTATCCTAGTAGAAGGTTTAATGGCAAACTCTTGGGTTAAATGTCTAAAATCACGATTATCCTCTGGAACACTAAGTTGATCTAAAATTTTTGCTGCTGAATCAGGTATAAACGGTTGTATTAAAATGCCGATATATCTAATCGTCTCAACAATTCTATACAAAACTTCATTCATTTTAGGAAGATCAGAATTCTTTAGAGCCCATGGTGCTTCCCGATCTATATAAATATTTGATTGTTCAGTTATGTATATAATATGGTCAAGAACAGCATTAATGTTATAACTTTCCATTTGGACGAGAGTATCCTTAACAATATCCTTTAATTGAACGAAAAACGAATCCTGATACATTTCCTCTATAAATTCTTTAGATACATCTGGTATCTTTTGTTCACAATTTTTAAAAATAAAAGAACAAGTACGCTGGATCAGATTACCAATTTTATTAGAAAGTTCAGTATTGTTTCTTTGAACTAAATTATCGTGTGCATAATTCCCGTCATTACCAAATATAACTTCCCTCATCAGGAAATATCTTACCTGATCTTGACCAAAATTTTCAATAAGCTTAAATGGGTCAATAACGTTACCAAGAGATTTTGATATTTTTTGCCCCTCATTAGTCCACCACCCATGGGCAATAATTGATTTTGGTAAAGGAAGACCAGCTGCCATTAAAAAGGCTGGCCAATAAACGGCATGGAATCTTAAAATATCCTTACCTACAACATGGGCATCAGCTGGCCAGAATTTGCTGTAATTGCCTGTCTTATCGGGATAACCAAGAGCTGAGATATAATTCGTTAAAGCATCAAGCCATACATAAATAATATGCTTTTCATTCCCCGGAACAGGAATACCCCATTTAAAACTAGTTCTTGAAATTGATAAATCCATGAGACCGTTTTTTACAAAGCTTATCACTTCATTTCTTCTGGTTTTAGGTATAATAAATTCAGGATTTGCGTCGTAAAATTCCAATAACTTATTCTGCCATTTCGATAAAGCAAAAAAATAACTAGGTTCTTCTAACCATTCAACTGGAGCTCCAGTTGGGGCGAAACCTTCAGGGGTTAATTCAGACTCATCATAAAATGCTTCATCACGAACGGAATACCAACCAGAATACTTGCCAAGATACACATCCCCGTTTTCGTATAATCTATTCCAAAAAGCCTTTACTCCTAACTTGTGCCTCTCTTCGGTAGTTCTAATAAAATCAGAATTTGCAATATTTAATGCCTGGAGCAAATTTCTAAAATTTATAGACATTTTATCAGTAAATTCCTGAGGAGAAAGGTCATTATTTAGAGCTGATTTTTCAACTTTTTGCCCATGCTCATCAGTACCACTTAAATACCAAACTTCTTTACCTGCCAATTTCATGAATCTAGCAATTACATCACACGCAAGGCTCGTATAAGCATGACCTATATGAGGAACATCGTTAACATAATATATAGGAGTTGTAATATAAAATCTGTTATTTGACACTTCTTTATCGTTTATTTGGATTAGAAACGCGTTAATGATAACTAAATTATGTTCTTTTTCAACAATTTTACCTATTAACCTAGTACTTTAGATATCATTTCAACTAAATCAGATTGTGTATAAGGTTTATAAATTATTTGAACTGATTCGTCTGCCAAGTGCTTTTTCAATTCTTTTTCTTGGCACGGAATACCACTTTGAAAAACAAAAGGAATATTAGCTAGTTTTTTATCTTTCCTAAAAATTTTATATATTCCATAACCGCTTATATCGGGTAACATAATATCAGATAAAACTAAGCAAATACTATTTGCATATTTCTTGCCAAGGGAAATAGCTTCTTCAGCATTATGGGCATTTATAACCTTGTATTTTGTAAAATTGGGGATTACAAGGTTAACTAAAGTATGGCAAATTTTCTCATCATCTACAAATAATATAGCATTTTTTTCTAAAGCAATTTCCTTGTTCACAACTTTCTCTCTATAGAAATTTATATAATACGTACATGCCTCTATGATTTCCGGCTAGGCTTTATATTTAGCATAGCCTCTACCTCTTCATCGCTCAACCATATATGTTTGCGTGCTAATACCTCAAACTGTTTATCTGCTATATCCTGATTTAATACCTCATTTTTATCTTTTAGTTCAGTGTAATGAATACCCAGATAATTAATTTTATAATCTTTAAGTATATTTTGTACTGAAATTAGATTTTTCAATCGATCATCGACGAAAATGATATTTTTGTAATTTTTGTTTAATTGCTTCAAGAAACCTAAAAGCACCTTTCCTTTATCGGCTTTGTTCGCGAATATAACACGAGAGATGCATTCCGGAAACTCCCCTTTTAATAAATCACCATTATCTTTAAAATGATACCCAAGAGAGTTCAGGCGGGATAAATGAAGTTCTGCTTCATTCTGAACAATACCATATTTTCCACTGCTGTTGGCTGTAAATCCGACCACCGTCATTTTTTTATCGAGCTCGTTAATAAAATTTGGCATATCCGGAGAAACCAACTCAAACTTACTGGTAAATAAAATCTGGCTAATTAAATACTCAGCCATTGGCACTTCTTTATCCTTAACAAGTGCGATCTCTTTTCCTTGAAAATTCTTTAAAATAGCTTGGAAGTGTTTTGAACGGTAATTGTTTTCCTCGCCTGCATACCTCAATACTCTATCTTGTGGGGTAATCAGTACATAATCCAAGTCAAATAAAACAATTGTGTCTTTGCCATCAAATTGAGAAGTGTATGTTTTAATATCATTAACTGAAGATGCTTGTACAATTTCAGCGCTTGCCTCAAAAGCAGAAAGGCCTATTAATACCATTAATCCAATCTTGATGCTCAATTTAATTTCGTTCAAATAATTTTTCATCCTTATACAATTTTCTTGAATATTGTAAGATTCACTTGTGTTAATTTATAAGGCTCAAGCTTTCTATTTTGATAAAGAAAAACTTACACTTGTACCACCCGTCTCATTATTCTTTGCCCAAATTTCCCCGCCATGTGCAACAACAATTTCCTTGCATATAGCAAGACCCAATCCAGAACCTTTAAGTGATTCATTAATGTTTGATCCTTGCTTAAATGCCTGAAATATACTGCTTAATTCTTTAGATGGTATTCCTACGCCATCATCAATAACTGAAATAACCACGTTTTTACTATCCGCAACTTTTTCTGAATTAATCTTAACTTTAATATTTTTTGCACGAGAATGCTTTATTGCATTACTTATTAAATTAGACACTAATTGCTTTATCCAAAATTGATCAATACTAATTTTTATTTCTTTATCTGCGCACTCCAAAAATAGGTTTACTGCATTCTTATCAGTAATAAAAAGATTATTTCTTTCCACTGCATCTTGAACAACCTTTATTATATCGACTTTTTCAAAATGAAAATTTATATTATTATCGCTAAAATTAGCTAGTTGAAATAATTTCTCTATAATATCTTCAAGAGAACAAGCAGATTCAAATATATCATCCATGCATGATTTTTTGGTTTTTTCATCCAGTTTTTCCCAGTTGTTACGAAGATACTCAGCAAGTCCTTTGATCCCATGGACCGGTGTTCTTAATTCATGGCTAACTTTAGAAAAAAGCGAAGTATTATTAAAAATTTTCTTAAAATCTTGCATAAATTAAGGTTAAACTTATTTTGGAAAATAATTAATGGTAGTGAATCGTAACATACTTAATTTTTACTGTCTATTTTTTATTTTACCTTAAATTGAAGGCGCACCAGTAATTTTGTTATTATATTTAACATAAAATTGAAAGCTTAACCATAACTGGTACTAGACTTAATTTTAATAAGCAATTATACTTGCTATCTGCATAATAAAATAAATGTTTTACTAAGTAAAATGTCCGTGAAAATTCATAAAGAAAACGATTTTATTAAAATGCGAGCAGCTGGAAAATTAGCTGCGCAAACTCTTGATTTTATTACAGATTATGTAAAACCTGGAGTGACCACAAATTATCTTGACAATTTATGCCATGAGTTTATCACTTCGAATGGCGGCATACCAGCACCTCTTAACTACAAAGGCTTTCCTAAATCAATATGCACTTCAGTAAATCACGTAGTGTGCCACGGCATACCTTCGGATAAAAAATTGAAAATAGGTGATATACTTAATATCGATGTAACAGTAATATTAGACGACTGGCATGGAGATACCAGCAGAATGTTTTATGTCGGGGAGGTAGCTATTAAACCAAAAAGACTTATTCAAATTACTTACGAAGCTATGATGATTGGCATAGAAATGATAAAACCGGGAGTAAAACTTGGAGATATCGGTCATGCCATTCAAAAACATGTTGAAAAACATAATTATTCAGTAGTAAGGGATTATACTGGCCACGGTATTGGTAAGATATTTCACGATGAACCAACAGTCCTTCATTACGGCAAACCTGATACAGGACTTACGTTGAAAGAAGGGATGTTTTTTACTGTTGAACCTATGGTAAATGCTGGCAGCTATGAAACTATTTTAAGCAAAATAGATGGCTGGACCGTAACTACACGGGATAAATCTTTATCTGCACAATTTGAGCATACCGTTGGCGTAACTGATAGCGGAGTGGAAATTTTCACACTTTCAGAGAAAAATTTACTATACCCCCCATATGCAAACACCAAATGAGAATTTGCCGCATTATGTTGGACATAGGAAGCGTCAGAAGGATAAGTTTCTTAAAAATCCTCCGAATAGCTTTAGCGATTATGAACTGATCGAGTTAATGCTTTTTCAATCAATTCCTAGAAAAGATGTAAAGCCCCTGGCGAAAGAGCTATTAAATAAATTTGGTAATTTAAATAATTTAATTAACACAAGCAGACAAAAACTATCTGAAGTTAAAGGGGTAAACCAAAACTTTTTCATAAGCCTACAGATAATTAAAGAACTAATGAATAGAGTTCTTATAAACCAAGTTATGAATCGGAATATTATTGGCTCATGGGGTGCTTTACTTGAATATTTAAAATTTAATATGGGTAACTTACAGATCGAACAATTCCGTATTTTATTCCTAAATAAGAAAAATAGCTTGATAGCTGATGAAATAATGGCAACCGGTACTATTGATCAAACACCTGTTTACCCAAGAGAAATAATAAAAAGAATTTTGGTTCACGAGGCCGGAGCAATTATTCTGGTTCATAATCATCCAAGCGGCAGCGCAAAACCTTCTACCTCAGATATTGAATTGACAGTACAAATAGTTAATGCTTGTAAGACCGTAAATGTAAGTGTACATGATCATGTAATTATCGGCAGGGGTGAGTATTACAGTTTCAAAACAAATATGTTATTATGAATTACCTCTTTTGGCTTCCAATACTTATTTTATCATCCTTTTTATCATCAATAATTCTGGTAAAATGTCTGATAGCCATTATGTCCAAATTTAATATTGTTGATAAACCAAGCGATAGAAGGGTTCATTCCAAGACCACCCCAAGAGGAGGTGGGCTAGCATTAGTAATAATATTTTGTTTATTATTACCGACGTTTGAATATGTTTGTTTAGGAGAATTATATAATTCTCGCAAGATTATCTTAATATTTGCTCCGATTGCCCTGATTTCATTCTTAGATGATATAGTGGAAGTATCGGTATTATTCCGCTTATTGATCCATACAATATGTTCTGTTTTAGCCGTTATGTGGCTTATTCACCCACATAAAATATTACACAGTGAGTTATCACTGCATGTAGATTTGATCATCGGATCTTTTGCGTTGTTAACTTTTCTCAATGTCTATAATTTCCTTGATGGAATTGATGGAATAACAGTTTCCGAGTCTATCCATCTTTCTCTAGTAATACTAATTCTTTGCTTTATCAAATATGACATTATTCCAAACGTATGGACAATTATTACTGTAGCTTCTATAATTCTCGGGTGGTCATGCGGTTTTATTTTATTTAACTGGCAACCGGCCAGTATTTTTATTGGCGATGTAGGAAGCATCAGTCTTGGTTTTATACTCGGTATTTGTTTATTAACTGTTGCTTCTGGGAGCGACAGGCTATTTGCTGGTTGCGTTATATCATCTTTGTATTATATCGCCGATGGGGGATTAACCTTATTAATTAGATTAGTAAAAAGAGAAAAAATCTGGCAACCACACTTACAGCACTTTTTCCAAAAAGCTGTAAAAAAAGGTCTCAGTCATAAAGTAGTTGTTCTAAGAATAATAAAATGTAATTTTATTCTTATGCTACTTTCAATAGGATCCTTATTTTATCCTGTTATTTGCATTATCCTCGGTATATTAACCGTAGGGGTTACTCTAATTAGGTCCGTATAATATGAAACCCATAATTGAGAATGTTAATAAAATTATTTATAAAATTTACAAAAACAAAAACCCAGTACTAGCTGAGATAATTATTAATTGGCAAAAAATAGTTGGAGCAAAATATAGCCACAATACCTTACCACTAAAGATTAGCACTACAAGAGACAAAAAACAGAAAATTAATATCTTAATGGTAGAAGTTAATAATGCTGCTACCTCAGTAGAAATAGCTTTTCAACAAGAAATTATTATTGAAAGACTAGCTGTTTATATGGGGTATAAAGCAATAAACAAGATCAGAACTATTGTAAAAATATAATTACCATGATAAACGATAAAGACTTCGCAAAAGAAGTAACTAGAATAATTAACCTTATTGCAAAAACAATTGAGGATAATGATATAACAGGAAATATAGATGTTGATGTTAATGGAGATATATTGAATATTACTACGCAATCTGGTATATTTGTTCTCAATAAGCAAGCATCGGTAAAAGAAATCTGGCTTTCTTCACCGGTTAGCGGTCCTTACCACTTCTTACATGATGGTAAATCATGGAAATCCAAATCAGGAAAAGAGTTGTTTAGTGTTTTATCTAAAGATTTAGATATTCAGATTAAGGATTTATTATGAATAATAACGTCAAAATATTATTAGGATACTTAAAAAATCATAAATTCAATTTAATAATAGTATTTTGTTCATTATTTACAGTTGCCCTTTCATTACTCGGTGTAGGAACAGTTTTTAGGCATTTAGTAGATAATGGATTAAATAGCAACCAACTTAATTCAATTAACAATTCAATTTTTTTAACATCAGGGCTAATTGCTATATTCGCAATTGGTAGCTTTTTTCGTTCGTATTTCATTAATATTGTAGCAGAGAAAATTACTTCTCAAATCAGAGCAGATAGTTATGCAGATCTACTTCAGCTTGAAATAGCCGCATTTGAAGAATTAAAAATCGGGGACATTATTTCAAGGCTTGGTTCAGATCTTGAGTCAGTAGGGACTCTAATTACTAATTTCTTATCCTTTTTTATTCGCAATTCTATAATGCTATCTGGGGCAATTATTTTGATGTTTTTACAAAGTGCTAAATTATCAATGTTAGTTATTTTTACTGTGCCACTTCTGCTTATGCCTCTTTTACATTTAAGTAAACATATAAGAAGTATTTCTAGAAAGGTAATGGCAGAAAAAGCTGTTTTATCATCTTTTATAGAAGAAAGTTTTTCAGCTATTAGAACTTTATACGCCTTTAATCAACAACCTCATAATTTAAAGAGATTTAATGAAAAAATTGCTACCTACGTTAAACATTCCAGTAAAAGGCTTAAGTTAAGGTCCTTATTTTTTGCCCTAGCTATAGCTGCTATAGCTGGATCTATAACTATGGTAATATGGATAGGCAGTCTTGACATAATCAATGGCAAAATGACTTCAGGCCAGATGATATCATTTATTTATTACGCCATGATGGTTGGGATGAGTGCTGGAGGTATAGCAGAATTATTTAGTGAGATACAAGGTCCTCTTGCCGCTCTGGATAGGGTTTTTAATCTAAGGTCAAATACTAAAGCTTTCACTAATCAGCATGTAGTTACTAGACATCATGAAAAATTTGAAAATGTTTTCCAGAATTATGATATTTCTTTTGAAAATGTAAATTTTTCTTACCCCTCAAGGAAAGATATACTCACCCTTAATAATATTAGCTTTGGCGTAAAACAGAATCAATTTACTGCTATAGTCGGCAAATCAGGGTCAGGTAAAAGTACCATAATGCAATTATTGCTCAACTTTTACAAACATCAGTCTGGAAAAATCAAAATAGCCGGCCGTGATATAAATTCTTTTGACCGAAATTACATGAGAAAAATAATTGCCTATACCCCTCAAGATCCAGATATTTTTTCTGGAACAATAAGGTATAACGTTACGTTTTCTAATCCTGATGCCAAAGAAGAGGATTTTCAGCAAGTAGTAAATTTATGTGGTATCGATAAGTTTACCAATAATTTACCAGCTGGTCTTGACACTGAAATCGGTGAAAAAGGAGTTAGAATATCAGGTGGACAAAAACAGAGAATTGCGATTGCAAGAGCACTTCTTTATCAACCTGAGATCTTACTGCTTGATGAGGCAACAAGTGCTCTTGACAACGAAAGTGAGCAAGAAATATTAAATAACATCAAGAAGATTATGGATGGTAAAACTATTATATCAATAGCTCACCGAATTACCTCTATTCAGGATTTTGATAATATTTTAGTTATAGACCAAGGAAAATTAGCTAGTAGCGGTACACATAAAGAACTGATAGGAAGCTGTGAGATTTATAATATTCTATACAAAAAATCACTAGCAAATTAGTTTAGGGTGCTACCTTTGTTCTTAGGAATTTTAAAATTTTGCATTCGCCCTTAAACTTTTAGAGAAGGCTTTGTACTTGTGCCTAATGCCCTAGCACTTAAAAAGTATAATTATCTGATTTCAACGCTACCATCACTTTCTCCTTCTCCAATCAGATGGCTGTTATATTCGCTATTTTCATCTAATCTAACTCTTCCCCAGATTGATCCCGGTTCATTTTCAATCTCTTCCTCTAAACTCTTCATAACTTTTGAAGGTTTAGCTACTTCATTTTTGCTTTCATCTCTTTCTTTTCTAGCATAATTCTTACCTCTATCACTGCAGCATGAACTCCCGAAAATCCAGTCCCAAAATGATCTTTCCTTTGCCATAGGTTATGCCTCGCTAAAAATTTGAACATAAAATAGGTAACCATGAAAATACAAATAATTAATATGTAAAAGCCCATAATTAAAATGGTAAGCTTACTTAGTTAAATAATGGTTAATATATTAATAATTAATTTACTTGTATATCAATAGACGGATCACGGAATTTAATTTATTATCATCAAGAGATTAGCAAAACTCTTAAAGATATGAAAAAAAAGATTATAACGATTGAAGATTTTATCGATAAAGAGAAATCAGTATTAAAATCCAAAACCCAAAGGCTTACGTTTCCTTTATCAGAGGAGGATAAAAATATAATAATTCTGATGAAAGAAATATTATTTGCTCTTGATGGTGTAGGGCTTGCTGCTCCGCAGATAGATATAAATAAAAATATTGCCGTAATATATATACCAGAAACTGCCTCTCTGCTTCGCAACAATGCTAAAATTTATCCCATGCACACAATAATTAATGCAGAATATGAACCTGTTAAAGATCAAGGAAAATATAGCGATTTTGAGGCATGTTATTCAGTAAAAACCATCTGTGGCCAAGTACCAAGATATAATATCATTAAAGTTAAATACCAGAATGAAGAAGGACTAGAAATTTCAAAAATCGAAACCGGGTTTTATGCAAGGGTACTCCAGCATGAGATAGATCATTTAAATGGAGTATTAATTACAGATGTACTTACCCCAGACTGCCTTCAAGGAACATTTGAAGAAATGGCAAAACTCCGAAGGGAATCATTAACCGAAGAAAAAAAGATATTATTTGATAAACTGGTAAAGAAGAAAAATCTTAAACAAAAAGATTAAGCTTTTAAGGCCACTTTACTTCCGGTGGTAACGACATTAAAATTGCCTCAACATTGCCGCCGGTGGCAAGCCCAAATGTCGTCCCTCTATCATATAAAAGATTAAACTCTACGTACCTTCCTCTTTTTATAAGCTGATATTCTCTTTGTTCCTTAGTCCAAGATAGATTCATTTTACTACGGGCAATAGTAGGGTATATATCCCTCATTGCGATACCGACATCCTTTGTAAAAGCAAAATCATTATTAAAGCTACCGGAATTTAAATAATCATAAAATATCCCACCAATACCTCTTGGCTCATTTCTATGTTTTAAGAAAAAATATTCATCACATGCTTTTTTGAATTTAGGATAATAGTCTAGATCATGTTTATCACAAGCCTCTTTAAACGATTGATGAAATATCTTTGTTTCTTTATCATCCGCATACATAGGTGTAAGGTCAGCTCCCCCACCAAACCAGCTTTTTGTCGTTTCTATGTACCGCGTATTAAAATGCACCGCAGGAACAAGGGGTGAGCACATATGGGCAACCAGAGAAATACCAGTGGCAAAAAATTCAGGATTCTCCGCAGCTCCTGGTATCTGTTTTCTAAATTCCTCGGAGAATATCCCGTGTACAGTAGAAATATTAACTCCAACTTTTTCAAAAACATTACCATGCATGATAGACATAGCGCCACCACCGCCTCCCTCTCTTTCCCAAGGTTTTTTTATAAATTTACCGGCTACTAAATTATGCTCTTTAGCATGATCAATTTCTATTTGCTCATAAGAGTCACAAATTTGATCGCGCAGTTCCTCAAACCATTTTGCCGTGCTTTCTCGTTGAGTCATAACTTTTTACCAAGCATTTTCTATTATTACAGGCAGTTTATACGGCCGAATAAAAACTAAATCAAATCTTACCTCACAACCATTATATTTGTCATTATGACTTAAGAATAATTCAGCTGAACGCCTTATTCTATTTTGTTGGTTCTTTGGTACTATATTTTCCATAATATTATTGTTTCTGGCTTTAACCTCAATAAATACCAATTGCTTCCCTCTACACGCAATAATATCAATTTCGCCAACAAAATTCTTCTTGCGATGACAAATTATACTATAGAACTTTAGCTTGTAGATCAATATGGCGAAATATTCAGCAAGAATACCTAATCTATAAGGTTTCATTTTGGTTTTAAATTAGTATCGATTAACCTAATTATAGTTTTTTTCATACTATAAGCCATAGCTAGAAATAATAACGAGGTGATCATAACATAAAATGCTGGAGCATGGTAGAGATGGGTTACTTCCACAAGCCACCTAGAAATTACTGCCGAAGTCCCACCAAACAGGGCAACACCTAAATTATAGCTAAAGGCTACTCCAGTAAATCGCTCTTCTGCTGAAAATAATGAGATAATAAATATATAAGCTGTACCAGCAATAAATCCCCCTAACATAGCAATGGTTGTAAGCGCAACTATTTGTTTCCAAATTTCGAGAGATGCAAGCAGCATAAAGGCAGGGGTAGCAGCAATAACTATTGTTATTGAGGCAATGATAATCATTTTAAACCTACCAATATGATCTGAAATGTAACCAGACAATGGCATGGTAAGCATCATAATTACAGAAGAGTACGAAAGGTAAATTAAAGCTGTAGTTTTATCAAATCCCAATACTTCATAATAAAAAATATTTATATATGTTTTTATAATATACACCAAACTACTTGCAGATCCCCCAAGGCAACAGGTTATTAGCATTGCCGGCCATGAACTGCGAATAACATGCATAAAAGGCATCTTTAAAGTACGTTTTTTTTCAGCAAGCATTTCAAATATTGGCGTTTCCGATACTCTAAGCCTGAAATAAAAACCAATTATTCCCATAATTCCTCCTAAGATAAAGGCAAATCTCCAAGCAAATTCCAATTCAGGAAATAATTGTTCCAAAATAATACCTACAAAACTAGCAAGTAAAGTACCGGCAATATTTGACGCATGAACTATCCCAGCAGTAAAACCGGGTCTTAGATTTTGATAATGTTCCAGGATAAATATAGCAGCCCCTGCACCTTCTCCGCTAATACATAACCCTTGAATTAACCGCATCATAACTAATAAAATAGGCGCACCATAACCTATGTCACTGTAACCGGGGATAAGACCGATAGTAAAAGTAGTCATAGTCATGCCAAGCATTGAAATAATGAGAGAAACTCTTCTTCCATACTTATCAGCAATAAAACCAAAAATAATACCACCTATTGGCCTCATTATAAAACCTACGGCAAATACTGAAAGACTAGATAATGTCTGAATTACTTGTGAACCGGAAGGAAAAAATGCTTGTCCTATTGCTAAAGAAAATACTGCATAAACTGTAAAATCATAATATTCTAGCACATTTCCAGAAATAGCCGATAAAAAAATAGACCTTCGTTTATTCATTGAGCTATAATAATATAAAATTACTTATACAAATTTTACTTGTATAATTAGCATTATTCGGCAGATTATAAACAAGTAAAACCATTTGTGAAATAAAAATTTATGAAATAGATAAACTAACTATACATCAAAGGACTTTACTATACTTTCTATTACTTTTTTTGCATCGCCAAAGAGCATTAATGTATTATTTTGAAAAAATAGTTCATTTTGAATCCCTGCATAACCCGAAGCCATAGATCTTTTTATAAAAAATATAGTTTTAGCAGATGCCACATCCAAAATCGGCATGCCGAAAATAGGGCTATTGGGGTCAGATTTGGCAGCTGGATTCGTAACATCATTTGCACCCACTACTAAAACTACATCAGTTGATGCAAAATCATTATTTATTTCATCAAGTTCAAAAACATCATCGTAATCTATATTTGCTTCTGCAAGCAGGACATTCATGTGGCCCGGCATTCTTCCTGCTACCGGATGAATAGCAAATCTTACCTTGATTCCTTTTTTCTTTAAATGATCAACCATTTCTTTTATAGCATGTTGAGACTGAGCAACCGCCATACCATAACCCGGTACAATTATTACAGAATCAGTATGCTCTAGTTGATAAGCCGCATCTTCTGGGCTACTAATATTAACTTGCCTTTCCTCCTGTTCTGCTTGGGCTAAAGCTTTCCCAGACGGTTTAAAAGCTCCAAAAATCACATTCAGCAGGGAGCGATTCATTGCTTTGCACATTATATAACTCAAGATAGCTCCACTTGCTCCCACAAGTGCCCCTGTAATAATAAGCAAACTATTTCCAAGCGTAAATCCAATACCAGCTGCTGCCCATCCGGAATAGGAATTTAACATCGAAACCACTACCGGCATATCAGCCCCGCCTATAGGAACAATAAGTAAGACCCCTACTATTAATGCAATTATAACGATCAAGCTAAACAAAAAAATACTTTGGTTTTGAGCAAAATAAATCATTATTGTGATAAGGAAAATACTCGCCATTAAACAGACATACTGCTGCCCTGCAAATTTTAGAGGCTTTGAATCAATAAAACCTTGTAATTTGCCAAATGCTATAATTGAACCACTAAAGGTAAGCGCTCCAATAGCAGCTCCGAGCGACATCTCAACCCGAGCTAAAATTGTTATCCCCCCCTGATGATCTGCAATCCCAAAATTTGCTGGTAGTAATAAAGCAGCAAATGCTACAAATACTGCAGCTAACCCCACAAAAGAATGAAAACCAGCAACTAATTCGGGCATTGAGGTCATTGGGATTTTTCTAGCCACATACCCACCAGCAATCCCTCCTAAACCAACAGTAATTAATAATGGTATTTTGTGATAAAAATCAGGTAAGGAAAATGTTGCAAATAAAGCTATCAACATTCCCAATATTCCTATCAAGCTCCCTTTCCTTGCTGTTTTAGGTGAAGATAATCCTTTTAGGGAGAAAATAAAACAAACAGCAGATACCAAATATAGTATTTCGATTAAACGCACTGACATAACAAAAAATTATTTGTAGGTTACTTCTTTTTAAACATCTCCAACATTCTTTCGGTTACTATGAAACCTCCAAAAATATTGATAGATGCCAAAAACGCAGCCAAAAAGCCTAAAACCATAGATAAACTAAAACCTTGCGAGCTTGAAGCAATTAGAGCTCCTATTATAATAATCCCAGATATGGCATTAGTAATGGACATAAGAGGAGTATGCAGCGCAGGGGTAACCTTCCAGACGACATAATAACCGACAAAACATGCTAAAGAGAATATCGTAATGGCAAATATAAAAGGATCTACAGTAGAGGTATTCTGAAATTGCACCTGTGTTGCAAGCGAATTTAGTTTCTCAGACAATAATGCAGCTGTCTCAGATAATTCTGCTGCCTGCTTAGTAGCAATTGCTAGCTCTTGATTCATGAACTTCCCCTCTATACTTTAAATTTCTTATTCATCATTTTCCCATCCTTACCTATAAGCATTTCTTCAACAATGTCATCAGAAAAGTCTATTTTTCCATTTTTTATGGCATGTTCTAAAAAATTATATAAATTTTTTGCATATAATTTTGAAGCATCAGAGGCTACTCTTGTTGCTATAGCAGACCAACCAATAATCTTTACTCCTTTTTTACTTATGATTTTATCAATAACAGAATCCTCCACGTTGCCCCCGGTAGCAGTTGCTATATCAACTATAACTGAACCCAATTTCATTTTAGAAACCATATTTTTTGTAAGAAGAATTGGTGCTTTTTTACCGGGAATTTGGGCAGTAGTAATAACTACGTCAAAATTAGCTATTATGCCAAGTAAAAACTCTTCTTGAATAGAAGCAAAATCCTTAGTCACTTCCCTTGCATATCCCGATTTATCTTCTCTATCAACTAGCCCAGCTGGTGGATAAACAAATTTTGCATTCAAACTTTCCACTTGTTCTTTTGTTGCTGCCCTTACATCATAGGCAGATACAACTGCGCCTAATCTTTTTGCAGTCGCGATAGCCTGCAACCCTGCTACTCCAACACCGATAATCAATACTTTTGCCGGATTTACAGTTCCAGCCGCCGTCATCATCATAGGAAAAGCTCTGTCATAATAATAACATGCCTCTATTACCGCTCTATAACCGGCCAAATTACTTTGTGAAGATAAAACATCCATACTTTGGGCTTTAGTAACCCTCGGAACTAACTCCATGGCTATAGTTGATAAATTTTTAGATATAGCTTTATCTATATATTCACTATGAGAATGGGGCGAAAGCAAGCCCACTATAGTAGCACCAGGTTTGGCTATATTTACTTCATTTAGAGTTTCCTCCATTGGAGAAGGCTGAACTTTTAAGATAATATCAGCATCAGAAATGATTTCGAGTGGTACTCCGGAGACCTTAGCTCCGGCTGCTGTATATTCCTCATCGGTAAAATTTGCCGCTACCCCTATAGATTTCTCAACAAAAACACTATAACCCTTTTTTGCGTATAACCTAGCTACTTCTGGGGTAATTGCAGTCCTAGTTTCTCCTTTAGCCCTTTCTTTTAACGCAGCAATTTTAATGCTCATCTTTATTTATTAATAAAAAATATTATTACTGTTTGAACTTGTATTACGCATTCATTACTATATAAAAACTTAAATCAAATGTACAGGACACTTTTTATGAATTACCTACCCGCTAAGTCGCATAAGTTTAGCAATCAGAGTATAATTAATTTTATAATAATACTATTAATGGTATGCAAGCTCAACTTTGCATTTGCTGCTTCAGAAAAAGAGATTGTAGACAATATAAAATCTTATATTCAAAATATTCAGTCAGTAGCTATTAATTTTGACCAATCAGACACTCAAGGAACAAAAGCTAGCGGTATTCTAGTTATAAATAAACCGTATAAATTTAGGGTCAATTACTTCAAACCCTTTCCGCTACTGATTGTGGGTAATAAAAACTACGTTTCTGTTTACGACTATGAAATGGAAAATTTAAGCAGGATTTCAGCAGAAGAAAATATTTTTAATTTTTTGTTAATTGATCAGATAAATTTTGATAATCAATTCGAGGTTCTTTCTGCCAAGGAAGAGAACGGGTGTTATAAATTGGAGTTAAGTCATTTAGATTCAGGTAAAATTAGTGAAATTTTATTTAATAAACATACCCGAAATATCGAAACAATGACAATAGTTGAAGAAAATAATATAATTACATTGAATTTCAAAACAACAAAAAAAATTACTAATATAAACAATAAATTATTCATTATGCAGGATCCGGATATTTTTGGTAAACCCGAATATTTGGATAAACAGCATTTAGAAAAAAATTACCAGTAGGCATAATACCTACCTCATATTATTTACCTTCAATTTACAGATAGGGAGAATATTTGACGTTTATTGCCTTCATATGTTAGACTTCCATTTCGTGCAGTATATTTCCTAGATATCTAAAAAAATATAAATAGTAAAAAGAATAATGAATTCCAAAACAAATACATACAAGCAAAATATTAAAGGCTGGATGGTTGTAGCTTGTGGCGGTATCTTTTACATGTATCAATTCATGATCCGTGTTTCACCAAATATCATGAATAATGAACTGCTTAGCAATTTTGCACTTGATGCAGCAGGACTTGGGGTATTACTTGGAGCTTATAACTGGTCGTACTCAGCCATGCAGCTCCCTCTTGGTATTACTATAGACCGCTTCGGGCCAAGGTTATTTCTATGTATAGCAGCAACCCTTTGCGGACTATCATGCTTTATTTTTGGAAATACAACTAGCCCATTAATCGGAGGATGTGCAAGATTCTTAATGGGAATGGGATCAGCATGCGGTTTAATCGGAACTATAAAACTCGGAACATTATGGCTTGAACCAAAACATGTAGCAAAAGTTACAGGGTTAGTAATTCTTATGGGAACTGCTGGTGCTGGTCTTGGCGGTGCTCCTCTTGAGATGATCCTAAATGAGGTAGGATTTAAAAATACCATGGAATTCTTAGGATTTATTGGCCTTATAGTTTCCATAATTATTTATTTTTTTGTTAGTAATTATCCCCCTGTTGATCATCATGAAGAACTACTTGATATTTATGCTAATAATCATCCATTTACCGATATTTTACTTTTACTTAAGACACCTCAGGCTTGGATTTTAGCTATCTACGGGATGTTGATGTACCTTCCAATTACCGTAATCGGGGTAGCATGGGGGGTATCATTCATAAGAACTACCTATCAAGTATCTGATATTAGCGCTGCTACTATAGTATCAACAATGTTTTTTGGTGCTGCTATCGGAAGCCCCTTTTTCGCTTATTTTTCGGATATTGCTAAAAACAGACGTTTACCAATGTTTTGTGGCTCTTTTGTTACCACCATTGTCTGGTTTATCGTTATTATTTTTCAAGTTCCTTATTACCTACTATACGTACTATTTTTTGTGGGAGGCTTTGCCTATACCGCAAAATGCTTAAGTTTTGCAAGTATTTGTGAAACCATGCCTTTAAAAATGAGCGGGGTATCGATAGCCTTTGTCAATGCCATAGTAATGTCTACCGGTACTATATTTTTACCTATTATTGGAGTTTTGATTGATTATCATAATAATGGACGAACACTCCTCGATGTACCTTGTTACAATGGTGAAGATTACCGATTTGCTCTTGTTATTGTTCCAATCTCTCTCCTAATTTCTTTTATTATAGTTTTCTTTATGAAAGAAACTCATCCTGATCATAAAATACCGAAAGAATATGGGTCTTTTGCTACTAATGATATTGTTTGATAGCATTTAGAGTAAGAGCAAATCAGGCTATAATAAAGGTTTTAACAGGCATTAATAAGTTATATATCGTTTATGGAAAATTTATTTACTATAAAAAGTCTCTATACATTTTATGCAGAATATCAATTATTAATAATACTTTTTATAATGGTTATTTTTTTATACCCATTTTTAATTAGCGCCAAAACTGTAGTACTACCTGGTATTAGCAAACTAATAGGGTATAAAAGCAAAAAATATGCTGAAATTCTACATAAAAAAAACCTATCTGGGCGTATTATAAAAGTATTTTTCGCATTATATCTAGAATTTTGGAGCGATCTCCTTGATCAGTCTAACTTGATAAATAACGTAATAATTAAAATAAAAGACGTTGTTATAACTACATATGTAATATTTGCTATTACCTCTCTTATATTAGCTATTATAAATGCCACAGCAGATTTATATAATGTTCGAGAATTAAACAGAAAAATAGCTATTGAGCTACATACACAAATTTTAAGAATTTTTGTAGTTGTAAGCGCAATATTAGCCATTTTTTCTTTAGTTATCGGCATTTCTATTTCCTCATTATTTACTAGTTTAGGGGCAGCTGCCGCATTATTAACTTTCGTTTTTAAAGATACGCTACTGGGGCTAATTGCAAGTTTACAGGTTACTTTTCAAAATATTATTCAAGTCGGTGATTGGGTAACTTTACCTCAATATAATGCAGATGGTGATATCCAAAAAATTACAATTACCGTAGTAGTAATACGTAATTTCGATAATACCTACACAACTGTTCCAACCTCCGCCTTTTTAACAACCGGTGTTAAAAATTGGCGTCCAATGTTCGAAATGGGAGGAAGACGCATCAAAAGGGCAATCAGCCTAGATATGAGTACAGTAAAAATATGTACTCAAAAAGAATTAAATGCAATCAAGAAGCTACCTTACATGCTTGAATTTGCGGCGGAAAATAAACCATTATTTAACCAGGAAAATCAAACTACTAATCTTACTACGTTTAGGCATTACATAGGCCAATATCTAAAAAATAATAAAAATATTCACCAAGAGGGGTTTACTTTCCTAATACGTACGCTTGATCCAACACCTAACGGTATACCAATAGAAATTTATGTGTTTACTAAAGATACTAAATGGCTTAATTACGAAGAAGTTCAGGCAAGTATTTTTGAGCATTTGCTGGGCATCTTGCCTATTTTTAAACTAAAAGCCTTCCAAGCCATTTCTTCGTCTCAATAACTTTTATATACCTAGCAATTTGCTAATAACATAGGTGTATAGGATATTTCTTCTCAAAAGGAAATATAAAACCTAAAAAGGTATAGCAATTTTAATATTATTGCTCTCCTATATTTACCTAACAAGGCTTTCTTCCAAGCATCCGGGTTTCAATGATTTCGAACGAGTCTCGATCTATTTCCAAAAAGCCATATCTAAACACATAACCCCATGAGGTTTTGTTTTTAATAAATGATAAGATAGGAATAAGTGGCTTAATATCAACATCACAAGCATTAAGGTACTTGATATTCCTTCTATATGGTTTAAAGTCGCTTCCCATATCTACCTGATAAGGAACATCATCTATTACCTCACCTATAGCAGTAAATTTTTGGTATAACTCATTACTTTCCATCGATACCTTGGAAGAGTAATAAATTACAAAATCCCCTTTCTGGAGGCGTTTGGCCGGGCCGATCTTGCCATGACAAAATTGGCAAATTCCCAATTTAACACCATTTTCTACATGTTCTTTCGAAGCAACGCCAATCCAGAATTTAGTACTCATGAGATTCCAATTGTTATATTAGTACTTTTTGCAAAGCTTAATTATTTAACTTCAACATTTCCCAGTATTTTTCATATATCACTATTGCTTCACCGACATCCTCTTGGAATTCTCCTTGATCTTGTATATCTTTAGGTGGATATATTGTCGGATTATTCAATATTTCCTTAGGAAGTAAAGCCTTTGCAGCTTTATTGGCTGTAGCAAACCCAACAGTCTGACTAATTTCTTTAGCAATTTCCGGACGTAAAAGGAAATTAACAAACTTATAAGCGCCTTCAGCATTTTTTGCATTAGAAGGAATAGCAAAACTATCTACCCAAAGGATAACACCTTCTTTAGGATAAGCATATTTAATATCAGGATTTTCCACAGATGCTACATAAGCCTCACCATTATGATTCAGTCCTATTATAACTTCCTCGTTTATGTAGTTCAATTTAGGAGAAGCAGAGTTAAAAATTTTTACGTTAGGAACTAGCGTTTTTAGTTTTTCATAAGCTTGTTTTATATGTTCCTCATTAGTATCATTACCGCTATATCCAAGCAACTTTAGAGCCACATGAAAAACCTCTCTTACATCATCAGTAAGAAGAATCTTATGGGCGTATTTTGGATCAAATAATATATTAAAGCTATCGACTTCCTCTTTTACATATTTAGCGTTATAACAAAGAGCCGTACTTCCCCAAAAGTATGGTATACTGTACTTATTCTCTGGATCAAAAGGTTTGTTTATCAGGCTTTCATCAATATTCTTAAAGTTATCCATTTTGGATTTATCTAATTCCGTTAACAAGCCTTCATCCCTCATTTTGCTAACAAAATAGGTAGAAGGCATGACTAAATCATACCCGGATTTAGAGTTATGTAATAATTTTACTTTCGCATATAGGCTCTCATTATTATCGTAAGTGGAAAGATTCACTTTTATGCCCGTCTCTTCGGTAAATTTTTCAATTATGCTATCTGGTATATATTCTGACCAAACATATACATTAATTTCACTAACTGAGGCTGGGGCGGTAAAGTGAATTCCAAAAACTAAAAAAAACAACGTAATGTATTTTTTCATATTTTCCTCCTAAATATAAAATGAGATGTAAAAATTAAAACCAAAGTCACTGCAAAAATTACAGTACAAAGAGCATTAATCTCCGATTTAATACCCAAATGTGCCATGGAAAATAACGTTAACGGTAGAACCTCAAAATTTGGTCCGGTAACAAAAAAACTAATTACCACATCATCCAAAGATAAAGTAAATGCAAGTAACCACCCAGATATGACCGAAGGTAAAATAAGAGGTAATATAATTCTAGTAAATATAGTCCACTCACCGGCTCCGAGATCCCTTGCTGCATTTATTAGATTCTTGTTAAAAGTTTTCAAACGAGCAATAACAATAATTATTACAAATGGTAAATTAAGAGTAATATGAGCGAGTAATAAACTATAAAACCCTAAATTTAGGTTTATAAGGTTAAATAGAATAAGCAAGCTTATCCCCATTATAATATCTGGAGAAATAGCTAGTACATACACTATAGAGGAAAAAACTTTCCTACCTTTAAATCTATAACTATATAACCCTAAAGCGGATATAGTTCCTATCAAAGTAGAAATAGAAGCTGAAAGCGCCGCTACTAGGAAAGAATTTTTCGTTGAAGCCATAAGTAGGCTATTCGAATATAATTTTCTATACCACTCTAAAGTTAAACCCTGCCAACTGGTGCCATATTTTGAAGAATTAAATGAGTATACTATCAATACAATTATAGGTAAGTACAGAAATATATAAATAAATACCGGGTATAGCCTTATTAATCTGTTCATCATTATACCACTAATTGATCAGTATTTTTAGTATTCCTGGCATAAACTACCATTAATATTACTACGATAACAGTTAATACTGTACCTATTGCTGTACCGAAAGGCCAGTCTCTGGCAATTAAGAATTGATTTTTTATTAAGTTTCCTATCAGGATTTCTTTACTTCCACCAAGCAATTCAGGGATAAAAAACATTCCAAGCGTTGATAGAAAAACTAGAATACAACCTGCAGCTATTCCGGATTTAGTTAAGGGTATAATAATTTTCAATAAGATATCCATCTTGCCAGCTCCCAAATCTTGTGCTGCATTAATATAATTGCGGTCCAGTTTTTCAAACGCTGTATAAAGCGGCAATATCATAAAGGGTAGTAAGGAATATACAAGGCCAATAGTAACAGCTGCCCAATTATATAAAAGCTCTATCGGTTCATCTATTAATCCAAGAGCCATCAAAAAATTATTCAATAATCCATTAGTCCTTAGCACTATCATCATAGCATAAGTTCTGATTAAAGAACTTGTCCAAAAAGGTATTACAACCAAAATCAGCAAGAAATCTTTAATAATTATGCTTTTAATAGTTTGAGAGATTGTATACACAAATGGATAACTAAGTAGCAAGCATAAAATGGTAACATAAAGAGCTATAGCTAAACTCTTCAAAAAAACCTTAATATACATTATAGATAACAGTTTCTTGTAATTATCCAAGGTAAAAGCAAAGTTTACAAAATGCACTTCTTCTCTTTCCAGAAAACTTGTTACTACTACTCCAATATTTGGTATCAAAACAAAAACAGTTAACCAAAACACAATTATTAAAATTGTAAAATGTTTAAATAGGTCTCTGTTAATCATGTAGTTAGCACCTCACAACCAATAGTCCACTCCACAAAAACTTCCATTCCTATTTTGTATTCACAAATCTCGCCTTCTTTGTTTTGCAAAAGCGTTGCTGTTATTTTTTTGTCATTATCAAGAGTTATGACATAATCAAGCAGAGCTCCTCTGTACTTTGTTTGCGTAACTTTACCTTTTAACCTGGTTAGGGTTACAGAATCTTTTTCTAATGATAGTCTTAAGTTTTCCGGCCTGATTAATATTTTAATTTGCTCTCCAGCAGAAAAGTTATTTTTATTCTCTAACTGATATTTACATTTTTCTTCAACAATTACTGTTAATAAATTCTCTTTCACAGCTTCAACTTTAGCATCTAGTATATTCAATTCTCCTACAAAGCTTGCTACAAAGCTATTTACAGGGGTTTGATATATTTCCTGCGGAGAGCCAATTTGCTCTATTTTACCATTATTGATTACAATTACGGTATCAGATATAGATAAAGCTTCTTCCTGATCATGAGTTACTAATATAAAAGTAATTCCTAAATCCCTTTGCATCGACTTAAGTTCTACTTGCATTTCCTTTCTAAGCTTTTCATCAAGTGCACTAAGGGGCTCATCAAGTAATAAAATTAGTGGCTTATTAACAATAGCCCTTGCAACAGCTACTCTTTGTTGCTGGCCACCCGATAACTCTCCAGGTTTTCTGTCGGAAAATTTTTCCATTTTGATAAGTTTTAAAGAGTTGCTGACAGCATTATCAATATAATCTTGGCTTTTCTTTTTCATCCGAAGACCAAAAGCTATATTGTCGTAAACATTCATATGAGGAAACAGGCTATAATTCTGAAACACGGTATTAACTTCCCGCTTATTGGCCGGCAAATTATTTACCTTTATACCGTTAAGAAATATATCTCCATTATCTGATGACTCGAAACCGGCTATTAATTTTATAATAGTGGTTTTACCTGATCCAGAAGGGCCAAGTATTGTAATAAATTTATTATCGTAAAGAGTAAAATTGAAATTGCTTAAGATAGGTTCTGTATTAAAGCTTTTGCTTATATTTTTTAATTCAATAATGGGTTTGTTAAACTTATTCAATTCTTTAATTTCCTCGTTAAATTGTATAGATTTAGAAGATTTACTAAATATTTCATTTATGCTTTATCTAACTCCTAGAACTTAATCCCAAATACGATTCTGATAAATCAGAAGTAAGATTATAATTGATTAACTCTTCCTAGTCAATTAATAGAAATGTATAGAATTATAAATATCAGAAAAAAATTGCTTTAAAATGGTAAGGGATAAAGCGAAAAATGTTTTTATGATTTTTAGGTATTTAAAGGTAATTTTAAGCAGAAAATTTCTTTAATTTTGTTAACTTACGGATCGCTACGTTCTTTTTCAAGGGAGATAAATAGTCTAACAACAGTTTCCCTTCTAGGTGATCTGTTTCATGTTGAATAGCTCTTGCAAGCCAACCATCAGTCTCCAATTCCTTAGATTCATTATTGTAATCTAGATATTTAATTTTAACAGAAACATGACGAGATACAACTATCTTTTGATCAGGGACAGAAAGACAGGCTTCTGTAGCTTCTATCATTTCTTTGGAACAATCAGTTATAGTAGGGTTCGCCATAAATAAAGGATAAAATCCTTCTGGCCTTTCAACATCTTCTTCATCCTGCAAATCCATAACGATAATCCTTTTTGAAATACCAACCTGATTAGCAGCAAGACCTACACCTTTGTCATGGTACATGGTTTCAAGCATATTATCCATAATTTCCCTAATATTATCATCAACTAACTCAACAGATTGAGCTTTCTTTTTTAAAATAGGGTCAGGAGCAGTAATTATTTCCAAAACAGCCATAGAATAAGTAATTAAATTTCTAACTAAAAATTAACCTTATTATAATACAAATATATCCTTAGGTAAATATAGAAAATATTTTTCTAAGTTATTCAAATGGCTTGACTATCACCATAACAACAGCAATTAACATAAAAAATACGGGAACTTCATTAATAATCCTATAAAATTTTTCCGTGTGTTTATTTTCACCTTTTGCAAAATCTTTTACCCATTTTGCTTGCATTCCATGTAAAATAGTTAAAGCCAGGACTGCACCCATCTTTATATGAAACCAAATTCCAAGTGCTACAAAACCATATATATAAGCTACCAAACAGCCGAATATGTAAGTAACTATCATTGCCGGAGTCATTATTATCCTAAGTAATCTTTTCTCCATCAACTTGAAAGTTTCGTCCATCTCCCGAGTAATATTAGGTTTGCTGTGGTAAACAAATAACCTTGGCAAATAAAACATTGCTGCCATCCAAGAAATAACAGCTATAACATGAATAGCTTTATACCATAAAAAATATCTTTCCATTAGAAAACCTAAACCTTTTTATTAGCTTGCTTTACAAGGACATTTGCTATAAATATCCGGACATATTCTGTTAAAATTACTAGATGATAAACAACCAGGATCATTACTAGAAAAATTCAGAATCATATTGGCTAATGATTTTATAAATAGCTCATTAGCACTTAAAGTTGGCACTCTAACATAATCAATCTTATGATCAACTGCTATCTGTTTATATTCTATATCTAATTCGACCAAAGTCTCAACATGCTCAGAAACAAATGCCACAGGAATTATTATTAACGATTTATTTTCCTTACCCGCTATTTTTACCTCATCTTCCGTATTAGGATCAAGCCACTTTAACGGTCCTACTCTACTTTGATATGTAACTTTATAATCTATATTCTTAAATTTTGGAATCAGTTGCAGTTTGCTGATGATTTTAAGAACAGTCTGTTCTATCTGCCATTGATATGGATCTCCTGATTTTACTATTTTTTCTGGTAAACCATGGGCTGAAAACAGCATTCTATAATTGCTTAAATCCACTTTATCGCTAAGTTTATCCTCAATCAATTTTACATGAGAATCAATAAAGCCTTCATCTAATGGGTAACAGCAAATTGTTTTTAACTTTATTTTATCTATAAATTCTTTACTTAAATTTTTAGCAAATTCATTTAAGGAAGAAGCGGTTGTAGTAGTAGAAAATTGTGGATAAAGAGGAAGCAAGATAATTTCGTTTGGTTCGTAATTTTTGATATTTTTTACAACTTCTGCAGTCATCGGATGCCAATGGCGCATACAAATAAATAATTCAAAAGTTATATCAGAGTTTTTGATAAGCTCTTCCTTTAACGCTTTTTTTTGAGATAAAGTTTCTTCTAAAATCGGTGATTTACCACCAGTATTAGCATAAATAGTTTTAGCAAATTTCTCTCTTCTAATAGAAATCAACTTTGCTACTACAAATCTTAGCACAGAAGGCAAGGTAATAATATATTTGTCGTTAAATAAATTAAAAAGAAAAGGTTTTATAGCATTTAAACTATCTGGTCCTCCTAGATTAAAAAGAACTACGGCGACCTTTTTTTTATTTCTGGTAATTTCTGACATAATTTACTAAAAATTGGACATTCTCTACTGGGGTATTTGGTAAAATGCCATGTCCTAAGTTAAAAATAAAATTTTTATTGCTAAGAGTTGTTAAAATATCGTGGGCTTTTTTCTCAATAACTTCTTTTCCCCCTAGTAACAGAACGGGATCAAAATTTCCTTGAACAATAATATTCTCTTGCCACTTTTTAATTATATCTACTGGCACAAATTGGTCTACTCCTATAGCATCAATATTAATTTGATCTATATATTCTTGATACAAATAACCTGACCCTCGTGGAAACCCTATAATAGGTAAACCCGGGTATTTATTTTTTATTGAGTTTACAATTTTTTTTGTAGGGTTTATAACAAAATCTTCATATTCTTCTCCAGATAAAACACCAGCCCAGGAATCAAATAATTGTATTATATCTGCCCCAGCATCTATTTGGCCTACGAGATATTCAATAGTTTTCTCTGTAATTATATCGATTAATTGTATCGCTAATTTTTTCTTGTTATAAAGAAAATTTTTACTAACAGAAAAATCTTGTTTGCCTTTTCCCTCTAGCATGTAGCTAGCTACAGTCCACGGACTACCTGCAAATCCAATTAATGATTTGCTTTTGTCTAGAGACATCCGCACTTTACTTACCGTATCATATATGCAATTTACTTTTTTATCAAAATTATTATTTATATTAATCAGATCTTTATCTGATTCGAATTTTTGGAGTATAGGTCCTTCTCCTTTTTTAAAAGCAACTTTCCATCCAAAAGCATGAGGCACTACTAAAATATCTGAAAAAATTATAGCTGCGTCAAAATCAAATCTTTCTATAGGTTGAAGAGTAATTGCCTTTGCTTTTTCAGAATCATAACATAGTTCTAGAAAGTCTGTGACATTCTTTCTTATTTCCATGTATTCAGGTAAATATCTACCTGCTTGTCTCATAAACCAAATAGGAATATTATTATTTTTTCGTTGAAATGTATCTTGTAAAAGAGTCATAAAATTTTCTGCTGAATAAATTAGTAAAGATATATATTTATTATAAGTTGTTGTTGTCTAACTAATAATGTAAATTATTATTTATCCACATAATTATCAACTATTTATTCCAGAGCATAATCTTAATAGATTTATCATATTTATAAGGATATACAATTTATTCACATATGATAGTATAAGATATTTTTTTGTGGATAAATTGTCTTTATAATGTTTATATACCAATAGATTTAAGGGGTATATAATTAATCCACGATTTTATACACTAATTTAGATTTATTGATATTTATGTGGGTATTCTTTAGCTTTTAATTAGGTATTTTTGTAAACCTAAGACCTATTAGCTATATAACTTATCCACAATACAAATGTGTATTATATGAAAAAGCTTGTAGTCCACTTAGTTTCCGAGTCATCTGGTCAGACAGTAAAATATGCTGCAAAGACTGCCCTAGCTAAATTTAGTGATATAGAGGTAAAAAAATACCATTGGCCTATGACTAGAAATGAAGATTTGCTTAATGAAGCCTTAAAAAAAATATCACAAAAACCTGGTATCGTACTATATACTATTTCAAATGATACATTAAAAGACAAGTTAAAGAGATTTTGCTTAGATTCAAAAATGCCTTGTATTTCTGTGGTTAGCAAAATCGTTAATGAAATATCAGATTATTTGGGGGTTAGTACTGATGATAATATTGGTTTTAAAAATAAATTTGATGAAACTTATTTTGATAAAATAGAAGCTATAGAATACTCATTAAAGCACGACGATGGCCAAATCCTAGAGGACTTAGATGAAGCTGATATAATATTAATAGGGCCCTCTCGAACTTCTAAAACTCCAACTTCAGTTTATTTAGCATATAATGGTTTTAAAACTGCAAATATTCCTTTTGTTGGCGGTTCGGAATTTCCATCGGTTTTAAAACTGCTGAGAAAACCAATTATTTTTGGTTTTGTTATAAACCCTAGTATTCTTGTAGAGATAAGGGAAAACAGAATGCATTTATTACAAATTAAGGAAAGTTCCGATTATACTGATATTAAAGTAATTCAAGAGGAATGCCGGGAAGTACGAAGGTTATGTTCAGTTAATAATTGGCAAGTTATAGAAGTTTCAAGACGTTCCATAGAAGAAACAGCTGCTATAATAATGAAATATTATTATGAGCATAAAAAAATGCGAGATTTAAATAAATGAAATCTATTGCTATTACAGGAAGTTTCGCTTCAGGAAAAACTTTTGTGCTAAAATATCTAGAGAAAGTAGGATATAAAACTTTTTCATGTGATGATTATGTGAGAGAACTTTATTTAGAGCCAAATATTCGAAAAGATATACTTTGTCTTTTTGATAAGAAATTATTTGAAAATGGTTTTGATAAGAAAAAGTTAAGCCAGATCATCTATAGTGACGACAATCAACGACGAAAACTCGAACAATATATACATCCTAAAGTGAGAAAAGGAATTAATGATTTCCAAAATAAGCATCTTAATGAACCACTTATTTTTGTAGAAGTACCTCTATTATTTGAGACTGGATTTAACAGTTATTTTGATTATTCTATATGTGTTTATTGTAGTGAAGAAAGTAGAAAAGACAGAGCCACGGAAAGGGGTGATTTTTATTTAAAAATTTATAGCAAAATAAAAAATATACAATTACCTCAAGAGAAAAAGAAAAATTTGGCAAATTTCCAAATAAATACAGACTTAGATATTGAGATTCAAATTAAGGAAATTATCGCTAAGGTACAATTAGTATGAGAGAGATTATACTAGATACAGAGACTACTGGACTTGATCCAAAAGATGGTCATAAAGTTATCGAAATTGGTGGAGTGGAAATGATTAATAAGGTCATCACCGGTAACAAATTCCACTATTACATTAATCCGGAAAGAGATGTACCTCAAGACGCTTATCGAATTCATGGGATATCGAGTGAATTTCTTAAAGATAAACCTTTATTTAAGGATATTGCTAATGAATTTATTAATTTTATTCAAAATGCTAAACTGGTTATTCATAATGCTCCGTTTGATATAAAATTTCTTAATTATGAATTAACATTGTTGAACTTACCTTCTATTGAACTTGCTGGAGTTATAGACACTTTAGCAATTGCCAGAAGAACTTTTCCGGGAGCAAGAGCCAATCTAGATGCTTTATGCAAAAGATTTAAAGTTGATAATACAAATAGGCAGTTTCACGGAGCTCTTAAAGATGCTTATTTGCTATCTGAAATATACGTTGAATTATCAGGTGGAAGACAAGTTAGGTTCTCCTTAAAAGAAATGAATGGTAATATATTAAAACCCAAACAAAACATTCAATATACCGGAAAAGGTAATAAAATAGTAGTTATTCCAACTAACAGAGAGCTGAAAGAGCATAATGCTTTTCTTTCTAAGTTTATTAATTTAAAAACGATATAATATATTTAAATAGCTGAGTTTTATTTTTGTAGCTAAAAATCAACTATTAATTTGTTTTTAATAGGAATTATTCCCAATAATTTTGTTTAATAGATTTATTCATGTAGCTTAACTATAGTAAAGAAATATATTAACGGCATATAAAATGTTAATTTTTAGGTATAGATTCCTATTAATACTTTTGTTTCAGTTGCTTATAAATTGCAGTTTGGCAGATGATAAGGTCACCCAAAAAGGCAATGAGGTAAGTAACAAAAAACCTAATCACAATTGTAGTGACAATTTAGATAAGAAAGTTTTACATGGGGGATGGTATTTATGGGAGCCTTATCAATTTAACAAACTAACAGCTGGGGGATATAACCTTGTTGGCATGGATATCGAACTCATAAAGAATATTGCTCACCTTGTCGGGGTTTCTATCGAGACTGAACCGGTTAATTGGCAACAACATCAACAAGACTTAAAAGATGGTATCCGTGATATTGCATCGGGTGCTACGTATACCGATACAAGAGCTGAATATGTTTATTTTTCAGTTCCATATCGCTATGAAGAAAACTCTCTCTTCATGATGAATAATAGTATTAAGGATCTAAGTTTCGAATCTATTTCCGAGTTTTTGGCTCAAGTTAGATTACAAAATTTCGTTTTAGGCATAACAAAAGGTTTTATTTATGCTGATCCTCAAATTAACCTGTTTATTAAAGATGAGGCTAATAATGATATAATAGTCACTTATGACAATGACGTTGCTGCGCTGCACGGTCTTATTCACGGAGAAATAGACGGTTTTATCTCAGATAGAATTGTAGGGGCAGCGGCAATATTGACTCAGAAAGTTGATGCACATATTAAAGAGGTTCAGTTAAATATAAAAACCCCAATACATTTTATGTTTAGCAAGAAATCTGTTCCTCTTGAACTAGTAGACAGATTCAATACTGAAATAAAAAAATTTTCCAATAGCGATGAATACAAGAAAATAGTTAAAACCTATTTATATCCGGTAATGTTAATGCAGACAATCGATTCCGAGTGGTTCTATTTCATCGGTGTAATGGGGACTATCGCATTTGCTGTTTCTGGTATCGCAATTGCCGCAAAGGAGAATGGAACTTTATTTGCTACCTTTTTATTTGCTATGTTGCCTTCTGTTGGTGGGGGGATAATGAGAGACATTATTATTAATAGAGAAGAAGTGGGAATATTTCTGACCCCTTCTTACATGTATTACATAATGATAATGGTGTTAATAGGTTTCTCAACAATAAGGCTTCTTGAATATTATAATAAAAGGGCTAGTGAAGATGAGGTGGTAGATAAATTCTGGGATAACATATTAGTCGTTGGTGACGCTCTAGGTCAAGCCTCTTTTATTGTTACGGGGGTGTCTATAGCTATTATGGCAAAAATAGAACCAATAGAACTTTGGGGGCCATTTTTTGCATTCCTTACCGCTAATGGTGGGGGCATTTTGCGTGATCTGATTCGGAAGAAGCATGAAATAGTATGTTTAACAGACACTCTTAATGCTGAGATAGGGGTGTTATGGGGACTGGCATTTAGTATTTATTTAAATATTAATTCTTATGATCCTAATCCAACGGGTATTAGAAATGCAGTGATAATTGTGGTAACAGGATGTTTCCTTACAAGGCTTGTCGCTCACTACTTTAAAATAATAAATGTTAAATTTAGATCTGATAATGAATCAATTCCAGTTGAAACAAAGCAAGATATGCAGCAACCTAAAAATAGTAATTTAACGTAATTAATGTGCCGTTTAGTAAAAGAACTAACCTTTGATTCTCCAGCCTTTATCTATTAGCTTTTCTAGCACCAAATACATTACTATATTTGATGTGATTAAAAAAACTATTCCTAAAATTATATTTCCATCAGCTTTGTTAGTAAGGCAGTATCTAAACCCATCAATCATATAAAAAAATGGATTTAACAAATTTATTTGTTGTAAAATTTGAGGTAAATCCTTTACCGAATAAAATGTACCGGATAAAAAAGATAAAGGTGTAATTAAATAGCTTGTAATAGCTGAGTGTTGATCAAAAGAATTTGCAATCATTCCAGATAATATACCAAGTTTACCCAGTAGCATACAAGATGCTAGTGTATAAAAAGCTAACAGTAATGGGTAATACAAAGTAAATTCTACAAAAGGCATTAAAGATATTGTTACTATTATTCCTACCATTAAACCTCTTAACACCGCACCGAGGGTAAAAGCAATTATTATTTCTTTACTGCCTAGTGGAGGTGTTAATATATCAGAAATATAACCTATTATTTTGCTCATTATTAAAGAGGAAGAGCTATTCCCGAAAGCGTTTTGTACTATACTCATTATGATTAAACCGTAGCCCATAAAATTGATAAATTTTATCCCGTTTATTTCATGTTTCCTAGCGCCTACTGCTAGTGCAAAGACAGCAAGGAATATAAGAGCTGAAACAGCGGGGGTTATAAGAGTTTGGTGGTATACCCTTAAAAAACGTTTTACCTCACGCAAAGTTAGGCTATAAGTGCCATACCAATTAATATCTTCCATTTTGTTGTAATAAAATTATTTTATATAAAATTTTTTAGAATTATGATATATTCCGCTTTAAAATTTATCAACTATATTCGAATCATCTTAAAGCAAACAACAATGGCTAAAAAGCTCTTTATAAAGACCTATGGGTGTCAAATGAATGTCTATGACTCTATAAAAATGAAGGAATTACTTGATCCATTTGGTTTTGAATCAACAGACGATATGAATGAAGCTGATATGGTGATTTTAAACACTTGTCATATTAGAGAAAAAGCTTCCGAAAAAATGTATTCGGAACTCGGGAGAGTAAAAAAGATAAAGGATAAAAGGTTATTGTCTAATGGAACAGATATGATAATAGCAGTAGCTGGTTGTGTTGCTCAGGCTGAGGGAGAAGAAATATTTGTTCGAGCCCCTTACGTTGATATAGTTGTTGGCCCTCAGTCTTACCATACGTTACCAGAGTTGGTAGCTAAGCTAGCAAGATCGGAAAAACATTTAATAGACCTTGATTTTATTGAAGAAGAAAAATTTGATAATTTACCTACACAGTACTCAGATCAGGGAGCAAGTGCTTTTGTCTCAATTCAAGAAGGTTGTGACAAATTCTGTACCTTTTGTGTTGTACCGTATACTAGAGGTGCAGAGTTTTCTAGAATGCCAGAAGAAGTATACCGAGAGTCAATGGTTTTAGTTGCAAAAGGCGCAAAAGAGATCCATTTACTTGGGCAAAATGTTAATGCTTACCATGGTAAGAGCTCAAATGGCGATAAAGTATTTTCTTTAGCAGATTTAATTCGCCATCTTTCAACCATTAAGAGACTGGAAAGAATTAGGTACACCACTTCGCATCCGAGGGATATGACCGACGATTTAATCAATATCCATGGTCAAGTCGATCAATTAATGCCGTTTTTGCATCTTCCTGTTCAATCTGGTTCGAATAAGATATTAAAAATGATGAATAGAAAACATAGTAGGGAAGAATATTTTGCAATTATCGATAAACTCCGAACCGCAAGGTCTGATATTGTTCTTTCATCTGATTTTATAGTCGGTTTTCCGGGGGAAACTGACGAAGATTTTGCTGATACTATGGATTTAGTAAAAAGGGTTAGATATGGTCAATGCTATTCCTTTAAATACAGCCCAAGGCCTGGAACACCGGCCGCAATCAAAGAACAGATACCAGAAGCGGTTAAAACCGAGCGCTTAATGATTTTGCAAAGTGAATTGGCAAAACAGCAATTAGAGTTTAATGAAAGTTGTGTCGGTAAAACTTTACCTGTATTGTTCCAGAAAGAAGGAAAGTATAATGACCAGATAGTGGGTAAAACTCCTTATATGCAATCTGCATATGTTGAGAATGCCGATAAAACCTTGCTTGGTAAAATTGTTAATGTAAAAATCATCAAAGCTCTTGCAACAAGTGTAGCCGGAGAATTGGTGTGAGGGTTATTGGAAGAGTAGTTTGTGTCTATAGATTAAAATTACCCCAATTAAGAAATTGATAAAAATAAAATCAATAAATTAGTGATGTTATGAAACCGGAAAAAATAAAGATAATTTTTATTGAGAATAATAAAGAAATAGAAGTTGAAGCCTCAGTTGGTTTGTCAGTTCTAGAAGTTGCCCATGAGAACAATATTGATTTGGAAGGAGCTTGTGAGGGGTCTCTTGCTTGTGCTACTTGCCACGTAATATTAGAAGAGAAAATTTACAACATTCTAGAACAACCGGCTGAAGCAGAGGAAGATATGCTTGACTTGGCTTTTGGTCTTACCCATACTTCAAGGCTAGGATGTCAGATAATTTTGACGAAAGAGCTAAATGGAATGAGAGTCAGAGTTCCTTCAGCTACTAGAAATATATCAATTTAGAAATTTTGTTGTGATACGTAAAATAGTCCTAGCTTTTGTGGCCTTATTTATAGTTACCTGGCTTGCTCTAGCGCATTTTGCAAAATCTAAAGTGATGTCATTTATTAGTAATTTCCAAACGGATAATGCCAGGATATCTTACAGTGATGCTAGTATAGCAGGTTTCCCCTTTAGTTGGAAAGTAAGATTTGCATCACCTAAAATTACTATAATAGATCAGGATATTTCCCGTGAAATATCTAGCGATTATATGGATTGTACTTTCGACTATAAGCTTGAAAAGGCCGAACTGAATTTTGGTAAAGATCTATATTATAGTAGCTCTAGTGATGACTCATTAGCAGAATATAAAATTAGCAGTGAGCAAGATATAATTGGTTTCGTTGACTTTATCGATCTACTTTATAAAATTGATTTATCAAATTCTATAAGGAAAATCGTTAAGAATATTGAGTTTGCTAACCCATATATAGCTATTTTTACTGTTAATGGCGAAGAATTATTTAACCTTTCCGGGGTTACTTTCAAACTCAGTAATAACCTTATAAACAATATAGAAAATTTTTTACTAAATTTAGCAGGTAATTACAAATCATCATTTAGCGGTCGTAACGTAAGTAGTGCAGGCCTGGTTTTAGATGCTAATTATATTGTAAATGCAGCTAATCGAGGGAGTAAAGGAGAAAATAATTTTGATCACAAAATTGAGATAACGAATGCAAAAATCAATCTTGATAACGCTTCTTGCGATTTAACAGGTTCTGTGGCACTAGCTCGTAATGACGCTCCAAAAGGAAAAATATCGGTTGAACTGGTAGATTATGAAAATTTGGTCAACATTTTAGTACCAGATGATTTTATTTTTTCAAAATCCTATGTAAAACGCTTTATTGCTAGAGCTGCAGCTATAGAATTCAGTAACGCAATAACAAATAAAGTAAATTTTGATATTGAATTTTCAGATAAAGGAATTGTTCTAGGAAATGTTAATTTACTGGAACAAAAAGGTAACTAAAATAGGGAAGGTGTTTCATGAGAACTATAGAGAGTGTATTTAGCGATAGAACATGTAGTAAATTTTCGGACAAAAAGGTTTCCAAGGAACTGCTAATACAAATTTATGATTTAGTGAAACTGGGTCCTACTTCTGCAAATGCTTGTCCTTTACGTATAGTTTTTGTGCAAAGTAATCTTGAAAAAGAGAAACTATGTAAAACAGCTATGGAAGCAAATATTGCTAAAATAAAATCAGCACCGGTTACTGCGTTATTTGCTTATGATATGAAGTTTTATGAAAAAATGGATAAATTGTATCCAACAGGCAAGTTTTTACAGGATTTATTTGCTAAATCTAGTGAAGATGTAATTGATAGGGAAAGTTTACGGAATTCTACTTTGCAAGCTGCATATTTTATAATGGTAGCAAGGAGTATGGGATTAGATTGTGGACCTATGTCTGGATTTGATCCGGTAGCCCTGAATGAAACTTTTTTCAAAAACACTAATTATAGGATAAATTTTATTTGCAATTTTGGTTATAAAGACGGTGATAATCCTTATCCTAAATTACCGAGACTAGATTTTGATGAGGTTTGTAAGTTTTTGTAAACCTTTTTCCCAAGGATATACTAAATGTCTGAAATACGCCAGCATCTTAAGACCATATTAATAAGCTTTTATAGTATTTTGAAAGTTATCTTTCGTAATTGGCATATTAGAAAGGTTTTAAACTTCTCAAATTTTCTAAAACTATGCTTTTTATATAGTGTGTTTTTGATTTGGATAATTCTTTTTGAGATTGATTACTCAAAACACTTCTGGACTAATTTGGTAAAAGGTAATTTTTCAGAAAGAAAATTTTCCTTGTATAGTGTTCACGACCGAATTGGTGAAGGTATCCTATATGATCGTATAGTTATCATTGCCGATAAGCTTGGATATGATTACAGTGGGATTAAGTTTTCTGAAAGCCTAAGTCATTTTTGGCTTACCTCTCATTTTTATAAGGTAAGTACTAGCATTATAAATTATATCTTTAGGCCACAATTTAACCTAGCGGTAACCCACCATGTTAATATTTTGCCTTTTGGCTATAACATCACTTACCTAAACATGCCTTTGGATTCACTATTTTCAAGTAGTGGAAAGTTTTTAAAAGTATGGGAGCATTTAAATGATTACGATGCTTATGTTGATCTCCATAGCCTTGTTCATGGGAATAATGAGTTATTAGAAAAAATAATCCAAAAAACGGACCAAAATAAACCAATAATACCTTTGTACTTTGCAGAAGGCAAAGAAGAATATGTCGATGTTTCCATAGATAAAGCCCTAATTACAGGAACATTATGGGGATGTAATAGAGAAAGTTTAAGGTTAGTCCAAAGTTTAAAAAAGCTAGCCAATGATGGATTATTAGTTGGTATCGGTATAGAGAGATATCTTGGGTTTTTAGGTAAAGCTTATTTAGGTAAGATGGAAGATTTTGGCAATCCTCTTGAAAACTTGCGCCTTCAGCAACAAAAATACGGTATTGCTTTAATAATCCACAATCAGGAACATATGCTAGAAGGGATACCGACCTCTAGAATTGCTGAAGCTGTAACTAGTGGAGCTTTGGTAATATCTGATCAGAATTACTTCTTAAAAAAGTTTTTTGGTGATAGTGTACTCTATTATGATGCCTTTGCCAGTAGCGAGCAGATTTACGATACTATTAAATCACATATTCAATGGGCAAAAGCTAATCCAGATAAGGTACATTTAAAAACTAAACAAGCCTATCAAATTTTCATGGATAATTTTACTATCGAAAATCAGCTCGAGAAATTATTTTCTCTTACCAAGAGGTGATATGTCAAGTGCTTTAAACTTTATAGTTTAAATTAAGTATTTAAAAATACGGAAGTTAATTACTTCGTAATATTTTTACTAAGTTATATTGTGGGTCGTAAGCGTTTCCATAAATCTTATCTATCTTAGTTATTTGCTGTGGGTGTTTAAGGCCCGAATAAATTGAGCTTAAAATGGCATATATTACCTCATAAGGGTTTGCATCTGCCGAAGCTAATCGATGTTCAATTCGTTTGGGTAGGCTGTCCGGTATCCGGATCAAAGTAGTGCGGTTATTACCTCCGTAGCAAATGTGGGTTGGAGCCATAAATCTACTATCGAGCCTTTGATAATCCTCTTCTTTAGGTAGAAAAGCTGTAATTGTTAATGGTAAATAATGGCACAAAATCCTAGCATATTGTTCTGCATCATTGTCCTCAAGAAAATTTAAGTGAATGTGCATACTACTGCCATAATCATTTGTAAATGGTTTGGATTTAAAATTAGCTTCAAGGTTTAATTTTCTAGCTTCCTCCTTAATGGTTCTTTTCATTTTATTTATGATATCGGGATAAAAAGCTGTATTGGTTGAGGGTGGAATCTCAACTTCATACTGGTTATAGCCCTTTTCTTTTTTTATTTTTTGCTCTATATTCTCTTCTAATTTGGTCAATTGCCAAGTATCTGTAAGATTTATAAGATAAAATTCTAGTTCTGCTCCAAGACATGGGGTCAAATTGAATTCTCTTTTAAAGTTATTTTCAATTTTTTTTAAGATATTGTATTCTTCCTCTCTATCTGTTAATTTATTTTTAAACATATTTTAAGTGCTTATTAAAGATCATGACGGTAACAGAACTAATCAAAAATAAAGTATACTACAAAATTTTTGATAGAAGTTACCAAGGTTCAACTCATAGTTATAATATACATGCTTTTGATGATCAGATAAAAAAAGATCAAGTCCGAAGTAATATAGATAAAGTAATAAGTGATTTTGATGCCCAAAATATATTGTTATTAAACCAGGTTCATGGCAATAATATTGTTTGTACCGAGGAATTAGACCTCAAGTTAAATAATTGGCCTCAAGGTGATGCTTCGGTCACCACTGAAGAAAACATTATTTTGGCAATTCGTACCGCTGATTGTGTTCCGCTATTACTTGTTAGTGGCGAGGGGAATGTTATTGGGGCAGCCCACTGTGGGTGGCGCAGTGCTAAATTAGATATTATAAATAAATTAGCTTATAGGATGCGGCAAAAAGGTGCTGGTAATATAATAGCTGTAATAGGTCCTGCTATTGCCCAAGAATCTTATGAAGTATCGAGAAAGTTTTATGAGGATTTCGTTGATGATTCAAGTAGTTATAAGGAGCTATTTTTACCTTCAACAAAACCCGGACATTATTTATTTGACCTTCCATCATTTGTCAAAATTAAGCTTGTAGAAGCAAATATTAGCGTTATAAAACATATTAACGAGGATACATATGTAATGTCTGACAAATATCCTAGCTATCGTAGGTCTACTCATACAGGGGAAATATACAATCAGAACATATTATCTGCTATAATGATAAATAAATAAATCTTTATGTATCAATTATTTTCACCTAACTTATTTTTAAAAATTAGCAAATACCTAATACCTATTTCTGGATGCTTATTTTTAATCTCAATTCCAGTTGGATTATACTTTTCTTTATATGCTTCTCCTGAAGATTACCAGCAAAAAGAAATGGTAAGGATAATGTATGTGCATGTGCCGGCCGCATGGATGAGCCTCGGAATATATACTTTTATAGCTATTTGTAGTTTTTCTTGTTTAGTATGGAGAACAAGAATCTCATATGTTTTGGCAGTAGCTGCAGCACCAATTGGAGCAGGATTTGCCTTAATCACCCTAGTTACAGGTTCTATTTGGGGTAAACCTATTTGGGGTACGTGGTGGGTATGGGATGCCCGCCTTACATCAATGCTTGTTTTATTCTTCATTTATATTAGTTATATAGCAATCATTAATAGTGGTAATAGTTTACTTAGAGCCGAAAAACCGGCTTCAGTTATGGCTATAATAGGGTTGATTAATATACCAATAGTCAAGTTTTCGGTGGATATTTGGTACAGTTTACATCAACCTGCAAGTATCCTTAAAATAGGTGGACCTTCCATTCACCCCTCTATGCTTTTACCGCTTTTTATTATGTTTGGTTCTTTTATAATGTATTTTGTTTTTGTCCTTTTAATAAGGGCAAGAATTGTTATGTATAAAATTAAAAATAATAAATAGCTATGACTTATGTGGTAACAGATGAGTGCGTGAAATGTAAATATACGGATTGTGTAGAAGTATGCCCGGTTGATTGTTTTTATGAAGGAGAATTAATGCTGGTAATTAATCCGGATGAATGTATAGATTGCGGTGTTTGTGTTCCAGAATGTCCGATAGATGCAATTAAAGAAGAATCTCCTGATTTAATAAAATGGGTAGAAATTAATAAAGAATTATCTACAAAATGGCCCAATATTACAGCTAAAAAGCCTCCGTTACCTGATGCTGAAAATTATAAATATGAAAAAAATAAGTTTGAAAAATATATCCTCTAATTAGGATTCTTAAATAAAACCTAGATAACCTAGAATTTTGTAAAAAACATAAATAGGCATAACTCAATGTTAATTTCAGAAAAGCAGGCAAATTTACGGCAGCAAACTACAATTTAACCCGTAGTGATTGTAAAATACCAGTAACTTACTGTTTATAATGGCTCTCTTAATAACTCTACATTTCCTCCAATTGCTGTAAGGTTAAAGCACGTTGTTCTCTCTAGCATAAATTTAAGCAAATAGTGAGGGCCACCAGCTTTAAATCCAGTACCGGATTTATTCTCACCACCAAAAGGTTGAGATTCTACTTTTGCTCCAACAATTGACCTATTAGTATAAATATTACCGGCTCTAATCCTAGACCTTAAATATTCTATTTTTTCTTCAATTCTACTATGAATACCAAAGGTTAAGCCGAAACCATAATTGTTAATTTCATTTATTATTTTGTCGATTTCTTGACTTTTATATTTTATTATGTGTAATATTGGCCCAAAGTTTTCGCCGGGAATATCATTAATTGAATTAATTTCTATAATATGAGGGTAAAAATAATTTCCGTCTTTTAAACTACCGTTTTGAGGATGAGAATATACCTTAAAACCTGCTTTTCCCATGTAAGAAATATGGTGACCTAAATTGTCAAAAGACTTACGATCGATAACTGCCCCTATATCGTTACTGAAATCAGCAGTGTCACCGATTTTTAATATTTCAGTAGCTTCTCTAATTAGATTGCATAAATTATCATATATTTCTTCTTGAATATATAGTACTCGCAAGGCTGAACACCTTTGGCCAGCAGAATAAAATGCAGAAATAAGTACATCATCTGTTACCTGTTCAAGTAGGGCAGAACTATCAACAATCATTGCATTCTGACCGCCTGTTTCAGCAATGAATGGGACAATACCGGAGTTCCGTTCTGCAAGTGTTAAATTGATATTCTTAGCTGTGTCACAAGAGCCGGTAAATGCTACACCTGCAATTCTCTCATCTCTTAATACATAATTGCTGATATTGCTAGCAGAAGTAATTATTAATTGTAATGCCGATTTAGGTATACCCACTTTGTGTAGCACCTTAACGGCAAAATTAGCTATAACACAAGTTTGTCCCGCAGGTTTTGCTATTACTGTATTACCAGTTACTAATGCCGCAACTATTTGACCTATAAATATCGCAAGCGGGAAATTCCAGGGACTTATACAGACAAAAACTCCTCTTGGATGCATTGAAAGTATATTTCTTTCGCCAGTAGGGCCAGGAAGAACTTTATCTTGCATAATTATTTTTGCTTGATTGGCGTAATATCTACAAAAATCAATTGCTTCAATAACCTCATTTATCGCATCATGAATTGATTTTCCTCCTTCTTTGATAAGCAGGGCATATAACTCAAATTTGTTATTTTCAAGCTCATAAGCGGCCTTTTCTAAAATAGCAGCACGGCTCTCTACATCTATTTTGCTCCAGTTGTTAAATTCTTTATAAGCAGAGTCTACGGCATATTTAATTTCTTCAGGTACTGCCAGAGAAACATCTGAAAATTTTTCAGCTGTTTTGGCAGGACAGAAAGATTCGTTTAAATTTTTAGATGTTATAAGTTCTCTACCATCTATTATAGACCCAACTCTGTGGGTATTAGAAAAATAGCTAGCCACTTTTTCTTGAATGTAATCGTAATTTGTTTTGTATCCTAAATCATAGCCCATAGCGTTTTTCCTCGTTGGATAAATATTTTCTGGCAAAGGAATTGAATTGCCACTATCTAATAAATTTAAAATTTTGTCATGTAAATTAAAACTAAGCTCGGGTATAGGTACTTTTGGTGAAATTACTTTACTTACAAAATTACTATTTGCTCCATTTTCTAACATTCTACGCATTAAATATGCAAGTAAATCGTCTGACTTACCAATCGGAGCATAAATTCTTACATTAGTTTTTTTTGCTAACTCAGAATGTAATACATCTCCCATACCATAAAGCTTTTGGAATTCATAAGGTTTATCTCCGGCCATTTCTATTATTGCTGCAGCAGTTAGAGCGTTATGAGTCGCAAATTGTGGGTATATGTAATCATTATTTTCTAGCATTAATCTAGCACAAGCGATGTAACTTGCATCCGTATATTCTTTTTTTGTAAATACTGGATAATGAGTTAGCCCATTTACTTGAGCGTGCTTAATCTCGCTATCCCAATATGCTCCTTTTACAAGCCTGATGGGGATTTGTTTATTAGTTTTTTTAGCCAATAAAATTATTTTTTCGACTAGATCATAACTTCTACTTTGATAAGCTTGTACTACAAGACCAATACCGTTAAAATTTTTGAAAATAGGTTGCTCTATAACTTCACTTAAAAAAGCAAAATAAGCATCCAGTCTAAAAGATTCTTCTGCATCAAAAGTAATAGTTAAATTATTATCTTTGATTTTTTCTATTAAACTGATAATTTGCGGCATCAGTTCTTGCCTTATATCATTTAGCTTGGCGTATTCAAATCTGGGGTACAGGGCAGTCAATTTAACGGACAAATTCGGTTTTGATGTTGTATCTAAACCTTTATGATGAAGTTTAGCGAGAAGATTTATAGCATTAAGATAATCTTTATAATACCTTGATGCCTGTTTTTTTGTTCTTGCGGATTCACCAAGTAGGTCAAAGGAAAATTTATATTCTGAAAAATTTTGAACTTTTTTTAAACCTGATTCCATACCTTCCGCAAATACAAATGATTTACTAAGGTACATAATTGCTTCCCTTAAAATTTTTAAAAAAACTGGCTGGCCAAATTTATCGATTAATTTAGCAACAACATTATCTGATTTAGTAATATCAGTAAATTTTCCAGAAAAATATATACCAAAAGAAGAAAAAATTGTCTTAAATGATTTTGCTCTCTTAAATAAAAATGATTCCCATGATTTATTAGATAACTTATCACGTACAAACTCCTTGCTGATTTGTAAATCCGGTATCCGAAGTAAACTTTCTGCAAGGCACATTATTGCAATACCCTCGTCTGTAGAGAGGCTGAATCTATTAATAAATTCTTCAATAGAAAAATTTTTGTTTTGTCTTATTATACTAATGAACGCATCAGCTTGAGCAACAATTGCTTGTTGCTCAGGGGCAGGAAATTTAATTTTAGGCAATAACTTTTTTATTACTTGCGTTTCGTCTAACAAAACTGCAGTAGTTGCTAAATCTTTGTTTTGCATAGTGATTTGCTTTTACTCTCTATATTTTTAAGTATTTCTTACGAGCGATTGTGATCGATCAACATAAAAATATAGAGCTATCAAACTAAAAACAGCACATACGATTATATAAATTGAGCCTGAACCCATATTGCCGTTTTGTACTAATGATTCCATTATATATGGAGCAGTACCACCAAAAATACTAGTAGCGGTATTATAAGAAACCGAAAGAGCTGTACTTCTGATGTTAGTTGGGTATAACTCAGCCTGTAGAGCCGGTTCTGGTCCGATATATAGCGCAGCTAAAATCGCAATGATAATTTGTGCTATAATAATAGAACTGAAATTACCAAATTCAAAAGATTCAAGTAAGAATGTGGAAGTTAAAATTATAATTACCAAGTTAATAACAAATATTTTTCTCCTGCCTATTTTGTCGGAAAGCCAGCCTCCTAAAATAGTTACTATTATCATAATGATATAACAGATATTAACTAAGGTACTTACCTCATCTTCACCAAATCCTCTGTGTATTTTTAGATAAGATATCAAATATATTGATTCAACATAGAATATTACTGATCCAGTTCCGTTAATAAGAATGGAAATCAACATATCAAACCAGTGATGTTTGAAAGCAAATTTTAAAGGGTGTTGTTCTACTCTACCGTATGACTTGTTCTCAAGAAACAAAGGAGTTTCTGCTGTATGTTTCTTGATATAAATACCAGCGAAGAAAATGAATATACCAATCAAAAATGGCAATCTCCATGCCCAGGAGTTAAATTGTTCTGGGGTGAAAATCGATTTTATTAAATATGAGACTAAAGAACCAAATAGAATACCTATACAAATACTGGACATTGAAAAACTAGAGGTAAAACCTCTGTGACTTTTTTCTGTGTGTTCAATAACGAAAGATATGGATCCTGTTAATGCGCCTCCCATGGAAAGGCCCTGAAGCATTCTAACTAATATCATCATACTTGTTGCAGCTATTCCTGCGGTTTCGTAGGTAGGAAGAAAACCTATTGCAGCAGTTGGGAATGCCATACAAATAACCGATGCGCTAAGTGCCGCTCTCCGGCCAAATCTATCACCGATTACTCCAAAAAAAATACCACCTATTGGCCTCATTAAGTAACCAACGGCAAATGCCAAAAAAGCATAAAGTAAAGAAATACTTGGGTCGGTATTGGGAAAGAATTTTTGACCAATTATCGGTGCGAAATGGCCAAATAAAGCATAATCATACCATTCGAAACTATTAGCGACACTACTTGTTAAAATCAGTTTGTGTTTATTCATTGCTTTTCCCCACGGTCGTTAGTTTGTTTATTAAATTCCCTTTTTTCCGAATAAATAATGAAGAATGTTGAAGGTACTATTATTAATGCGCCATAAATAGTTGAGGTACTTGGAACTTCTCCAAATATTATATAGGCAATTATGGCGGAGGATAATAACTCAAGATATCTGTAAGGAGACACAGCTGTTGCATCTGCATAAGTAAATGCTTTGAGAATGAAAAATAGGATCAAATTACCGCCCATACCTAGAATAAATAATAATGCTAGTTCGTGCATTGTGGGCATAATCCAATTATGAAGAGCAAAAGGTAATGATATTAAAGCTGTTATAGTAGCAGAATAAAAAAGCATACTGATCATTGATTCTTTAATAACGATCCTTTTATTAAAAACATCTAGAATTGCAAAGCACACAGCAGAAGCAACAAATACAAGTACGTTAAGATTAAAATCTTGGGAATGTACATTTAGAGTTACAACAATACCAATAAAAGCAATAATTGTTACTACCCATCTTTGCCAGATAATGCGTTCACTTAAGAAAAAGATTCCAAGAATTAAAACAAAAATGGGTATAGTAAATGTGATAACAGTACCGGTAGTAATAGGTGCTATAGTTACTCCATATGTCCAGCCTGCCATTCCAAGAAATAACAAAACACCCCGGATGCAGTGAATAAAAGGTCTAATAGTTTTTAATGTGCTCATCCCATAGTAAAATATGAATGGAATTAAACTAATTGTTCCAAACATAAACCTAAAGAAAGTAACCTCATAACTGTGAAGCCTAAGGCCTAGATATTTTGAAATTACATCGTTTACCGAGCTAGTAACCAAACTTAATATAAACCATGCCACACCTATTAGGTAAGAGCGTAATTTGGTATTCATAAAACTAAAATTTTTAATTCTGGAGGACCATATATTATTTGCTTTAAATAGTGAAGTGGTTTTTTTTTAATTTTAGGTAAAAGAATTAAGTATTTTTTCATATTGGTTATTTCCTGCAACATAAATAGGTTGCAAAGTTAAGAAGTATAAGAGAAAGCAGTTCACGCAGTAGTTTCCAAATATTTATGCGTTATATTTTTTGGTAAAGAATTCTGAACCCCGATTGGGAATATACATTCTCTATAGATTATATATTCTGGGCAGGAAATTTATAATTTGCTCAGTTAATATACTGCAATTCCTATACTACTTCAGTTTCTTATTAAAACTTTTATTACTATAAAAAATGGAAGAACTTAATTAATTTTATACTTTTTAAGTTTTGTTAGTAAAGAAAGTTTATAAATAAAGTATTCTAAGGAGTAACAAATAACTATGGAACTATTACAGGCGGTTTGTATGGTTTAAAGCCCTTTGTAATTATTATAATTAGCAACGGATTGGCAAATACAAAACTTACTTTAGATAATTGTAGGGAGAAGACAAAAGTCTCCTTAAGTTATTGTTTATTAATAAAAGCTATTTAGGGTGGTACATACTTTAGCCATTATAAAATTGTATTATAGAGCTAATCCTCACCTTAAGAAAAAACATGTAAAATTTACAGATAATTAGTAAAAATCAAACTAAAGTCGAAGGAATTTTATCTTTAATGCTGACAATTTTAAAGTACTAATCCTAATAAGGATTTATTTTCTTACTAACTAAATAGGTTTTAAAACTTTAAAAATCCGTAACTATGCTGCTAATTTTTCTTTTAGAAGGTCAATTAGTTTAGCAGAGCTTTCAGCTTCTGAAATATTCTCAAGGACAGCTATTTCGGAAGCTAGCCTATTTAAAGCTGACTCATATATTGTCCTTTCACTATATGAACGATCGTTATCAACATTTTTGTAAAGATCCCTGACAACCTCAGCAATCGCAGATATTTCTCCAGAATTGATTTTGGTTTCATATTCTTGAGCACGCCTACTCCACATCTTGTTACCACGCTTGGGTTTCCCTTGTAGGATTGCATATACTTCATGGATATCGTTTTTATTAATTAGAGTTCTAAGACCAACTGCAGATGCTCTATTTACAGGAACTCGTAGAATCATTTTGTCTTGAGGAAAAGAAATAACATAAACTTTAAGGCTAATATCGGCAATCATTTGAGCTTCGACGTCAACAATTTCTCCGACTCCGTGGGACGGATATACTACTCTTTCACCTACCTTAAATTCGAGATTTTTAGACATTCACACCTCATTTTTAATAGAATCGATTGCTAAGGATTATATCATATTTATATAAGAAATAAAAGCGCTTAATTAATAAACAAATTAATCCTCTGGTAATAAAACCTCCCTTTTACCGGAGTGGTTAGGGGGGGAAAGGATACCATTTTTTTCCATTTCTTCAACAATACTTGCAGCGCGATTATACCCAATTCGAAGGGATCTTTGAATATAACTGATTGAAGCTTTCTTTTCATTCCTGACAATATTTAATGCTTGCTTATACATATCGTCATTATCTGATTCACCTAGTTCATCAGCAGCAAAATCCTCTTCAGATTCAGTAACTGCAGAAATATATTCAGGAACACCAGTACTTCTGAGGAAAGATGTTACCTTTTCTACCTCCTTGTCATCAACAAAAGGTCCGTGGACACGAAGTATTCTAGCGCTATTGCCCATATACAGCATATCTCCCATCCCGAGTAATTGTTCAGCTCCCTGTTCACCTAGAATTGTTCTGCTGTCGATTTTTGAAGTTACTTTGAAACTAATTCTGCTTGGAAAGTTAGCTTTTATTACGCCAGTAATTACATCTACCGATGGTCTTTGAGTTGCCATAATAATGTGAATACCAGCAGCCCGTGCCATCTGGGCTAAACGCTGAATAGAAGTTTCGATATCTTTTCCGGCAACAAGCATTAGGTCAGCCATTTCATCAACTATTACTACTATAAACGGCATTTTTTGCATATCAATGGGCACAGATTCAAAAACTGGTTTCCCTGTTTCCGGGTCAAAACCAGTTTGTACTCTTCGTTCCAGCACTTTGCCTTCTTTTACCGCTTCCAGAATTTTTGCATTAAAATTAGCAATATTCCTCACTCCTAAATGAGACATTAAACGATATCTATTTTCCATTTCTTTAACAGCCCACTTAAGCGCAACTACTGCTTTTCCGGGTTCAGTAACAACAGGGGTCATAAGGTGAGGTATATTATCATAAGAAGATAATTCAAGCATTTTAGGATCAATCATTATCATTCTACATTCGGCGGGAGTGTATTTATAAAGTAAGGACATTATCATAGCGTTAATAGCAACCGATTTACCCGAACCGGTTGTTCCCGCTACAAGCAGGTGAGGCATTTTGGCCAGATCAGCTACTAAAGGCCGGCCGCTAAGATCCTTGCCAAGAATAATAGGTAATATTACGTTCTGATCCTGGAATTCTTCTGTTTCAACTAGCTCCTTTAAACGAAAAAACATACGCTGTTTATTAGGCAGCTCAATACCCAGAGCGTTTCTGCCTGGTATAACTGCAATACGGGTAGAATGAGCCGATAATGAACGGGCGATATCATCGGACAATCCTATTACTCTTGATGATTTAGTACCGGCTGCCGGTTCAAATTCATACATCGTTACTACCGGACCTTGTCTTATATCTATAACTTTTCCTTTGACGCCGAAATCACCGAGAACAGCTAAAAGTTCCTCAGCCTTGGCTTCTAATTCCGTAGGTGATTGGAATTTAATGTTATGGTTACTTGCTTCATCTAATAAGTCCACAGGGGGTAAAACACCTGCATCTTGTTCTATACGCTGAACCTCACTCTTTATAGGACTCGGTATTACTTGGAGTTTGTCCCCAATAATTGGTATTACACGGCTAACTTCAGGGCTGCTACCGTTCCCGGTAATGATAGGTTCTTTAATAATTTTTGACGGGATTTTAGCAGGATTAGCTAATTTAATTTTATTGAAAGAAAATTTTGGAATTTTTACTAGTGCCGTTATTTTAACCCACAAGCTTTTTAAATAGAGAGTGAATTTAACATAAGAAGTAAATTTGATGCCAAGTGCTAATATTAAGAATAATGTTGAAAGTAAGAAGGTAGCTGGAATTATTAATTGTTGAAATTCAGCTAAATCTAAATATTTAATACTCATGTTAAACAAGTAAATTCCAAATGCCCCGCCTCCATTTGCCGGAAGATAACTTATTTTGAGGCCACTTAAAGCCACCGAAATACAAGATATAGCCATTATTAATGAAATGATCTTTAAACTTTTCCAGCTTAATATTTCATTCTTGTAAATTAGATAAGACCAGACAATAAATGACAATGGAATAATAAAAGATGCAACTCCAAAAAGTTGATAAAATATATCAGCTAGATAAGAACCAAAATAACCTAGTAAGTTCCTTGGTTCATTTAATGTAGAAAGATTTAGCGATGGATCAGTATCACTATAAGAACCAAGAGAAAGAAGCAGTAACACTGCCAGGAATAATAGGGTAGTAGCCCTTACTTTACTGTATAAAAATATTTTTTTTAGCATGCACACTAATTATTACATAAATGTGCTATATTTATACCATTTATAAACGCTAAAGAAAATAACAAATTCAGCAATAATCCCTTAAGCTATTAGTGTTGAAAAAGCTTTTCAAGGCTAATAACTAACCTTTTTATAGCTTCAGACCGATGACTAACCTGATTTTTTATTTTTACCCCTAGCTCTGCTAAAGATTCAGTGTAACCTTCGGGAATAAAAATTGGGTCAAAACCAAAGCCTTGGACTCCTCTAGCTGGAAAGGTTATATAACCATAACTTCGCGCTTCAGAAACTATAAAATTTTTTGTGTCCGGCAGGTATAAACATATTGCTGTTTGAAAATATGCTTTGCGGTTATCATAGTTAGCAAGTAGTTTTTCTAATTCAGCAAATGCGTTATTTAAGCTGCCGCATTTTTCTAGGAAATTTTTAGTCTTAACCCCGGGGAAACCATTTAAGGCCTCTATGCATAAACCGGAATCATCACAAATGGTAGGTAGTTTTGTATGGTTAACATAATACAGTGCTTTGTGCTTTGCATTTTCTAAAAAATTATCGTAAGGCTCGTCCGGTTCTTTTATAAGATTATCTTCTAAAGCCTCAATCGAGAAGCTAGATAGTTTAGAACTTTTTATAAGCTCTTTGATTTCTAGAATTTTACCTTTATTGGTAGAGGCAACAAAAAACTTTTTTATCATCATTTACTTAAAATCAGCTTTTTTGAATAATTATCTTTAATGTGGCTGCAAGCCTATCTGCAATAATTTTTTTATCGTAATAAGTGGTAATCTTACTGTAGGCTGTGTCTATTAATTCTTGTGCCTTAAGCGGGTTATCTATAAGATAGGCGATATTGTCAGCTAATCCCTGATTTGAAGCTGTATTTGTAATTAAAGCGTCACTACCTGCTTCAAAAATTTGGGATGCTCCAGCAGTCTTTGTCGCAACGATAGGCACTTGATGACTCATTGCCTCTAAGGCCACAATACCAAAAGTTTCAAAAACTGAAGGGATGCAGAAAATATCTACAGTTTTAAAAAAACTCTCTTTATCATTTACCCATCCAATAAACTCAACATTTTTATCAATATTAAGCCCACGTGCAAGTTTCCTAAGTTGAATTTCTAGTGGTCCAGCCCCTCCAATGAGCAATTTAACGTGGTATTTCTTATCCCTTAGTATACTTATAGCTTCTATTAAATAATTGAATCCTTTTTCCGGTACGAACCTACCAAGAGCCCCTATAACATATTCGGTTTTTTTTTGACTGAAATTATTTAGCCTCCTTGGAGGAGTGTTTATCATATTCGGAACAATAAATATCTGGGACTCAGGATACCCGCTATTAATTAAATGTTGCTTGAGCAGTTGATCTAAGGCAATTATATAATTACATTTTAAGATATGCCGAGTACTGTAAGAATGAGTAATGCCTATTATAGGCGTACCTTCTACACGTGTACCATAAGCAAAATTAACTGCTCTTCCCCCATGAACTATTATCACATCCGGTCTGTAAAATAATATTAGTAATTTCAAATATATTTTAGAAAGGATACACCACGGAAATAAATTGGGGAGTTTTAAAGAACTAATTTTTTTATTGTTAATCTTCGCAAACAAACTGGTTATGTTGACTACCTCATGTCCCTTTAAGGTTAAAGCGCTATAATAGTCCAAGAAGGCCTGCTCCGCACCGCCAAGTTTCCTGTTCATTATAATATTAAAGATTTTCATAAGTCATATTTAGATAAACTTGGACTATAAAAGGCACAGCACCTACTGCTCGTAATTAGATAAAACTCTTAAAGTAATGATAAAGCTGATCTTCAAAAAAGATACTTATTTTTTGATCATAAGGCTCGCTTCGTTATCATCAATCCATCTACTTTCAGCTAGGAGGATTTCAAACTTTTTCTCAGCAATTTTTTTATCTAACTGCGTAGAAGGTTTATTATGTAATTTAGTAAAATGTATACCCGTGTAATCAATATCAAGTTCCTTGCATTTTTCTTCTACAGAAAGCACGTTTTTTAATTGATTGTCAACAAAGATTATTTTTCCTGGCTTTAATTTAGATAAACTTAAAAACTTGCCAAGTATTTCTCCTTTTGGTCTCTTAGCAGCAAAAATTACGCCCTCTTGAAATATTGGATGGCTACTATCCTTTTTTCTGGGTAATTCCACCTCTTCGCTTAAATCAATATAATCTAATTCTGCAGATTTTGAAAAATCGATACCAATATCTTTGATGGTTTTAATACGTAAATCAGCTCTGTTTGGGATAATCCCATAATTACTGGTGTTGCCGCTAGTTAAGGCAAAAACAATAATTCCAGATTTTTGAGCTTTATTAATAAGTTCTGCTATTTCGTGGTCCACTATCATTGGTTTATAAGAGCTAAGTACTATGCTTTTAAGTCTGGTTGCTTCCTCTTTACCAAGATTTGCTTCGATTTGAGCAAATTTTTGTTTAAAAAACGATTTATGTTCATGGAGCATAACCTGATCACTGGAGTAAAAAATAACATGCTTCACATCAAGCAAAACCATATCTCCACTTTTTAATTTGGCAATCTCATCTTTGATGATACCAATATCCGTTGCTTCTAATACTTCAGCTACTTCAGCCTTCGCATAAAAAGCAAAGAATATAATAAAAACACTAACTGTACTTTTAAGTAAATATATAGTTTTGTTCATATAAGGACTCTTGCATACATATAATAATCTTTCAACTCTCCTTCGACTAATTCATATTTTCTTAGGCAACCTTCTTTCTGAAAACCACATCGGTCTAAAACTTTTATCGAACGTTCATTAGTTGTAATAACAGTTGCTTGTACCCTAATTATTCCAAGTGTATAATCGGAAAATTTTAGTATAGCTTTTATAGAACGGAGCATTATTCCCTTACCCCAAAAATTCGGGTCTAAATCATAACTGATTTCAGCTCTGGAATTTGCAAAAGAAATCATGTTAAAACCGGCAGTACCCACCATTCTATTACTTTCTTTCAGAGCAATAGCCCAATATATACTTCTTTTAGATGAAAACAAGCCACCCCAATAGCTAACTTCTTCAAGTGCTGCGTCAAAGGTTTTTGGTCTATTTTCATTTGTTAAAAATCCAGCCATTTGATCATTACTCATATAGTCTAAGTAAGCTTGCGCATCTTCTTTAGTAATTTCTCTCAGAACAATATCACCCAAATCGATTGTTGGAAATGGGCCAAAAAAAGGTTGCACATTCATAATCACTTAACTCTTAATATATGAAATCTGATCTTGCACACTATTCTCCTCAAAAGCCTTAATTCTTACTAAACAGGCAAGACATTTCCCGCATGAATCACCTTCGTTAGTAGGGTTATAACAGGAGATAGTTGTCGAATAATCTACTCCCATTTTAAGTCCCATGGCAACTATTTCGGTTTTTGTCATATTAATAAGAGGTGCATGGATATTAATTTTATTTCCTTTTACCCCTTCAGCCGTTGCGAGGTTGGCCATAGTTTCGAAACTCTTGATATATTCAGGACGGCAATCCGGATAATTGGAATAATCGGTTGCATGTACTCCAAGAAATATATCACTAATACCTTTTACTTCAGCAAGAGCAAGAGCATAACTTAGAAAAATCGTATTTCTTGCCGGAACATATGTAAGGGGAATTTCATTTCCTAAATCACTTGCGCTTTGATAATTCGGTACTTCTATACTATCATCCGTTAAAGCTGATCCGCCAAAATTCTTTAGATCAATATTTATAATTTTGTGTTCTTTTACTTTGTAGTTTTTAATAAATTCCTGGATTTTTTTGATCTCAACAATTTGCTTCTGCCCATAATTAAAACTAATTGCGCATATCTCATAACCCTGTTGTTCTACGTAAGCTAAAACTGTTGAGGAATCAACCCCTCCGCTTACCAATACTATTGCTTTCTTTGTCATTATTTATCTAACCATATACTATGAATTTAATTCTGTTCCAGTTTAGGGGATACCTTATAGTTACCTATATAAAAAGTATATATTAATCTTATCATCTCCTTACATGCTGCTTTTAAGTATCCAGGAATTTTTTTCATGCGTTTTGATCCTTGCAATTAAAAGGTCGCATGTTCCTTCATCATCAAATGTTCGTGCAATAGTTAGGGTAGCCTTTAAAGTTTTAATGACTAAATCTTGGCCTTTGATTAATTCTCTGATCATGGTAGCTGAATCAGCATGCTCATCGCTTGACGAAATTGAGGTTAAATCTGAGTAGAACTTTAAACTTCCTGGTACTTTTTGTCCAAGCCATCTAATTCGCTCAGCTATTTCATCAATAGCGTTGGCAAGATCTGTGTATTGTTCTTCGAACAAACTATGTAACGATTTAAAGTTAGGGCCAGTCACATTCCAATGGAAGTTTTGGGTTTTAAAATATAAGCTATAGCTATCTGCTAATACCGATTTCAAGGCATTAGCAATTTTCTCATGATTCATAATAACACTAATTTTAAGTTGAAAAATTACCTTAGCATTTATACTTTATAACCTTACTCGGGTAGAGTAAATAATATATTTACTAATACCATCTTTCTTACTCAATACCCAGTTCCTTGTGAATCTGATATGATAAACGATAATTATTCTCAAGAGCAATAGATACTGCTAGTTTCTTATTTGCACTATTGCGCTTTCCATCATATTCGTCCATTGCTTGCACAAATACCGGTATGCTATAGAGTGATTGGCCTAATTCCGGAACTTTGTTATACCCTGCTACGTGCTCAGATATAATATACTTAAAAGCTGTAATTTTAGGCAACAGCTCTTCTCTAATATTGTGGTATTTCAAGTTCGTTACCTTAGGAGAACAAATTATATCAATTCCATCCGGCAGGTCTTGATATAATGTGCCATTAGTCTCGATTTGCACTTTGTAATTTAATTGCAATAATTTTTCGCATAATCTATAGATTGGCTGTCTAAGTGGTTCTCCTCCGGTAATAACCACTAGGAATATTGATCGTATTTTATTACTATTTTTGCTTAAGTATTCAACCTGTCCAATTATTTCTTCAAGAGATTTTTCTAGATAATCCTCAAATTCGGTATCACAAAAACTGCAAGCTAAGTTACATCCGCCTAACCTAATAAAAATTGCTGGAACTCCGCAATAAGGTCCTTCAGCTTGTAAAGTTTTAAAAATACTTTTTATAGATAAAAACTGACCATTTCCTTTAACCACTGGACGCTTTAAGTTATCGCCAAACATATGAAACTACCTTAACTTTAGCGATGATAACCCAATTAAAGCAAAAGCAATTGCTAAAATCCAAAATCTTATGACCACTTTAGTCTCCGGCCATCCTTTCTTTTCAAAGTGATGATGGATAGGCGCCATTTTGAAAAACCTTTTACCCTTAGTCATTTTAAAATAATAAACTTGTATAATGACCGATAACGTTTCAATAACGAACACCCCTCCTATTATAGCCAGCACAATTTCATGTTTGGTAATAACGCTAATAGTACCGATAACTGCTCCAAGAGATAAACTTCCAGTATCCCCCATAAATACTTCCGCAGGTTTGCAGTTATACCACAAAAAACCAAGGCCACTGCCAACCATTGCAGAACATACTACCGCGAGCTCCCCAACGTGTGGGACATATATAATTTGCAAATAATTTGCATAGGTAAAATTACCTACTAGATAAGAAATAATAGCAAAAGCACTAGCCGCTATTGTTAGCGTACCAATAGCTAGCCCATCAAGGCCATCAGTTAGATTTACCGCATTAGAAGAACCGATAATAACGCACATTGCAAAAGGAAAATAAAAATAACCAAGGTCGACTAAGAGAGTCTTGAAAAATGGGACAGCTAGATCCGTTGCGTGGGAATGGAGGGAACAATATTTTATACCTCCAAATGCGATAAGGCTAACAGCAAATTGAAAAAATAACTTCTTTTTACCCGTGATACCACGGTAATTAAACTTGCTGACTTTAGTATAATCATCTAAAAAACCAAGTAATCCGAACATTATTAGGACAAAAACAATTATCCAAACGTAAGGATTTGTAAGATCTGAAAATAATAATATAGAAAATAACATGGAGCTAATAATGATTAACCCACCCATTGTAGGAGTCCCCGCTTTAGCAAAATGAGTATCCGGACCATCTTCCCTAATTGGTTGTCCTTGTTTTTGTAACGTCCTTAATTTCAGAATAATTTTCGAGCCTATTAGAAAACTTATAAGCAGACTACTTAGTATTGCCATACCGCTTCTAAATGTAATGTAAGTCATTAAATTGGCTATATGCCAATGACTTGCATATGGCAGTAATATATTATAAAGCATTTGTAACTCCTAGAGCTTCGGCAACTTTTTCCAGATGAATACCTCTTGAACCTTTAATTAGGATAATTTCTTCTCCTTCAATGTATTTATTAATATCGTAAGCTAGTTCATCAGAATTTTTATAGGTATAGACCAAAATATTTTTTGGGATTTCTTGCGCAAGCTGGGACATAATATCCCCTACTAAAAACAATTTCTTTACACCGGATTTAACAATATGTGGGATCGCGGCGAAATGAAACTTTAATTCGTCCTTACCAAGCTCCTTCATGTCACCTAATATGGCACTCTTTTTTGGGTTTTTAAATTGATGTAAATACTCAAGACCTGCTTTCAGGGATTCAGGACTTGCATTATAGTAATCAGTTATTATGGAATATTCCTTATCTTCTTTCTTAATATCCACGAACAATCCCCTTCCCATTTGAGGTTTGAATTGCGCGAGAACTTTTACTGCCTGATTTATATCAAGTCTTAGACAGTAGACAACGGAAAGAGCGGCTGCGAAATTAATTGCCATATGCTTTGGCACAACAGGCATAACAAATTCTATCTTCTCATGAAAAATACTATAGGTTAATTTAACCATATTTTGGTTTATCAGTGAATAAGATACAAATCTTATATTAGCGAATTGCGATTTACCAAAAGTTTTAATATTGCCAATTCCAGCCCTATCTATATTCTCAATACATCTTCTATAAGTTGAAATATCACGATTAAGTATTGCGATCCCAGTATTAATATCTAATCCTTCAAAAATTTCTGATTTTGCATCGGCGATTTTCTCAATAGAATCAAAAAATTCCAGATGTACGGGAGATACTGAAGTAATTACAGCTATATCCGGTGTAACCTGTTTGGTTAAAAGGCTAATTTCTCCGGCTTTATTCATTCCCATTTCAATTACGGCAAATTCAACATCATCTGCAATAGAAGCTAGATTAATTGGTACACCGATGTGGTTATTAAAATTACCTCTACTAACAAAAGTTTTACCGAAGGAACTCAGGATTAAGCCTATTATTTCCTTGGTACTGGTTTTTCCTACACTGCCGGTAACACCGATAAAATGAGCTTTAGAATTTTGCCTTTTGTACTCGGCTAAATCTTCTAAAGCTTCAAAGGTATCTTCTACTTTTATTATTTTATTTACTGGCGCATTTTTTATGTCTTCGCTTACAATAGCTAAAGCAGCACCTTTTGCAAAAGCGTCAAGAACAAATTCGTGTCCGTCTCTTGCTCCGCCTTTCAGAGCGATAAAAATATCCCCTTTTTCTATGTCTTTGGAATTAAACTGAACTTGTCCAAATTTATCATTAGTTGTCAGGGTAAGTGATAGAGCCTTACCAATTTGTTCTGATGTCCAAATCATATTTTTCACATTTATTAAAATTATTTATTTTTCAACAGCAGTATTTTTCTTGCAATTTCAATATCGCTAAAAAACACAGTTCTGTTTCCGATAATCTGGTAAGTTTCATGCCCTTTGCCCGCAATCAATAATATATCGTTTTTTTTCAGTTTTTCTATAGTACTTTCTATCGCAAATTCCCTTCCTTCTATCTCTTCTGCTCCGTCTGCTCCTTTTAGGACATCAAGCCGAATTTTTCGAGGGTTTTCGCTTCGTGGGTTATCATCTGTAACTACAACATAATCAGCTAATTTGCAAGCGACTTGTCCCATTAGTTCTCTTTTTGAGGGATCACGATCGCCGCCACACCCAAATACCAAATATAACTTTCCTCCTTGCTCTGCCTTGATGTTTCTTAACTCCAACAATGACTTTTCTAAAGCGTCTGGCGTGTGTGCATAATCAACAAATACCTGAACTTCACTTTCAAGGAAACCTATTCGTTGTAACCTACCGGTTACAGCAGTAACTTTTTCTAGAACTTCAACTATGTGATCAAAATTAAACCCGAGATTTGCTGTCATTTTAGCAGCGATAAGAAGGTTTACGGCTTGGAAAGATCCGATGATATTAGTGGTAAAAGTGTATTCTTTTTTATTATATTCAAAGACAACTTTGCTGCCGGTAAGAGAACTATTAATATTTTTTACCTTTATATTCCCATTTTTACCAACCCCAAAATAACGTATTCTATGTTTAGCAAAGAAATTTTTAACCCCATCGCCATAGCTCGAATCTAATATCTCGGAATTAATTACCACTTCTCCTCCTTCTTCTAAATTTTCTCTGAAAAGCTGTAATTTAGCCTCAAGGTAATTTTCCATGGTTTTGTGGTAATCTAAATGATCTTGGGAAAAACTAGTAAAACCAGCTGTTTTTGTCTTTATCTCTCCTAATCTACGTTGAGCGATTCCGTGGCTTGAAGCTTCAAATATGACGTTACTAACCTCCTTCTCTGTTAGCTCATTTAATATTTTTCTAAAAGTAATTGGATCGGCCGTAGTTAGAGACTGTGGTAACTCCTTTAAGAATTTTTCCTCGATCTTTATCGTGGAGTTAACACCAATAGTACCTATTGTTGCTGCTTCCTGCCCAAGTAATTTTAGGATTTGATAAATATAAGAGACTACCGAAGTTTTACCATTAGTCCCAGTTACAGCCACAAGATTTGCAGAAAGGTTCGGATAAATTATCTCAGCAGCAATTGCAACAGCTAACCTTATATCCTGGGTATAAAAAACTTTTTCTCCTTTCCAGCTTGAATCACCTGTAAAAACGATTTTAGCAGTTTTTAAAGCTTCATTAATGAACCGGTTACCATCTATTTTCTCTCCTTTTATTGCAAAAAATGCGTCACCTGGTTTGAGATTTCTAGAATCACAAGAAATACCTTGGACATTATATTTTCTAAATAAATTTTCTATTTTCCTTTTCACTTAGGTCCGGCCATTTATTATATAATCAATATCATTTAATTCTTGAACTTCTGGATCATGTTCCTCAAGTTTATTCATTCCGTATAAGACTGCCATTCGCTCAAAAATCGCTCCAACAGTTGGAGCAGCTGTCCAACCGCCCCCTGCAAAACCATATGTTTCCTTAATACCTTGTGGCTCGTCCACTATTACATAAATAATATACTTAGGATTTGTAGCCGGCATGATTCCAAAAAACGAAGACATTCTTTTATCCTTATAATATTTACCACCAATAACTTTTTCTGCCGTTCCTGTTTTTCCTCCTACATAATATCCCTTTACTTCTGCCTTTTTACCAGTACCTTCTAAAACTACTAACCTCATAAGTTGTTTCATGTATTTCGAGGTGTTTTCCTTAAAAATACGTTCTCCTATAACCGGTTCACCGGTTTTTCTCTTAAGTAGAGTAAGGGGGTACATGATACCGCCATTAACAAGTGGCATCATTGCTTGCACAAAATGAGCAGGGCTTTCTGAAATCGCATAACCGTACGACATTGTTACTAAACTTAAATCATTCCACCTTGAATAGGGAGGGAAAAGAGGCCTTGCTCTTTCTGCTAATTCAATTTCAAGCTTGTCTAATAACTTCAGTTTTTTCAGATAGTTTCTTAAGCTGTTTTTACCAATCTCAAGCATTATCTGGCTTACGCCTATATTACTGGAGTGGAGGAATATTTGTCCGATACTATGCCAGCCTTTGACAGGATGATAATCTTTTACCTTAAATTTACCTACCTTCATATAACTCAGGTCATAAGCATCGTTCATTGAGATAACGCCAGTATCAAGCCCTATTGCTAAAGTTAGAGCTTTCATTCCGGAACCCATTTCATAAGCTCCTTGGGTAACCATGTTAAACAACTGATTACTTGCAGCATTACCTGGGTAATGTGGATCAAAATCAGGATTACTAACCATGGCAATTATCTCTCCGTTATTTGGATCGACAATAATACCGGCTGCTCCCTTAGCCTTAAATTTTTGAACGGTTTTGGCAATTTCCTCTTCGAGTATACTTTGTACTCTGACATCTATAGAGAGTTGTAAACTCAAACCATTAGGATGAATATCTTCATCCTTGGTTGTTAATAGCTTATCAAAAAATTTTTCGATGCCTGCTAATCCTTCCATGTCGCGGCCTACATAACCTACAATATGAGACAACAAATTACCGTAAGTATATATTCTTTTTTGTTCTCTTTCAAATTCAAGACCAGGTATACCAAGGTTATATATATGCTCTTGCTGTTTCGGTGAAATGTCTCTTTTTATCCACACAAATTTCTTATCACTTCGGAGTAATTCTAATACCTTTTTCTTTTCCAATTCCGGAAAAACAGTAATTAATTTTTGTGCTAAAGAGTCAGTATCAACGATTTTTTGAGGTTTGGCGTATAATGAAGCTATAGGTAAATTTACTGCTAGTAAGTTACCGTACCTATCAACAATATCACGTCTAAGCATGTTGTTTTTGCTAAGAAACTTATTAGCTTCAATGAAATCGGTACTTGCTATAAAGATTAGCCTTATAGCCACAATGGAAAAAAACAGTAAAAAACCTGTAATTACTAAAATTAACCTGATTTTTATTGCATTCTCTGTAGTGTCCCAGATAAATATTTGTCTTGCTAAATTTTTATTGAACTTAATTCTATTATTTAATGTTTCCGGAAGCTTTTTCTTCGTTCTAAGAAGTTTTTTGGTTCTTTTTGAAAAATAATGCCTTAATTTTAATACTGATATTCTTGTATATAGGATTCCAAATAGTAAAAGCCTAAGGACCTTAATTACTTTTCTTTTAAGACTTAAACCGATAGAAGATTTTTGACCATTCATAATGTAGGCAGTATTACCTTATACAATAATAATTTTGTTAAAAAGCCAGATTTCCTTGAGTAAGGTTTTTGCAGGATATAGCATCTTGATTCCATATAACTAATTAATTTTGGGGAAAAACTATAAATACCCGATTTATGGAAGAAATAGAATTGATATACACCGCACCCAAAAAACTTCAATTACAATATCATATAGAGGCAATAAAGAAAAGCCCCTGTAAATTTTACAGAGGCTTTTAATGTATTTATTTAAAATACTTTAACAAATGTATGGTTTAAAAGGATATTAGAAGTTAACTCTAACCCTTAAATTAGCTTGGTGAGCTACATATTTTTTAGCCATGTGAGCATCATAACCTAAACCATATTCCATCTTGTTATAAGACGTATTTAAGCTCAGACCGGCATTAAATAAAGTCTTAATTGGTTTTCCACCTTTAGTTCTAAGATTGCCTTCTACTGAGGTTAACCTAACATCAGATTTTTGTTTTTTCCCTATTACGTCATGGTTTACAAAACCGTGGATTTCAGGAAGAACGGTTAATCCATTTAGAACATAGTCGGAACCGTAGATTCTTGCTCCTGCTACTAATTCTACTCTATTTAGCTCTTTTCTAGAAACTATTAAGTTTTGATTAGCTGTACCAGTCTCTGTATATCCAGCACTATTAACCTTTGTTACTCTAACCCCTGCCATTGGAGTAAAAGATGCTTGCTTTAGATAAGTATTATAGCCTAGCATCAACTCTCCTGAGAATGACATAGCTCTGTAGTTACCAGAAGCAAGCTCAGTAGTTGTATTACCTGTTCTTCTTGTTTCTTTAGTTTTTACTTTATTAGTTCCTACGGTTACAATACCGTGTGTATACCAATTATCTGTGAGTTGTTGTAAACCGTATATAGAAAGCATAACAGAGTCAACCTTTGTTTTATCACCAGATTTGAAATCTTTATGCTTAACATGGGTATTTAGATATGAAAGGGCAAGACCGATAACCATATCCTCATTAGCCTTGGTATCAAAACCTAAGCTTGCTCCGCCCACTGAAGCCTTGTAACCCGCTGCTCCTTTATTGGTTTTCTGTTTTACCTTAAGCATAGAAGGGTTACCCCATACACCGTATGCAGTAGTATAATCACCGGCAGATAAACCGCTATTTCCGGCTGAAGCTAATTCTGCTTTGTGATCAAGAACCTGAGGTCTACCGCCTATCCGATTTGCTATTATATTAGAACTAACATCTCTTGTTAAATCTGCAAGTATAGGTGTTTCAGTCGGAGTTAAACGCTTAATTGCATCTTCCCATGCTGCATCATTCATGCCTGCTGCTGCTTGGGTCATACCATCACTTGCTATTATCGACTCATTATATATATCATCGGAATCAAGAGCAGCGTAAGTGTTAACTGCAGTAGTGATCACGGCTAAAGTAGAAACTGTTGTTAACAGATTTTTTAACAATTTTGATTTTTTTGCCATAGTTTTTCCCTTTTTTATTTACGGTTAATAAATATTTACTTAGAACAAATTAATTAGTGACTACCAAAATTATGGATTAGCCACTTAAGTCTATTACGAGCCTTCTCCCTAAGAGATGCCCTAAACGTCAATTACGAGCTGAGTATAAAAGCTCAGATGTACAATGAGCAATGATTACGTTTATTATAAATAAGACAAATTTTTTTAATATGTAAATTTACCACAGTTTTATACCGGTGATTATTTCATTTTGCCTTAATTACCGAGACGCCGATTCCTGTTAATATCAAAACTATAGTTATTAAAAGCGGAATCAATTTCGGTATCGGCACAAAATGCGCAACAAAGATTTTAATTCCTATTAAGATCAAAATAACAGCAAGAGAATATTTAATATATTTGAATCTTTCTACAATATCCTCCAAGCAAAAAAACAAAGCTCTAAGCCCTAAAATAGCAAAAATATTGGAGCTATATACTATAAAGCTATTTTGGGTAACTGCAAAAATAGCGGGTATACTATCAATGGCAAAGATCAGGTCCATTGATTCAATAGTAACCAATGCCATAAATAAGGGAGTAAAAAATAGTTTACCTTCCTTTCGAATAGTAAATTTATTACCGACTAATTCCGGATGAAGATTTAAATGACTGCTAAGCCATTTATAGATAAAAGTATCGTTTATTTTGGTAGCAGGCTTATCAAGCATGTATAGAGTCTTAATACCGGTAACGATAAGAACCGCGGCTAAAATAAATAATATCCACGAAAATTGCTCAAGTAAAGCTGCTCCGGCATAAATCATTACAGCTCTTAAAATGATTACTCCTAATATTCCCCAAAATAAAACTCTATGCTGGTATTGTTGAGGAATTTTAAAAAATTTGAAAATCATTGATATCATAAAAATATTGTCAAGCGACATAGTTTTCTCGAGAAGAAATCCCGTATAATATTCACTTGCGCTTCCTGAGCCAAATTCATTAAAAACAAACAAACCAAATAAGCACGATATAGTTATATAAAAAAAACTAAGATACATGCTTTTTTTGAGGGTAATTACTTCATCTTTTCTATTGAATACTCCTAAATCGAAGATCAAGAGAGCAACTACTACGCAAGCAAAAACACTCCAAGCAAAATTTTGTATACCCATATAGAATATGCCATTTAAATTACCATAATAGGCAATCGTATAACTTAATTTAACAAATCGCAAAAATAATCTAAGGTATAACCAATTCTTAAATTAAATACAGGCGTTAACTGTGCTTTTAACACTAAATACAATCAAATTAAATATATAATATGAGCTAATCAGCTAAATCATCATTTGCATATTATTTGTTCTAGTTATAGAATGGTCTTAGGTATTTTACAGGTGGATTTCGGTAATGTCAGGTCAAATTTTGGAACTTATAATTTTTGCAGCTATTGCTTTTTTTATAATAAATAAGCTCATATCTACTTTAGGAAAAACCTCAGGTGACGATTCAGCTAAAAACAACAGCTTTTTTGGTGAGAATATAGGTAGTAAACTAAAAGACGTAACATATAGTGCTAGTACTGCAAGCATATTAAAGCCAAAATTCTTAAAAGCAAGTAAACCAAATTTAAAAGGTGTTGTTTTAGAAGAGAATAAAGAAGCGGTTGAGAAAGGACTGCAAGAAGTGTTAGATAAAGTTCCTGCTTTTGATATTCAGCGTTTTACTAGTGGAGCAAAATTGGCTTTTCAAATGATAGTTGAATCTGCTTTGCAAAATGATGAGAAACAATTAGAAGAACTAGTAGATAAAAGGTATATTGACAGTTTTAAAACAATAGCTTCAAACTACGGTAATTTTAATTCAAATGACAATAAGCTTGAGGTTTACATATCTGACATATACTTATTTGGTAATAACATTTTCATAAAGGTGTTATTTACCGGTAATAATATTACTGATAAAATTAAGAACTTACAGGAAGAATGGACTTTTTCTAAAAGCACTTTAAGTAGTGACCCTACCTGGTATTTAACCAATATCGATAGGCCGCAGTAGTAAGCGGCGTCTTACAGAATAGTCTATTATCAATTTCCGTTAACAAGAAGTTTTAAGATTCTTGAATTGTGAGTTAAATAAAGCGTCAGTTACTACGAAAAAATAATAGTTCCTACTTATGACTTGGTATCTCGGGATTTTAAGAGCTTATCCATATTACAAAATTGAGGTAAGAAGCAAATAGTAACCATAATAGATAAACTATCATGACATATGCTATAATAGAATGCTTAGCCCAGCTTTTAATTATTATATATACGGTGATTGCTGCAATCATAAGGATATCTACCAAAGCTATGCCAGTTAAGTGCCATCCAAAAAAAATTGGAGTCCACAGCCAGTTCAGTACTAACTGTATTATAAAAAATACCAATATGTGATTTACTTTTTGCTCTTCTCTATTTTGCCATAGAAAATGACCCACTAAGGCAAGCAAAGTATATAATATGCTCCATACTATCGGGAAAACAACATTCGGAGGGGTTAGCGATGACTTTATAATAGTGTGATACCAATCCATATTTGAACTGGTAATACTGCCAAGACCAAATCCTATAAATTGGAACACTAAAATCCAGACAAGAGCATAGAAAGGCTTATTGGGTATAGGCATTATAAATAGGTTTCTAATTCTGTTTTATTTTTTATGAGAAAGTTATTTTTTACAAACGAATAAATTATTTGAGTAGCGTATCTGTAAAAACTTGTTGCATTAAATCATTTGTATCTATATAAAGAATCTTGCTGACGCAATCTACTACTAAATAAATATATTTAACTCTGTGGCTATATGCGCAGTAAGTTGTGGCCCCTTCGTCTAGCGGTTAGGACGTTACCCTTTCACGGTGAAAACACGGGTTCGATTCCCGTAGGGGTCACCATGTACATTCCCCAATTTTATAGCATTGGTCTTGTATACCTTAAGTATGTTAATCTCTTAAAATTATTCTAAAAAGAGGCTGATATTTTTGTAGATAAAACAAGGAATATTAGTTATTATCGCAAGAAAGATAAAAGTGTAGTTCTAATTTAGGTAAAGTTTATGAGCATTGGTGCTGGTCAATTGCTAATTATTTTGGTGATTATTCTAGTGTTATTTGGGGCGGGAAAATTACCTCAGGTAATGTCTGATTTAAGTAAAGGGCTTAAGTCTTTTCGGGATGGAATGAAAGACAGTAAGGACGAAAATAATGATAAGTAATATTTGATAATTGAGTTTATGGAAAATAAGAAGTTTATTTTACCTTTGTTTGGTATATTGGTTTTTTCTCTTATATCGTGTAAAAGTAAATTGAAAGATGAAGAAATAATCCCTCCGCAGGAAAGCTATGATGCCGGTGTAGTCCAACTTGAAAAAGGTGAATATAAAAAAGCAGCAGAACATTTTGAAAAGGTATTTTTTCAGCACCCTGGAAATGCAATAACTCCTCAAGCAGAATTAATGCAAGCTTACTCTTTGTATGTTGCCGGTGAGTACGACGAAGCAATTGATGTACTTGACATATTCATAAAACTACACCCAAGGCATGAAGATATAGCTTACGCTTATTATTTGAAAGCTCTCTCTAATTACGTTCAGATTTCAAGCGTTTTATTGGATCAGTCTAGGACCAGATATGCAAAGGAAAGTTTAGAAGAACTAATGAGGCGCTTCCCTGGTACAAAGTACGCTATTGATGCTGCTCTTAAAATAGATTTAGTAAACGACCATTTAGCAGGTAAGGAAATGTCTGTGGGGAGATACTACTTGAAAAGAAAAAACCCAATAGCAGCTATCAAAAGATTTCAAAATGTTATTGAGGAATACCAAACTACTTCGCATGCAGAAGAAGCATTATATAGGCTAGTTGAGAGTAATGTAATGCTGGGTTTAAAAGACGAAGCAGAAAAATATGCTGCCGTGCTTAGTCATAATTATCCGAGCGGAAGCTGGCTTCATAATGCGCGTAATTTATTAAAATAATGCTACCTTATGCTGCAAAACCTATCAATTCAGGATTTTCTACTAATTGAGAAATTAGACCTGGATTTTGAAGATGGGTTTTGCGTTATTACCGGCCAAACCGGCGCTGGTAAGTCCATATTACTTGACGCTATTCTATTTGCTTTAGGTTCTAAGGCCAGTGGAGAAGTTGTACGTGCTAATCAAGAAAAAGCTGTAGTTGTTCTTACTTTTACTAGGGTAGAGCAAGCTGCTGAATATTTATCCGAGTATGATATCAATCTAGATCCAGATGATGATATAATAATAAAGAGAATTCAGTACGCTAACGGCCGTAGAAAGTTTCTTATTAATGATAATCTAGTAACTCAAAAGGTAGCCTCTGATTTATTTGATTACCTTTTAGAAATTCATGGTCAGCATAATCATACTTTACTTCTTAAAAACTCTTCCCACTTGGAAATACTTGATCAATCTGCTGGTAATATTCAATTAAAAAAAGAAGTAATGGGTTTATATAAACTATGGCAAGAATTACATTCTGAATTATTAACAGCTGCCGCAGAGAAGGAAGCAATTATTAAAGAAATAGATTATCTATCTCATATGTGCCACGAGCTAAGAGCTCTTGATATTAAAGACGGGGAAGAAGAAGAGTTAACTGAAATTAAAAAACGTCTACAAACCAGAGAGAAAGAGATTAAGTTGATAGAATCTATTTTAAATGATGTAGAAGCAAGTAATATAGTACAAATTATAGCTAAAGCTCAAAGAAATATAAGTAAATCAGACAATATTGAAATATATAGTAACGTAAATATCTCTCTGGAAGAAATATATAATAAAGTAGAAGAGGCAAAATCAGCTTTAACTAATATTTTACACAGTTTTGATTTATCAGAGCATTCGCTGCCAGAAATAGAAGACAGAATATATGCAATTAGATCTATCGCTAGAAAACATGGATATGCAGTAAGTGAATTAGGCAACTTGATGCAACAGAGCAGCCAGAGACTTATAGCACTTGAGCAGAAGATTAAAAATAGCGCAGAGCTAAACGATAAAGTGCTCACTGTTAAACAAGAGTATTTGCATAAAGCACAATTACTATCTGAAAATAGGCGAATAGCTGCCCGAGGGCTTGAGAAAAAAACTACGGACGAGTTGTCGATGCTTGATATGAAAAAAGCACTATTTGTTATTGAAATTAATTCAGAAGAAAAGAATGCGGGAATTAACGGCATAGATGAAGTAAGGTTTCTTGCTTCAACCAACCCGGGTATGCCAAAAGCTCCCATTGATAAAATAGCTTCTGGGGGTGAATTGTCAAGATTCATGCTTGCCTTTAGAACTGCATTATTTGATAAAACTACCAAAAAAACTATTATTTTTGATGAGGTGGATGTGGGAGTTAGCGGTAGTGTTGCTGATTCTGTAGGAGAGAGACTAAAAACTTTAAGCACGGTTGCACAAGTTATAGTAATTACCCATCAGCCGCAAGTTGCTGGTAAAGCCAATCAGCATATTTTAGTGGAAAAAACTCAAACGATCGCAAATACTTCAGTGACTGCTCGCTCTCTGGATCTGGAAGAAAGACCACACGAACTAGCTAGAATGATTTCCGGTAAAGAAATAACTGCTAATTCACTTGCCGCTGCTAAAGAACTAATGTAACCCCAACTGTGGTTAAGAAAGTAGCTGAATAGCTGAAGGTATTAGGGTATTCTAGAGTTTTCCAACAAAAAAGATTACCCTAATGAATATAGATTATGATAGTTTATTCTGTTTTGTCGATGAT